>Ga0163152_10003945_pt1 | contig 18825 bp, 19 predicted proteins | sample OliLakLV19MP8IB2_FD_148635 | JGI IMG/M metagenome (GOLD analysis project Ga0163152, IMG submission 148635) | Freshwater microbial mat bacterial communities from Lake Vanda, McMurdo Dry Valleys, Antarctica - Oligotrophic Lake LV.19.MP8.IB-2 | ecosystem: Environmental > Aquatic > Freshwater >...
ATAAAATAATTAATTATTTTCTAAAACTTGTCAAAACTATTAAACCTATAGTATTATATCTCTAATCATGACTCGAATACCAAGCACAACCTTCTAGCTTGACCAAGTTTTCACTTGGTCATTAACTATATTTGTTAATCCAAGTTTATGAACTTGTACTTACCCATTTCCTATTCGGATCTAACGATTTCCGATCCACAACAAAATATCCTATTTACAGCAAAAGGTTTAAATATTGACCGCAGCGATTGTATTGGCCTGGTTGGCGATAACGGCAGTGGTAAATCTAGCCTATTCACTTTTTTTACAGGAAATAAGCCGCAGAGTTTTAGTTATGTTTTACAACCTCAGACAGACGTTAAAGTCTACGACTGGTTAACGCAGTTTGAGAATTGGTGGCAAGTGGTCGAGCTTTTAGAAAGTATTTTTGGTACCGATATTAATTTAGAAACTAACTGGTTTAGCTTAAGCGGTGGTGAAAAAGCCAAGCTGATAGTTTGTGTGACATTAATATCGCCTAAAATTTGGCTATTAGACGAGCCTACAAACCATTTAGACTTAAGCGCCAGGAGTAAACTAACTCAGTACTTAATTAGTGCTGCACGGGCTGTAGTTGTAGCCACCCACGACCGCGAATTACTTTCAAAACTAGCGAGCAGTATTTGGGAAATTAAAGGCGGGGGGTTGAATGTGTTTAATACTAATTGGCCAGACTTTTTAGAACAACAGTCGACCAAACGTGAATATTTAAAAAGACAGCAACAAGAATTAAAATCCCAGCAGAAACAAATGCTACAAGCTTTGCATCGCGAGCGGGTGCGAGCGGCAAAAAACAGCAGCAAAAAGAAAATTAGCGGCCTAAATACGGACGGTTCTGCCAAAGGTTTCTTTAAAAATGAATCTGAAGTTAGTCACCATAAGCGCGTGCACCGATTAGAAAATCAATTAGATGAACGCGGTAGTGCTTTAGACGAAGTTAAAACTGATAAGCCAAGTAGTTGGCGCTGGGCAGTTGATAGTAACCAGACACTTGCCGGCAAATTGGTAACAGTAGAAATTAAAAAATTAGCAGTTGCTCAGAGCGTGTTGCTTTCTGATTCCATATTAAGCATTAAAGCAGGAGAACGCATTGGCATCGTTGGTCAAAACGGCAGCGGTAAAAGCTTACTAATCAATGCCTTATTTAATCAAACAAGTCTAGCCAAATCGGTAGTTTTGGAGATGGATTTGAAAAGCCACCACCAATTTAACTACAGCCAATTATCACAGTATTTAGATAGCACAGAGCTGCAATTGGATTTACAAACATATTTAGCAGAAGTAGAGCCGGAAAATATTGGCGGCTTCGGCTTAATCGACTTATGGCGCGAGCGTAATCGTTTGTTATCTGAATTAAGTGCTGGGCAATTAGTGCGAACCAGACTTGCTAAATTGAGTAGTAAACCACTAGATTTATTAATTACCGATGAACCCACCAACAACTTGGATTTGAGTTCTACTTTAGCTGTGCAGCGCGGTTTGAATAATTATCTAGGCGCACTGCTGGTAGTAAGCCACGACCAAACTTTTTTAGGTGAGCTAAATTTGGATACAATTTGGGAAATCAAACAACACCAAGTGTTTGTACATTCAGCCTCGGTGTATTTTAATCAGCCTAATTCTAAAACGCAGGCAGACTAAACTAGTTTGTCTGCGTATTTAGACATTAATTTAGATAGTTTGGGGCTGATCACCGCGTCACAGTAGAAGTCGTTTTTATGTGAGTTGTAGTAATTTTGATGATACCCTTCGGCAAAGTTGAATTTGGTTGCCACTTCTAGGGTGGTCACAATTGATTCGTCGAACTCATTGGCATTAACCAGAGTTTGAATGTATGCTTCTGCTTGTTTTTTTTGCAGCTCATCATAGTAGAAAATGGCTGAACGATACTGGGTGCCACGGTCGTTTCCTTGTCTATTTAGGGTTGTGGGATCGTGGGTGTGAAAAAATACGTCTAGTAAATCTGTGAAACTAATTAAAGTTTCGTCGAATTCGATTTGAATAGCTTCGGCGTGTCCGGTCTCTCCCGTGCAAACTTCCTCGTAGGTTGGGTAATCGAGTTCGCCACCAATGTAGCCTGGTAGAACTGATTTTACGCCTTTGAGTCTTTGAAAGATGGCTTCGGTGCACCAAAAACAGCCACCAGCGAATGTTGCTTTTTGCATGTTAACAGTTTAGCACTAGTCTACTTAGTTTCGTCCAGTATCACCCTACCCGTAAAGCCTCCCCGTTCTGCTCTTTTTTCTTTCTGTTTTGTAGTAACATCAACCGGATTAATCTTTTCCAGGGTCATAATCGTGGCTAAAACCTCCAATACGTCGGCAATCTCTTCGATTACATCGTCTTTAGTTTGAGCACTGCCCACTTCTTGCGCTTCCTCATTTAGCTTTTGCAGCAGTGCCTGCTTATATTCTTGCCCTGCAGCAATGTGCGTTACTGGCAGCCTGCCATTTTGTTTAATAATTTCGGGAATTTTATCGCGGACTAATTTGGCCATATTAAATAATTTTAAAATAATTAAGGATTACTGATCTTACAGTCAATAATACATGTTGGTAGTCAATTTCGATTAGCATATTTGGTTTTACGCTCTTAGCCATGTCTGATTCATTAAAAAGATTTTTCAGATTACGATAGAAAGAATCAAAATCGTTTGGTAAAACCGCTTTGTATTCATCTAAAATTAAGCTTAAATCGCAAACTTGTGTGTGGATAAAATATAAATCTACAATATCTTTCCAAGCGCTGCGACCTTCTAAGGCGATCAATTTGAATAAACCAATGCTTTTAGGCGTTGCCATTTGCAGTGTTTCAATTTCTAGTAAACTTTCTAGCAAAGGATAGTGAAACTGCCAAAACATGATTTTTACTTGATCGGCCAGAAATTCTACCGTTGATGAATTAGATGAGAGCGTTTGTACTTGAGAATTTGTTAGTTTACCAAACTCTATTTGCAAATTTGGTTTTAAATCTGAGTGTGTAAAGAAATCAAAATCAATAGAGATGCGATGTCCTAACTGCAAGGCTAAAGCTGTGCCACCAGCTAAATAAAAACCTTGTAAGATGTCTTCCGCTTTATGTAAGCGCTGCCACAAACTAAGCCCTTGCGGTGTGAGTACTTCTAAATGTAGGTGCGCCATTAAGTTTCTTATATTCTTGCCAAAAAGCTTTGGTAGGTAATTTTACCTCTTTATGGTTAATTACGATATCGTAAAAAGTGTTGAAACTAAATTGTTCACAGAACCAATGTACCAGTGAAAAGTCTCCGTACTCAGCTATTCGGTAACCGATAAAATCTGGATATTGCTTGTAATCAAAGGTGGTTTGATCAACGTCCCACAGTAGTTGTGTAAGTTTAGCCGGCATAAATTACGCATATCAATCTAGCAGAGATTGGAGACTTTGTAAGCTTAATAGCGGCAGACGGGGCTCGAACCCGCAACCTCCTCTTTGGAAGAGAGGCATTCTACCAATTGAACTACTGCCGCACTGTGAGATTTTATCACACTAACTACTCGATTGGACCAACCACCACCATCTCCGCTGCCTGATTTGCCAACAATGCTCCCACTCGGTCATTTACATATTCCAAATTCATCTGATCAAGCCACTTCAGCTTATATTCCGGAGAAATCAAAGAACCTTCGCCAAATAGCCGTTTAGCCGCAAACATGGCAATAATATGCACATTATCTGCCCAGCGCGTAGATTTCATACTGCGCATGGCCCGTCTAAATTCATCGGCAGTCATCTGCAATTTATCAAAATTTTGCGCATATTCCTGCAAGTGCTTTAAACCCTCCACATATTTATCTTTAGGAAATTCAGCGTTCATATAAACATAGTTCCCGTGGCCGACTTCGAAAGTACTGGCGTGGACAGCGTAAGCAAGGCCTCGTTTCTCGCGGATATCTAAGAATAGTCTGGTGCTTAGTGCATGCCACATTGCCTTCAGGGCAAAGGAATCCAGGCTGTAATCTGGCAATTCACTGTTTGATAAATACACACCTAAAGATGTATCGATGTGATTAAAATCTCGCTTAACTAGAGTCTCTAGTTTAAATGTATCGCGCGTTTTATCGATCAATTTATTCTTTTGCCACTGCGTTTTGGCACCAACGGCAAAGTACTTTTCGGCCAGCTCCTGCATTCTACTTAAACTTACGCCACCACTCATCACCAACATCATGTTGGTTGGATTAAAGTATTCACCATGGAAATCAATTAAATCTTGATGTGTATATTCTAAGATAGTTTTACTCTCGCCAATTACTCCCCCACCACCAAGTGGATGATTTTCACTGAAGAAATGCTGCATTTGGCTATCTAACACAACTTGGTCTGGTTGGCTTTCGCCTGCTTCACGCTCGGAATAGATAATTTGCTTTTCTAGTTCTACGTACTGCGCCTCTAACTTCGGGTGCAGCACAATCTGCGATAGCAGCTTGGCGGCCGCATCGGTAGCCTCATCGTCTAAATCAGCGGACACGTAGTAGTATTGCTCATCGTCTGAGGTGTAACCATTTACGTCTAAATTGTAGTCTTGCTCAAATTCGGTGATGACGTCGGTATCTTTGAATAATTCGGTAGAGCGAAACATCATATGTTCCACGAAATGGGGCACACCGCGCTTATCGATCTTCTGATGAAGGGCGCCACCATTTACAAATACACCCACTCGAAAGCTGCGCGACTGCATGCCAGGAAGCAAAACTACCCGCATCCCGTTCGAAAGTTCCAGAGACCTAAGCTCTGGTAACCGTTCAAATATATGTGGGTCTAAATCTTGGCCAGCCGGCCAAACTGCCTGTTTAGTTTGATTATTTGCTTGGAAAAGTTTGGACTGTGTATTTTCTGACATCGTATTGATTATAGCGGGTAAATTATGTGTATTCATATCACGCTTCAAGCACGAAGTAGCTTATAGCGGGTAAATTATGTGCATTCATATCACGCTTCAAGCACGAAGTAGCTTATAGCGGGTAAATTATGTGTATTCATATCACGCTTCAAGCTGCGAAGTAGCTTATAGCGGGTAAATTATGTGTATTCATATCACGCTTCAAGCTGCGAAGTAGCTTATAGCGGGTAAATTATGTGCATTCATATCACGCTTCAAGCTGCGAAGTAGCGATTAGGCCTCTAGGTGACTGGCTTCTCTGGTAGCAAATTGGCGATTAATTTCCGATACTATGTAATCACGAAAAGCATTTCCGTTGTCTGTGTCGATTAAATTGGCGATATCTGTAAATCCAGCTTTATCAAAAGCTACCAGTGCTGCCGCGTATGCACTGTGCATATTGTTTATCGTGAGTGGATTTGGATCAGCTTTACTAAAAATATGACTGCAAAAATCTGGTATTCTACCTTGTATCTCCACTTCGCTTGCTAGTAAAGGCATTTCCTTTGTTAAATCGTCGTAAACTTCCTGCATATAAATATTGCCCCCTGCTTGGTCGTGCAATCCAGCCTCTGGATTGTAAGCTGAGTTTAGCAGTCTAGGTAATAGATTTCGTAAAGAATTAAGACCGCGCACTAAGCGGTTTTTAAGTGAAGCATCTCTTAGTTGCGCCCAATTACTAGTAGTCACATTTAGTTTTAAAAACAATAGTTTTAGTAGATTAAGTATAGATTGCTTAGGATCTGACGTAATTGCCGCCAAGAGCTCTGCTGTAGTTACTCCATCTAAATACTGGGCCAAATCTTTAATTAAGTCTTGATAACCAGTTTGGGCCTGCGGATAGCCCAATCTTTCGGAAGTGGCCGCCGCCACCGTATCGGTAATTGATTCTTCAAATGATTTAGCTTGTGAATCTGGATTGGCACCACCGTGGATTAATTCATGAATTAGCACGCGAGCGAGCATTCCTTTGTCCCAGAAAAATACTAATGGCGACAGAGCCAAATAGTCTTGATTGGCTGCGATATTTGGGCTTAGTTCATTATCTGTATAGTAACCACCCGCACTAGCTGGCATCGAGGGATCGATCACAATACGCTTACGTAGGAATAGTAACCTTGCTAGAGCGAAATCGTTAGGGATTAAACCTTGAGAACGCTCCCAATTCATTCTATCTTTAGTTTCGGCAATTAGCTTTTCGAAGATATTATCTATGTGCCAAGTCACAAAATCGATATTTTGCTTAGGAATTTGATCTTGTTGAAATACACTTTGGGAAAAGGCGTTTTGAGTATTGGCGAAAGTCTGAACTCGCGACAACAAAGAGATTGAGCTATCTTCTCTGCCTCTGATCTTGACGGAACCGGCAAAATTACTTTCAGTCTCTGCTTCGCGAACAGGCTGAAAATTAGGCAGTAATGTGGAGTAGGTTAGTGCTTTTTCTATACATCCGGATTATATCAGAATGTCCCCTTTCTTGGCACATTCAAAATCCCCTTAATCGCATTAAAGGTCTCCATCCACAAAGGTCTAGCGCTATCAGAAGATAGATCACCAACTTGCGGGGCTTCCAATCTCACAATTAATAGAAAAGTACGACTTGGAGAAGCATCGTAGCCAACATAAGTAGCGTTGAAATCAGAGGTGTAAACAATTCTAAACTGATCTGTCCCAGGAATCTGTTGTCTTCTAGGGATTAAAGCTGTTCCGGATTTCATGGCAATATAGTAGTTCTTCAAATCAGCGCGCCTATAGTCACCGTTTAAGTTGCCTAAATACACTTCGTGCATCACAGAATCCATTGTAACAGCTGTTTCGCGGCTAACGACTTGCTCTAAGGCAATTGGAGTATAAGGCTTTTCCTTTCCGTCTTCTTCAATTACTTTGCTTACGATTTGGGGCTGCATGCGCACACCATAATTTGCCAGAGCACCCACTGCGGAAGCGGCCTGCACCATAGTGATCTGATACGAGTGTCCGTATGAATATGCCGCCTGGTCGGCAATATTCCATGTTTTTGCTTCTTTTAAAGAGCCAATATCGCCACCGTTATCAAGTTCGATATTTGTACCACGCCCAATGCCAAAAGCATGTAGATACTTCCAAAAGTCTGCTTTTGGCATAAAGTCAACACTTAAATGGTAAAAGTATAAGTTATCGGATTTACGAAAAGCATTAGTTAAATCCATCGGGCCTTGTGGGCGTTTATCAGCAGTACAAATTGGTTGCAGCTCATCGGAGATGCGTTCGCAGCCGCTGTGACCGTTTGGTAACACCACCGTGCCTGGGGTTACTTTCTTTAGATCAATCCCAGCAGCGAGTGTGAATACCTTACCTACAGACCCGAACTCGTATGGTTCATTTACGGCTTTATTACCTAAAGCTTCTTGCTTTGCTTTATCACGTTCGTTTAAATTGAAAGTAGGAAAATTGGCCATGGCTAGAATGCGACCAGTTTTCGGCTCAATTACCATCGCAGAACCTGCAGAAGCCTTATATTCTCCTACTCCCCATGCCAATTTTTCTTCTACTGCTTTTTGTACGCGTTTGTCGATCGTAGTCACTACCGAAGAGCCGCGAATTGCTTCGGTAGTTTTTTGAGAAGCAAAACCAACAGCCACACCACGAGCGTCTACTTCACCATTAGTTAAACCTAAGCGTGGTTCTAAAAAGCCGTCCCAGGCGTACTCTAAACCACCACGCCCAATTGTTTTAAATATCTTTTCGTTATCTACAATATCGGTTAGACCAATGGCTTGTGAAGCTAACTGGCCTTCTGGGTAAACTCTACGCGCTGTGAATGGTAAAGCGTATCCTTGAAGTTTACGACGTAGCTCAGGCTTTAACGCCTTGTCTTTATCAATAGTTAATGTTTTGATCTTATCACCTTGCTCTCTAGTAATTCCGTCGGCTAATTTAAACCACTTAATCCTGCCAGCAAAACCCAATCGTAATTTAAGCTGCATTTCATCGGAAGTCATTCCGATAATTGGGGCTATCTTTTCGGCGAATTCTTGAGTGGTTTGCAATTTTGATTTCTCTGCAGTGTCTAAATCTGTCTTATACATAAACAAGTTATATCTTGGCTCTGAATAAGCCAAGGTTGAACCGTCGGCGGCATATATTGTGCCACGAAGTGAAGGGATTTTTTCAATTTGGGCTCTAGCATCCGCATCTTTAGCAAATTTATCGGCTTCGATTACTTGCCAACGCAGTGCAGATAAAAACAATAGTCCAGCAAATATAAATCCAATAGTGTAAATTAATCTGATTTTTTTGTGATCGAGGTTATTCACTCTTTAAGCTTAACAGACTGCTGCTATCAATACTGGAAGTTGTAATTTGACGCGGTAAAGTGCGGGTAGCGCCAGAGCCGAATACTTGGTCTATTCCTTTTTGTACTTGCTCTAATGTACGAATGCCGTCTATTTGAGCGCGCAATGTTTCGTTTTGAAGTCTAATCGATTCTTTTTCAATTCTAACTCGAGTAACAGCAGAACCTTGGGCACCAATGTTCGACAATATAATAAAGCGAGAAGTTCCAGCACCTAGCGCAAACATAATCATAATAATCAAAAGTCTGCCGCGAATTTTGTACCAATTAAGTTCTGTGTTCATTATTTTTTAGTTAATACCCATAATTTCCCCGAACGAGCCTTTAAATTATCTCGCAGTTCAGCCACAGTTGGCCTAATTGCTTCTGGCATTCCAAATCCTGATTCTTTAGCAAACGAAAACACCACATCTTCTTCTTTAGAGTGAAAAGTAATCACGCCTAGTTTGCCGCCGACATTCAACATTGTATAACCTTGTTCTAGTAAGTCTTTTAAGTTAGTCAATTCTGAATTCACCCCAATACGTAAGGCCTGAAAAACCTGCGCCACGTCTCGCTGGTCGGAAGTAAGGGCAGTAATAACTTCCACCAGCTGAGTGGTAGTGGCAAAAGCGCTAACTTTGCGCTGGTCTATAATGTGCTGTGACAACTGCCTAACTAAGGCACCGCGTAAATCTGCGAATTTATAGAACATTTGTTCTAACTCTCTTAAGCCTAGAGCGTTAAGTAAATCGGCAGCGGTGACAGCTAAACTATTGTCAAAGCGCATGTCTAAAGCTGTATTTTGTGAATACGAAAGCCCTGGTAATGTTTCGATTTGATCTGTTGACCATCCTAAATCTGCAATTACTCCGTCTATATTGTTGATTTTTAAAGAACTTAATAGTTTTTTTAATGTAGCAAAGTTCCCTTGAACCACAATCACTTTTTGTTCACCTTTAACATATTGATTACCTTGCTTCACAAACCCAGATGTAGTTAATTGTTGATCAAAACCTGCAATGGCATTTGTATCTAAGTCAATTGTAATTAAGGTTAATGCTAAACCAGTTTGTAGAATATTCATGCTGTGACCACCATTACCTAGCGTGGCGTCCACGTAAATGCCGCCAGCCTTAAGATTTAAGCTGTCGACTGTTTCTTGTTTTAGAACCGTAATGTGTTTGCCCATTTATGTTTATTCTTTTGTTGATTCTAAACGATCAGCGATTTCAGCTGCTGTACGTTTTAGTTCGTTTAATTTAGAGTTCCAAATTGGTGTACTCCAAAGTTCAATCCATTCGCCTACACCGATAAATGTTAGTGACTTATCTATTTCCGCATAAGCCATTAGCGCTTCGGGCAAAATAAATCTCCCCTGCACATCTAGACTTAGCTCTACGGCGCCACCAAGCAAAAATCTTTTGGTATCGCGCAGCGACATATTTAATAGAGGCCGCAGCTTAAGTACGTCTTGCAACCTTTGCCAGTCGGCCTCTTCTAGAAGCATTAAGCTTCCTTCATAGCCGCGAGTTAGGTACAGTTTTTCACCACGCATAGATTCGCGCAGTTTTTTGGGCAGGGCTACTCGATTTTTTTCACCAATCGGTGAAATATATTCGCCCAGGTACATACTTAAGTCTTAGGAGGATTTGTAGTGTAGAGTGCAATCCCACCACTTTTTTCCACCTGTCACCATATTAAGGGAAATTTAGGTCTAGGTCAAACATCCCGGAGCTAAAAAGATTGTAAAAACTACTACAGGATAACTAAGATTTTCCAGGAAGCTTAGTCTGTTCGAAAATGATTGGGTATTAAGCACTTTCAGTGATATAATCCTATAGCAAGTAAGCTATATCTAGATATATCTTGCATTACAGCATCTGCTGAGGGCAACAAAGCCTAAATAATTTAAAAGAGCAGCTCCATTGTTAGGCGCTGCTCTTTTACTGGCAATAATAATAAGCGATTTAACATATAACAGGATATATACTAGAATGCGGCTACAATTTTGGCCGTCAAAAGTTAGCTAATATGGCGTTTGCAGATCACCTAGATAAAAACGTCGGCGAATTAATTCGTAGTTACCGTATAGAAAAGGGTCTTAGCCAGACAGAGTTAGAAGCTGGCATTGGCGCAGCGTTTGGTAGCCTGACTAAAATCGAAAGCGGCAAAATCAACCCCAGCAAAGAAACTCTGCATAAGATAATTGACTGTCTCCATTTACCTCCTATTTCTGCATTAGGACTATTCGACATCAATACATCATTTTTAGGTACCATAATCGAGAGTTTGCGCAGTATTAAAAATGTTAAAGACGCCAGTAAATTAATGGATATTGTGCTTCACGATGTAAGATTACAATTGGGTTTAGCAGGTGGCGCTTTCTACCTGATCGAAGCAGACAGATTATGCCTTAAATCACTTTCAGTGACTAATTTCATGTTGCTTGCGCGTAAAATCGTTAAAGATCCATTAAAAATGCTGTGTTTTAACCTAAACGCCCACACAGAAAATTTATTAGTTCAAGCAGTCCACACCAAAAAGATAGTAATTACCGACAGTTTGTACGATATGGTCAGGCCGCAAATGAGTAAATGGATGTCTGATCGAGCTCAAAAAATTAGCTTAACTAAACAAATCATTGGCATACCTATCCTGATCGATAATAAAGTTGTGGGGCTGATAACTTATGGCTCGTTAATTGGGAACGATTTCAAATATGAACTAGAGCCACTAACAGCTTTTGTAGCAGAAATAGCTATTGCCCTGCAGCATATTATAAATAAAGATTAACTAGGATATTTTTACGACTCCTTCGCTTTGTTTTCAGTAAACTACTCTGAAATTGAATTAGCACCGCTCCACATCCACCTATCTAGGTGTTTACTGTATTCAGTTCCTGCCGCTTGATCTTGAATTGCTTTCATCCCCATATTTAAATGGAATGAAGCATGATCGCAGCTGGCAACTAGTAGCGCCTCTGGTGTGGCAGGCAACATTGGCGATCCATGCTCCTTTGAACCGTGGTGTGAGAGAATTATATGCTTTAAATGCCAGTTTAGTTTTTGCGGCGCAGCCGCTGGCATGTATTTATCGACATATTGTGTGCCTAAGTACACGTGTCCTAAAACTGATCCCACTAAAGAATACTTGGGTGTAATACTATCGGCGTCGATCTCTTCTAGTTTACCAATGTCGTGAACGATAATTCCCACTCGTACGATATCCATGTCTAAAGCTGGATAGAAATCATCCACACCTTCGGCAAGTTGCAGACATTCTAAAACGTGCTGCAATAATCCTGATCGAAAATTATGATGATAGCTATTACCAGCAGGCCAATATTTGAACTTACGCAACAGCTCTGAGTCTGCCCACATATTATCTAAAAAGGACTTTAAGTGAGGGTTTTGAATCTTATCGGTAATTGTAGTTAATTTTGACCACAGGTTTTCAGCAGAAAAAGTACTAGCTTGCACGTATTCGTCTAGTTTTGTTTCATCTACTTGGCCTACGTCGTGAATATTTAGTTGTACATTTTCTTTAAACTCAACTGCCACACCACTAAAAGAAAGTACTTTGCCAGTAGAAATTAATTTTGTATCGATTCTGACTAAAGCATCTGGCCAAATCTTGGCCTTTATTTCACCAGTTTTATCGGACAAAGTTAAGTCGAAAAAATTAGCTCCATTCTTGTCAGTGCCTTGTTTTTTCTCAGAAATAGCAAAAGGAACACCTGATAAAACAGTGCCAATCACAATATCACTAACAAAGAGAGTTTTCATACTTGCAGATGATAGCAGGAATTTAGATCAAACTGCGGCCGACTTTTTCGACTTCTATATCTTGCTTTTTACCGTTCAAGAAGTCGGTAACGTCTTTCAATAATTGATCTGGCTCGACTTCGATTTTTAATCTGTAACCAGCAGCACCTAATTCCATGGCTTTTTCGACTGCGGCGTCACCGCTAATATTTGTTAATACCACAACTATTGGAGTGCCAAATTTGATTGGGTCAGACTTGATGTCTTGTAATGTTTCTAAGCCATCTTTGTTTGGCATCACTAAATCTAACAAGATTAGATCAAATTTGTCTGCAGCCGCTTTAGCGGTAGCGTCATTTCCATCTACTGCCGAAGATACATCGTAGTTTTCTGATTCCAATAAATCCACGAACATTTCTCTGGCGTCTGTTTCATCTTCCACAATCAGAATTTTGGCTATGGTGTCTTTAGTCGATTTTAAGCTTTTAATATCTGGGAATGCCGCAAAGTTACCTGGCTTAGCTTGTGACGAGACGGCATTAGCATTAGCTGTTGGCGTTTGATTCTCACCGTTAGTTGGAATAATTGAACTAGTAGTTGAAGTCTGGTCAGTGTCCATTGCGTCTATGTTAGATAAGGGTAAGGTCGTTGTCAAATTTTATACAGTTTAAGTGATTTTTTACCCTTTGTATATAGTTAGTGTATATTTAGTATCCAGATCCACAAACCGATGTTAAATGCGAATAAAATAAACAGTTCCAAGCTTACCAGAGCTGCTCTGCGACCACGAATTAATAATAAATTTGCCCCAGCTCTGAATAGAAGCCAGAAAAATTGCAAAATACTGCACAACGAAAAGATCAATCCCACCACCAAAGCGCCATTTTTAGCGCCGAGCGTAGAATTCTGCGCTGCTAATAAGCCGATTAAAAGAGGTAGCAGATATTTCAGTAATATTGAAAACAGCCACATAGTCGATTTACCCTTGTTTTATGGTATAATTTAGCATGTTGAACCTTCGGACACTAGACTCTCTGCCTCAAGATTTATCCGGTAAAGTTGTGGTTGTAAGAACCGATTTAAACGTCGGCGTCCAGAACGGCGAGATCGACAGCAACTTCCGAATTAAAAAAGCAATTCCTACAATTAAAGAACTTACGGCAAAACATGCTCGCGTGGTAGTAATTTCGCACTTAGGTCGTCCAGAAGGTAAATATGAAGATGAATATACTTTAATGCCTATTCGTTTTGAATTAGGTAAGTTGTTAGACATGCATATTAAGTTTGCGCACTTGCAAGCTTGCAAAAATTCCATCACTTTCATGGAAAATGGTGAAGTTCTGTTGTTGGAAAATGTCCGTTTTTATCCAGGCGAAACGAGTAAAGACGAAGCTGAGCGGGTAGCTTTTGTAGCTGAACTTGGAGAATTAGCAGATTATTATGTAAACGACGCTTTTGGGTCATACCGAGCTCACGCTTCTACTTACGAACTAGCCAAAGCGGTAGCTAATCCAATGGCGGGTAGATTAATGGTAGATGAAGTCAATAAACTAGGAATCCTGCGTGAGAATCCAGAAAAGCCTTACGTAGCAGTTATTGGTGGAGTAAAAATGGATACCAAAGTGCCAATTTTGCATTCGTTGGTAAAGATTGCAGACCGAATTTTGATCGGCGGCGCCATGGCGTATACCTTTTTAGCAGCTCAAGGGATTGGTGTTGGCGCGTCTAAAGTAGAAACTGATAGATTTGAAGATGTGAATGCTATCTTGGCAGAAGCTAAGGCGGCTGGCTGCGAAATTTTACTACCGGTAGATCATTTAGTTGGAACTGAATTTAAGTCTGATACGGAAGTAATTAAAATAGAAACTCAACAAATTCCCGAAGGTCTAATTGGCTTAGATATTGGTGAGCGCACCATGGCCAGTTATTTAGAAGCGATTAAGTCTGCCAAAACACTAATGTGGAATGGTCCAATGGGCGTTTTTGAATGGGAAAACTTTGCGCGCGGGACCGAGGCTATCGGTGAATATATTGGTTTAACTGCAGCTAAAGAGGCTTTTAAGGTAGCAGGTGGTGGTGACACTATTTCGGCTATGGAGCATTTGAGAATTAACTTTAAAAACTTTAATCACGTGTCCACCGGCGGTGGCGCCATGTTGGATTTCTTGGCAGGTGAAAACTTTAAGGTGCTAAAGCCTTTGATGGTTTAGCTGAGGAATTATTGCATTCTAGTGCTAGTTCATCATCCCATTCAATTTTATTTTGGCGCATCTGCTGATCTTGGTGGATTATCAATTTTACTTGTTTTTTGGTTTTGGCGATTGAATTTTTCAATTTTGTACTTTCGACCGGTTTTTTCATTATTAACTTGGTATAATTCGGAGTCTACCCCAGACATTTGCTCTAATACAGCGTATTAGGGAGGAAAGTCTGGACACCATTTGGCTTCGTATACGAAGTAGGTACCGTTAATTAGGCTTAAGTCTAAAGAGCGGCTGGGCGCGAGCTTAGGGAGTTAGCGTAAGCTAATCGAAGAGGGCCACAGAAATAGACCGCAAGCTTAGGCTTGTCAGGGCGAACTGGTGCGGTAAGAGCGCACCGGCTTAATTGGTAACAGTTAAGTGCTGGTAACCCCTACCTGGTGCAAGTTCAAAGAACGCAATAGAGAAATAAATGTCTTAAATACAGAATCCGGCTTACGGGGTAGACACTATTTAGATTGTTTCTGAAACTTATTTAACTGACAGTTATGTTAGGCTTCCAAAGCCAACATATTCAAGTTTCGTTGACTGGTTTGGTTTCTCTAGGTTGGTTTAAAAAATATCTCTCTAATCGGGAAAGTAACGTACCAAAACCCAACTCCTTTTTGAGCTGTCAAAATCAATTCTGTCTTATCTTGCTCCACTACGTCCATATCTAACAATTCGGCAGAGCGGTACAGCACTAGTTTTAGAAAAGTATCTTGGCGTTTTTCGATTAATACGGTGAATACAATTCCAATCAACCCCATGATGATGCTTAATAGGATTAGGCTGGTAGTTTGAAAGAATAAGGCTAGAAAGAAACAGGCTAGTTGAAATACGTAAACAATGCGCTGCAGAGTAAGTAGGAAATTGATGTGATTTTGATTATCTAGAAAATTAGTTAACAATACTTTGATCACCTGTGCGTGCGAATATGCATCGCGCAAATATGCCCTTTTATTATCGACAGCCAAAGTATCGCCAATCCATTTGGCTAGATTTGGTAGTTTTTTTCCTACTTTTAGATTGATACTGCCGTAGGTCTGAGAAAAGCGCTGCAGCATGTCGGCAATTGTATATTGTGCCATAGGGTAGAAATTATGCTTTAGGCCGTACTTGCGTGTATCAAGCCACATAAACACTGCTAAAATTAGCTGCATTGCCCACACCAGAATTGCTAAGATTATAAAGAGTGAAAAACTAGTCACCTTATATGTTATCAATTTAAGTTAGGGATTGGGTGGGGAAAAGAATTTGATGCGATTTTCGCTGTTTTTGGCTAAAGTTTTAGCTACTTTAATTGTTTAGGCTTAAATTAATATGCGCCGTTTTTTTACAGATCAAAATTTAATAGTTGGCCACAGTATTTTAATAAATGAGCACGAAGCAAAACATATGCGTAGCGTCTTGCGCTTAGGGGCAGGAAACGAGATTGTGTTGTTTAATGGTGAATTGGTTGTGAAAGCTAAGATAGAAAGATTAAGTAGTGAACGTTCCACGGCGGTAGTGATGGAAGTGTTGGTTGAGAAAGCGGTGGCTAGTACTCTACGAAAAGTAAATCTAGCTTTTTGTTTATTAAAACAGATGAGTCTGAACGAACTTGTTGTGCAAAAGGCAGTTGAGCTTGGGATAAATAGTTTCATGCCGATTCAGTCGGAATATTCACAGCTAGATGTAGATAGAGTCTGGGGTGCAAAACGCGGCAGATTGGCTAAGATCGTGTTGGAGGCGAGCAAGCAAAGCGAGCGAGCGGGTTTAATGGAACTTGCCGATGGCAAACTATTGGCAGATTTTTTGACTTCTGATATAAGTGGCCAAAAACTGTTATTTACATTAGAGAGACAAACAGACCTAGATGTAATTAATGTAAGTAGCCTGGACTTAAGCGGTGTAACAGAAATTACTTTGTTAATTGGATCTGAAGGTGGATTTAGTAAAAAAGAGCATGAGCTGGCTGTTGATTCGGGTTGGCAGTTGGTTAGTTTAGGAGATCTTGTACTACGAGCTGAGACCGCGGCCATTGTGGCGGCTGGGGTTTTAAGTGTTAAGTAGATTCTGTAGGTTAGTTTGTGGCCGTAAAAAGATGATGTTAATCGGAAGATGGTATTTTGATTACATACTTTTCTAAAGTCTCAAGCATCGCCATATCAGGTGTTAAGTTACCATTTGAAAGCACATTTTTTAATACAGCTGGGCTGAAACCACTCACCATACTTACAGCATTTTGAGTAGTTACCGCTGGAGAGCCCTTATATCTGACTGTATTCCAATACACGATTTTAGATTTGAAGTATCCTGAGTTTTCCCACTTTTGTTTACGGAAGTATAGGGTAAACAAAAATTTTACGCTTTGTACCGCAGCGCAAAATTTGCACTTACTTACTAGGAAATTACTATGGGGCGTTGGCAAGGCTGTCGCTCAAATTACCGAGATGTTGATTTATCTCCGGTTAACTACAAAATCTTTTTAAAAATAGATTTGAAAAGGTCTTTTTAGATGTAGAACTCTGCTATCCGAGTTTAGTCTTTAATATCTTTTTCAACTTCCGCCTTGTACGTTCCAAAGAATTCCGCAGCTTGTCTGTATTCGGGGTCATTTACCTTACTAAATATATATGTTGATAGTGAGCCGTCGTTGTAAGTGGTTCTGATGTATGCCAAAGTATTTTTGTCTTTTTTAAAGTAGATTTCGTGCCTAATTTTTGAAGTCTCATAGGTGTAGCCTAGACAATTATCTCTAATATTTAAGAATTCACAGCGATCTACTTCTGTTTTTTCTTTGAACTTGTTCAAATCTATATCCGCTTTTTGTATATTTAGGATGCTTTCGATACTACCTGGCATGTATCTAAAATCTTTTTCATCTTTTAGATATATTTCCCATTTTTTATCTGAATCTTTGTATATGTATTGAGTCTTGAAGTCAAAAGCAATTGGGATATTGGTTTCGTTGTCGAATGTGACTGTACCTTGATCTTTTGTGTATGCTTTAAATTGATTTGCAGTGTATTCATCGTCTGCCTCGATTGAGGTAACTAGTGCAAAGTAGCTTTGGGTGTTGAATAGGGTTTCTAGTTGGTGAAGTTTTGGTTGTTTAGAAAACAAGTTAAATACTATGTAAATGCTTATGAATAAGACTATGAGAACAATTAGGATCATATACAATTTAGTCTTTGTTAGATTTATTCTTTTCATTGTTGATATCTCGTTTTTTTGAAATGAAAACTTCACTTCTGAGTTCTACAGTGCTTTAAAGTAAATACCTTCAACTGGGTTTAATAACGACAAATCCCTAATTGAAGTCAAATCAGCTATGGGCTGATGATTTGATGCATACCAATGAGATATGTGATAGATAAAAGTGCTAATTTTTAATAAGAACTGATTAATGGATAAGCTTTCAAGTCCTAATGAACTTTGTAATTCTTTAATAAATTCATCATCTAAAGATAGTAAATTATAGGCAGCTATAAATAGTTTTTTGTAACCTCCAAACTGATATATAAGAGGTAGTATCTTCCTAAATACGATATCTTCTGAACTGTTAATATCTATACTGTTAAGCTTAATAAACTTCAATAAGAAGATTAAACTGGTAATGCGTGTTGAAAAGCGATAAGGTGAGGATAAGGAAATACCCTGCTTCATCTGATCGATGTCTTGCTTATTAAGCAAGAGTTTTGGCGCATACTTTCTATCATCTATAGCACTTTCAAACGTAACTCGAAATAAATTAGCTAGAGCTTCATCAATATTTAGAAAACTAATACTACATTCTGATAGGAATTCCTTTTGATTTCTCTGCGAAAACATTAATAAAGTTGCTAAGTCTTGATAAACAATAGACAAATTAATATCTAAAATATTTTCAGCTGGGACACAAATAGTTTCTGCAGATAAAGTCTCGTCATTGAAATGCAGAAAAGCATAGGTAAACAGCTCTGGTAAGAAGTCTGCATAAGTATAATAATTCATATTAAATGTCAGGATAATCAGTTAAAATTTTAATTCCGTCATCTGATTTTACTACTCTTACAAATACTTTATTAGTAGCATTAACAAGAACAGGGTTATTCTGAGAGTCTAATTTATAACCACGGCCAATCGGTTTTGATAAGTTCATATTTAATGTTGAAGTATCTAGCTTGTTGCCGTTTTGATGACCTTTTATGAAATTATCTATGTTCTGCTGATTGTTAGTAAAGAATTCTGTAAGTGCTGTTTTTCGCTCAAGACTGTTTTTATACGTTGAGTCTTTACGTCTAGAAACCTGATTCAGCCTACCTGTTAGAACTCCGTCTGGCTGTGCTACATGATTAGTACTTCCATGTGCTGTGCTTTGACTACCATCAGGATAAATGATTGTACTGCCCTCGTTTTCTATCATGAATTTGTCTACATCAGCTAATACTTCTTTTACAGTTTTAGGCGGCAAGTTTTGTGGGCTGTATTGATTATGCACCCACACACCCTCTTCTCCTACGAAATAGGTATGGAATTCATCGACTGTTAAATTATAAACAGTCTGTGGTGCTTCACGCAAGACTATGCTCTTTATAGTTA
>Ga0163152_10003949_pt1 | contig 18795 bp, 16 predicted proteins | sample OliLakLV19MP8IB2_FD_148635 | JGI IMG/M metagenome (GOLD analysis project Ga0163152, IMG submission 148635) | Freshwater microbial mat bacterial communities from Lake Vanda, McMurdo Dry Valleys, Antarctica - Oligotrophic Lake LV.19.MP8.IB-2 | ecosystem: Environmental > Aquatic > Freshwater >...
TCCGACGTAGACACAACTATTCGGATCTACCAGAAATTCTTCCATGTAAAAAGCACTCTCCGTGCCCGTCAAAACCCCATCTAAAAAATCCATCACTTGAGGGCGCAAAGCAGCCGCCGCCATGCGTTTGCCGCCCGTAATGTAGGGGGATACTACGGCATCCGCGCCGCCCCGCTGCAACTTCTTTACGGCTTCCTCTGTGGTCGCGCGGGCGATCGCCCGTACCTTCGGATTCAGAGTTTTCGCCGACATTACGGTGTATAAATTTTCGGCATCCGACGGCAAAGCTGCTACTATGCAAATTGCGCGATCGATCCCCACATTCACCAAAGTTTCATCGAGTGTCGCGTCTCCCTGCACCGCATTGTACCCCAGCGCCAAAGCAGCCTCGATCGACGGCACCGCCGAATCTACCACCACAAAAGGAATATTTTCTGCCTGAAATTCCAAGGCAATTTGCCGCCCAGTGCGCCCAAAACCGCAGAGAATGTAATGCCCGATCAAAGAATCTACCAATCGTCGCTGCTGCCTAATTCTTGCTCCTTCTTGAAAATATCCTTGAATCAGCGCTTCTGTAAAGCGGTTGACAATGAAACCAATTACAATCACGCCCATCAAAATCAGGCATATGGTAAACATTCGCCCGCGTTTGCCGAGGGGGTGAAGTTCACCGTAGCCCACAGTTGCTAGGGTAAATACTGTCATGTAAGCGGCATCGAGCAAAGACCATTTTTCCACCTGCCAATACCAGAGAGTACCCGTGCAGAAAATGCCGCCAAGGGCGATGACTCCGCCCGTTAAGTCTTTTTGCAGGCGCTGGTATTTTTGCTCTAGAGTTGAATACACCGATCGCCCTGACCTATTATTTATTAGCTGCTACTAAGTCTAACCATATCAAGACTTACGCAAAAACCCGGTTCCTGGGAGTAAATCTAAAATCTAAAATCGCCTGATTGACTTTCAATCCCGTCGCAGAGGTGGCGGTTGCTGGAATTGGCGATCGCATTTGTCTGAAAATAATTCCGGGCGACATTGCAACCCTGCACCAACAAATCGTCAAGATTAAGATTCCACAGTATCACCGTACCATCAGCACTCGCACTAGCGATCGCCTTACCGTCAGGACTAAAACTCGCACTCCAAACAGCATCCTTGTTACCTTTTAAAGTTCCGATCAATGTACCATCAATTTTCCACAACCTCACCATTTTGTCTGTGCTTGCAGATAGCAACATTTGACTGTCGGGACTAAAGCTAATATTTGTCAATCCACTTGTATGTTGCAAAATACTCACCGGCGTGCCGTCTTTGCTCCAAAGTCTTGCAGTTCCCCCAGCACTTGCAGCAGCTAGCATTGCACCGTCGGGACTGAAACTTACACTCATAATTTTATCACTTTTAATCTGTAAAGTTCGGAGCAATTTGATATCGGTGTTTGCTTCAATTGACTGCTGTTTTTGCAACTTTTCCACAACCTTTCTCAAACTCCAAAGTTTAACAGTACCATCAGTAGCAGCCGCAGCAAGTATCTGACCGTCTGGGCTAAAACTAGCGCTGGTTATCCAGCCTCGCTCGACTTTAAAACTTGACAATTCTTCACCGTTTATTTCCCAGAGTTTAACAGTTCCATCGGCACTTGCTGAAACAATGATTTTACCATCGAGACTCAAACAAACGCTTGTTACTTGACCCTTATGTCCTTTTAAATCATGAATTAATTTGCCATTTTTTTGCCAAATTTTTACAGTTTTGTCGTCGCTTGCTGAGACAATAATTTGACCAGTAGGATTGAAGATTGCTCTTCTAATTTTATCATTATGCCCTGTTAATGTTGCTTGCAAAGTTCCATTAGTTTGCCAAAGTTTGATATAATTATCATCGGTAGCAGTCACAATCGTTTGACTGTCAGGACTGAAACTCGCGAAAGCAAGGCTACTGGCTTGACTCTGCAAGCGGCGGCGTTCCCGGAAGCTGTAAACTGCCTGTTCGAGGGCGATCGCCACTCGCATCTGAATATCTGAGCTGACTCCGAGCGATCGCTTAATTTCAGTAGCCGCCCTGATGCTTTCTAGCAAAGCTTCATCTTTTTTGCCAGCAGCAAATAGTGTTTCTGATAGTACGCTGAGAGTCAGAATTTTGTTATTTCTTTCTTCGATAGACGGTTTCACCCAAAATGCTACAATCAGGATTGATATTAATATTGCTGCGGCCCCTGTAATAGTTGCTAATCTGAGGTTGTACTCGCGCCATAACTTATATTGAGTAATTCTTTTCTGTTTTTGTGCTTCTGCTAGTTCCTCTAGTAACTTTTTTTCGCGGCGCAGTTGCTCCATTTCAGCTTGAGTTTGTTTTTCGCGATCGCGAAATCTGGCAAATTCCGCTTCTTGACTAGCACCTAAAAATTGATAATCTTGCCCGCTCAAGCTCTTATTTGCCGACCACTCTCTAGCCTCTTCCAGTGCTTGACCGCGCAACAAGCGAGATTCATCTTGACAATCTGATGCTATCCATGCTGTTAGGGATTCCGCATAGGGGCGCAAGTCGCCGAGTGCTTTTTCTACCCAACTTTGGTTGAATATAGCTGCGTAAATGCGGTTGGATACGGTTAATTTTCCGGCTCGTTTTACTACTAATCCGCTCAGCCGCAATTCTGTTTGTTCGGGAGTATCATCGGCCCAGATCCCCCCTGCCCCCCTTAAGAAGGGGGGTTCTGAAAGTTCCTCATTCCTGGTTAATTTGACTGAGGGGAATTCTGGCATCTTCTCCCCCCTTCTTAAGGGGGGTTGGGGGGGATCGACTTGCATTTTTTCCCCCCTTGTTAAGGGGGGTTGGGGTGGATCGCAGGGTGGCAATATTTTTTGATATAGTCCTAATAACCTACTGGCGCGGTGCTGACTTCTGAAAAGGCGATCGCGAATTGTTTTGAGGTGTACAGGTTCATCGGATGATTCCCAATTATCAATAATATGAGATTGCACTATTTCGCTAATTAACAATTGATTTGTAGTAAATATTTCAGTTTTGCTTGCATCCGTTGAGTCTGATATAATAGAAGCCGATGCTAAGCTTTTTACATGGTGCAGAATCAGCTTGCAAAGCTTTTGAGTCAGAAATGGCTGCCCTCCCGTCCAGTCCAAAATCTCTTTTAAAACATCTTGAGGATTGTCTACTTTTCCCTCAAATCCCTTTGCTAAAGGCAGAGCTTCCTGTAAGTTAAAACCTTGCAATTCAATAGCTAAACCGATATTAAACGGGGTACGAGCTGCATCGCTAATTAAATCCGATGGTGTAGCTACTCCCAGCAAAGCAAATGTAATGCGCTTGTATTCTGACTTTTGAGCGCGTTTGTTGTAGCAAGCTCTAATTAGGGCAAAAAAATCATCTAGCGGTTCTTTGAAACTGAGAATGCTATCAATTTCATCAATAAAAATGACAATAGGTTGAGCAATTTTGGCTAGCAGCAACTCTTCAATTAACTCTCCTAAGCGTTGGACTGGCGGCATCAACTCTCTCTCCCGCCACCAAGTCATAAACTCGACAGGGTGAAACAGGTTGAAACTGCACAAAAGTTTGTAAGCGACGCCCCCGTACCACTTATCCAGAGAGACTTGCTGGCTGCCAATGTCCGAAAGGTCGATCGTAGCACAAGCAATGCGATCGGCCGAGAGCTTTTGTACGGTGTGCACCAGCAAACTGGATTTGCCCATTTGTCGGGAATTGAGCACGTAGCAAAACTCTCCCGCTTTGAGGGCTTGATAAAGTTCCGAGTCAGCTTGACGCACTACATAAGTAGGTGCATCTTGCGGGAGACTGCCGCCGATTTGATATTGATAATCGACTGTCATGATTTTGCAGATAATTAGATTATTTTGTCACTGCTGTTGTGCCTTTACCGCAAATCAGTTTGCCATTTTGATAAGTTGGTTCCGCTGGTTCAATTGTACCGCGAGAATCAGCTCCGCACAATATGGCTTGAGTCATCATTTCATCTTTAGGAGCATTTGGATAGGCAGGAACTAGAAAGACACCGCCAACAAAACTTTTTTCTTTTTCTTGCTTGGATACTCCATAATTAAATGCTGCTTGCTTTGTGGCGCGAAGTGAATATTTGTAGTTGGTTGTTTCGGTTTTAAGCCCAAGTCCTAAAGCATTAACAGAAGTGGCAAAAGTACCGTTTTCTGCAAGTTTAGCTTGCTGAGCCCTGTTCATTGAACCAACATACTGTTTTGCTTCCGACTGCTTAGCCTTCATTGCCATATTCAGAAATGATGGCAGAGCGATCGCACCCATTACTCCAATGCACATCAAAAGCACTAAACATCCACAACCCTTCGGTAAAATGCTATTTGACTGAGAATCTTCTTGACGCATGGTATTGTCTCCTTTTTGTTTTTAGTAAGGACTTGAGTCCTTAAATAGTGAATTAAATGCAGATTTAAACTCGTCGTAATCGGCTGTCATTATCCGCCCTAGAATTCGATTATTCTGTCACGGCTGTCGTGCCTCTGCCACAAACAGTTTTACCATTTTGATAAGTGGGTTCTGCCAGTTGAATTGAACCGGGAGAATCAGCTTTGCACAATATGGCTATTGCCTTGAGTTCATGTTTGGCAGCATTGGGTTCAACCTCTTTAGCAAGAACTACAAAGACACCGCCCACATAACTTGTACTTTTTGGGTGCTTGGATACTCCATAATTAAATGCTGCTTGCTTGATGGCGCGAACTGAATACTTGTAATTTTGGGTTTCAGTTTGAATGCCTGTTCCCAATGCTTCAACAGAATTAGCCAAAGTATTTTTTTTAGCGAAATAGGCTTTTTGCTCTCTGTTCATTGAGCTAAGATACTGTTTTGGTTCCGAGGGAATCTCCTGAATTTTCTCGTTAATAAATGAGTGGCTAGCTAGCACGCCAATTACTCCGACGTAGATTAAAAACAACAAGCATTCGTAACGATAAAGTGAAAGGCTAGATAACTGAAATTTTTGTTGACTCATGGTAGTGTGCTCTCTGTGTTTTTAGTAAAACCGATAGTCCGATAGGGAATGAATTGCGAGCATCCCAAGTTTGTAAGGGCGAAGCATTCCGGCAGATAATTTATTCGTTAGAAGCAGAGGTTTATTGCCGGAATGCTTCGCCCCTACGGATATATTTGTTGCAAAAATGGGATGTTCCTAATATCGCAACTTTTGTGCTTCTTTTTTGTCGGAATATTCTGGTTTAATCGCTTTAGTGCCGATCGCAAAATCGCGCAATTCCACCCTCGTAAACTTCACACCCCACGGATCGGTGGTTGTATCCAGCTCCTCCACTAAAGTATTATTGAGTTGATGACGAGCTGTATGAAGTTCCTCGACAGTTAATTTAGCAATCTGAGTCCGAATGGAAAGAATCAGCATATTGAACATGGCTTCCTTGAGATTCTGAACTTTGTAAGAAGCTTTTTCTAAGTCAATGATTCGCCAGTACACAATAAATTCAAGGGTGACAAAGACCCGATCGCGAGTTGCACATTGTTGCGGTGGCAGTTTTAACATTTGCTCGCGCAGAGTTTGTTTGTAAGCGACTGTTTCGACAAAGGGAATCAGAAATGTCAAGCCAGGTTCGAGTTTTTTGCGATCGTACTTTCCGAAAATTTCAACTAACGCTTCATCTCCTTGACGGACGATTTTAACGCTGCTGACTAAAGATACTCCGGTGATTGCAAACAACGCCATCAAAAAATACTGATACATAGTGAATCTCCTGGTAAGTAGTTGACAGTTAATAGTGATTTTTTAGTCCGCAAAGGCGGACTTTGCTTGTGTAGAAGCGATTTCAATCGCCGTGTAATCAAGGAAGTAACAAACCCAGATTTAGCTATTGATGTGAATTAATTTGTCAGGTACAACAATCAGCGTATTTCCTTCGCGGCGCAAAACGTAAACTTTTTGTCTTGGTGCGATTACTTGGTTATCTTCATTCCGAGCTTTCCACGAAGCACCTTCATAAATCACCATTCCAGTTTCTCCTGGGAAAATTTCGGAGATAGTTGTCGCTTCCGTTGCTTCGGGAATCACAAACTTTTTGCGAACAATGAAAATCGGTCGAATCCAGATACTCAGAGCGAGAGATATTCCCATCCAGTAGGATATCTGCCAGTCAAAATCTTCATACATTACGTTTGCCCAACTGAACTGAAATGCTACTGATCCTCTCCACAAAACGAAGGATGAAATTAGAGCAGCAGCTCCCATCATCAGCGCGTAAAACCTGTATTTTTGGGGCTGAGTTTTTTGGATGAATAGATCGATCGCACTTAGCACAACTCCCAGCAGCAACCAAAACATCGGCGGTGTGAAGGCGAAACCTGGTTGATTAGTGGCTGACGCCAGCGACCAAATTAGGATAGAATGCACAATGCTTTTACCTCGTTGTGATGGGATTCAACCTTGTTATTTCTAATCTAATCAGGTGGCTATTTGAGTTGGCGACTGACTTATTCGAGAATTCATCGACTTTTCATCGACTTTTTATCGACTTTGGGGACGGTTAGCAGTCAATTTAAGGTCAAACCCGCAGTCAGGCAGGGGTTTAAACCCCTGCCTCAAAGCGAAAGTCGGTTTTAACCGACTATCAATTTTAGATTTTAGATTTTAGATTTTAGATTGGGAATTATTGATTTTATATTGGATATTTGAGATTTAAAGTTGAGGATTAAGAGGTTTATTTAATTGGCTTTTCAGTCCTCTTTTAGAGGACTTTCGCTATGAGACAGGGAATTCATTCCCTGTCGGACTGTCGAACTTACAAACGATATCAGTACAGCATTTTAATTCCATAACACTCGGCGGTTGAAACCGCTACTACACAAACAAAATCGGCCTGCGCCGATTAAAGAATAAAGGGGGTGAAAAACCCGGATCTGGTATCAGTTATCAAGCTGAAATATTCTAGGATTTGCTTAGTTAGATTATTTGGTCACTGCTGTTGTGCCTTTACCGCAAATAACCTCGCCATTTTGATAAATTGGTTCTGCTTGCTCATCCGGCTCATCTGTTCGTTTAACTCTAAAGAAAGGGCGCTTTTCAGTTTCGCAAAATATGGTTAAAGTCGTCATTTCATCTCGACGGGCGTTTGGGCCTAATTTTTTCGCAGGAACTAGAAAGACACCGCCGACATAATTTTTAAGAGTCTTGTCCTTGGCTACTGCATAATTAAATGCTGCTGTTTGAGTGGCACGAGTTGAATATTTGTACCATGTTGTTTCTGTTTTAATGCCAAGCCCTAAAGCAGGAATATAATTGCTAAAAGCACTGTTTTCTGCATAATAAGCTTGCTGACCTTTGTTCAGCGAACTAACATACTGTTTGGTTCCTGACTGCTTAGCCTTAATTGCCATATTCAGAAATGATGGCAGAAATATCTCAACTTGCTTATCCTTAATTCCAAAAGAAAAAAATAATTGCGCGCCAAACAGGACAAATATGCCTACACTTAATCCAAAGAACACCAGCAATAAGCATCCACTCTTGAGTAAACCGCTATAAACCTGGAGTAAAATGCTATTTGACTTAGACTTTTGTTGACGCATGGTATTTTTTCTTCTATGTTTGCGATCGCAATTTTATCTTGGTGGGTGAGTTGTGAGAATTAATAGATCGATCGCACCAAACACAATTCCAATCAGCAACCACAATATCGGTGGTGTGATGGCGAAAGTCGATTGATTAGTAGCTGATGCTAGCGGCCAAATTAGGATAGAGTACATGATTCTTGACCTCCTGAAGAAGGGGGGAACTGGAAGTGTTCAATTTCCCCCTTTTTAAGGGGGATTTAGGGGGATCTAGATGTAGCGTAAAAACGAGATTTTTCAGAGTTAGTTCGTTAGATTATTTGGGCAGTTCTGTTGTGCCTTTACCGCAAATAATCTCGCCATTTTGATAAATTGGTTCCGCTGGCTCATCCGGCTCATCTGTTTGTTTAACTCTAAAGAAAGGGCGCTTTTCAGTTTCGCAAAGTATGGTTAAAGTCGTCATTTCATCTAGAGGGGCGTTTGGGCCTAATTTTTTCGCAGGAACTAGAAAAACACCGCCGACATAATTTTTAAGAATCTTGCCCTTGCCTACTGCATAATTAAATGCTACTGCTTGAGTGGCACGAGTTGAATATTTGTAGTTGTTTGTTTCTGTTTTTATGCCAAACCCAAAATATAAAGCAGGAATATAATTGCTAAAAGCACTATTTTCTGCATAATAAACTTCCTGAAGTCTGTTCAGCAAACTAACATACCCTTTGCCTTCTGACTTTTCAACCTTAGTTACTATGCTCAGAAATGATGGCACAAATACCTCAACTTGCTTATCCTTAATTCCAAAAGAAAAAAAGAATGGCATGACAAACAGGGTGAAACAGACAATCAATCCAATGTACGCAAGCAATAAGCATCCACCAACCTTGAGTAAAATGCTAAAAACCTGGAGTAAAATGCTATTTGACTTAGACTTTTGTTGACGCATGGTATTTTTTCCTCTATGTTTGCGATCGCAATTTTATCTGGGCGGGTGAGTTGTGAGAATTAATAGATCGATCGCACTCATGACGACTCCCAGCAACAACATCGGCGGTGTGAAGGCGAAACTTGGTTGATCGGTAGCTGATGCCAGCGACCAAATTAGGATAGAATGCACAATGCTTTTACCTCGTTTTGATGCGATCCAACCTTGTTGTTTCTCATCTAATCAGGCGGTTATTTGAGTTGACGACTGACTTATTTGAAAATTCATCGACTTTCCATCGACTTTTTATCGACTTTGGGACAATAGGCATTTATGATGGTTTCAGTGTTTTGATCGTTATAAGCAATGCCTCGATCGCTCAGGCTGCGTCTCCAGTACATTCCCACAGTTAAATCCTCTCTGCTGAGAAATGGCTTTCCCAGTCAGAAAATCCTGGCTGAGGATTTAGGGATAGCCCAATCTACTGTCAGTCATTTCCTGAATGGCAAACCTGTGGATTATGCCAATTTCATCGAAATTTGTCGCGGCTTGGGCCAGGAATGGCGCGATATAGCCGATTTTGAGGATAAATGCGAATCGGTAGAAACACAGTCGATCGCAGCCAAAATAGCCAAAATTGCGATCCTCTTCGAGGGCTTCGCTAACGCCCGATCGAACCCAAACCACACCCTTTCTCAGCAGTTACACCAAGCTTTGAGTGCGGGAGGCCACGAAGTCTTTTTTATTAACAACAGCAGCGACTCAGCCTCATATTTAAAGCGTTGCGATTATTTGCTGTTGCTGATTTCCCAAGAATCTGCCGCTAGCGAAATGGTATTGGAACAAGTGCAGCTAGCCAAAGAATTGCACAATTTAACTGCTCACAAACCAGCCATTTTACCGATTATCGTTGAATTCAATACACCGCTTTCCTTTGATTTACTCAGCTATTTAGCAGGAATTCAGCCCTGGCTGTGGCGCGGTGCTGGCGACTCATTTAAGTTATTATCACAAATTTTAACCATTATCAAAGAAGGTCGCACATCGTTAACTGCCGACCATGAATTGGCTGTAGAATGGAAAGTAATTACTAGCACCAAACAGTCAATAATTCAACCCCTGCCAGCAGCGCCGCCAGAATTGCCGGGAGGACAAGTTGAAATAGCTTCTCGTTTTTATATCGCTCGCCCTCCGATCGAATCCCGCTGTTACGAGACGATCGCCCAACCGGGAGCGCTAATCCGCATAAAAGCACCCAGACAAATGGGCAAAACTTCCTTGATGGCGAGGATTTTGCATCACGCAGAACAGCAAGGTTCTCGCACGGTAGCGCTGAGTTTTCAGCTAGCCAATCGGAGAATATTCGCTAACTCAGATACATTTTTGCAGTGGTTTTGTGCTAGCATTGGTCAAGAGTTAGGAATGCTGGAACAGTTGCCCAAGTGTTGGGAATTAGCCGATTTGATTGGCAGCAATCAGTGCTGTAAAGCTTTTTTTGAACAGTATTTGCTGTCGGAATCGTCACCACCTCTGACATTGGGTTTGGATGAGTGCGATCGCCTGTTTGAATCGCCGGAAATTGCCGACGACTTTTTTGGGTTATTGCGCGCTTTGCACGAAGAAGCAAAACGGCGAGATATTTGGAAAAAGTTTCGTTTGATTGTGGTACATTCCACGGAAGTTTATATCCCGCTGGATGTCAATAAGTCGCCGTTTAATGTCGGATTGCCGATCGAATTGTCGGAGTTTAGTTCGCAGCAAGTGCAAGAGTTAGCAGCGCGACACAAACTGAATTGGAGTGCGACAGAAGTTGCAGAATTGATGGCATTAGTGGGAGGACATCCCTATTTAGTGCGGCTGGCTATGTATCGCATTGTCTGTCAAGATGTGACTTTAAATAATTTGGTGAAATCTGCGACAACGGAGGCAGGAATTTACAGCGATCATTTGCGCCGGCATTTGTGGAATTTAGAAAAATATCCAGAATTAATCGAGGCGATGAGAGAGGTTGTGAGTGTCTCAAATCCCGTTAGATTGAAGTTAGAATTAGGGTTTAAATTAAATAGTATGGGATTGGTGAAACTGGAGGGCAATTATTGCAGTGCGAGATGCAGTTTGTATGAGGAGTATTTTTGCGATCGCCTAAACTGCAAATAATCATGATTTAGCCGATCGCCAAATCCACACTAACTTCAAATTCTGGAAATGCCAGCGGCGCAACTCGATCGCCCTGCCAAAATCTCAGCATTAAACTGTAACCGTTAACAGTCGGCTGGCGGTAAACTTCCAAGCAGTTTTCCTGTAAATTGACAATCCATACTTCCTGAATTTGCGATCGGGCATAAATAGGAAGTTTCACGTCTCTGTCATAATCTATGGAAGTGTCAGCTACTTCTATTAACAGCAAAACTTCCGATGGGAGGGGATGGGCGGTTGAATAGTAATCGGCGCGAGGTTGCAGCAATACTATATCAGGTTGCGGCTCAGTGCGATCGCTCAACTGGACGGGGTTCTGCACGTCAAAAGTAGCCAAATTTTCGGGAATTTGGCTGCACAGTCTGGCTAAGCGCCTTACAGAGGAAGCGTGACGAGTTCCAATAGCTGCCATTTCAACAAATTCTCCTTCTATCAATTCTACGCGATCGCCCTCGGAAAGAATCCCAGCTTTACTCATATTATGGTATTCTTCTACTGTGAAAAGTCTTTTGAGCAACTGCACAGCCATAACTCACCGTTCCTCTAAATCATTTCTTCAATTATAGTCAGTCGCGCCCTTAAATACCACTAATGTCTAAAGTCGATGAGAAGTCGATGAGAAGTCGATGAAAACTCTCTTGACTTGTCTAATAGCCTGGTGATTTAATAGAGATAGAGTAGAAGCAAGGCGCAGTATGCGAACTTTGCAAACCCAACCGCACTCAAATCAGCCATTTACCTGAAACCTGAATATCCTCGCGCCTCTCCTCCGATCGTGACTTGCTTGAAAACTACTCTGCTAACACATTTGGAGAACAACTATGCAGCTTAAGACAAAACCTCAACTCGATGCACTGAACAAACCAGCAGCATCGACAACAACTGTGCAGGTTAAGAAAAAGCCTCAACTCGATCCACTCAACAAAAAAACAGAATTGAGAACCATGCAGGCCAAGAAAAATCCTCAACTCGATCCACTCAACAAAAAAACAGAATTGAGAACCATGCAGGCTAAGAAAAATCCTCAACTCAATCCACTCAACAAACCAGCAGCATCGACAACAACTGTGCAGGTTAAGAAAAAGCCTCAACTCGATCCACTAAACAAACAAACAGCATCGACAACAACTGTGCAGGTTAAGAAAAATCTTCACCTCAATGCACTAAACAAACCAGCAGCATCGACAACAACTATGCAGGTTAAGAAAAATCTTCAACTCAATGCACTCAACAAACAAACAGCATCTTCAGTAAAAAAAATTATCCCTGAGAAACAAACTAAATCAGGTGGAGTAAGTTTACTGAAAATACTTTTTATTTGTCTTCCTTTGGTTTCGATACTTTCTCATATCATCCTCCCTCCTTTTCTGGATTGTTCCCAGAAAGCGAGGCAATCAGAAGGCAAACAATATGTTAGCTCAATTAACAAAGGTCAACAAGCTTATTTTGTCGAAAACACTCGTTTTGGCACTTCCATTGATGCCCTGGGACTCGGCATTAAAACTCAGACAATTAACTATAAATATTCAATCAGCGCTACAAAAGATGCTGCATTTAGTTATGCGGTATCCAGCCACGAAACAAAGAGTCTTACTAGCTATGTCGGGGCTGTATTTTTAGTACCTGTTTCCCCAGCACCTAATGATACAAAGACTACTGTATCCATTCTGTGTGGAACTACTTCTTTTGGGAAGACCCAACCGCCTAATCCTATCATTGAGAATGATGTTCCTGTCTGTGCTGCTGGTACAGAACCATTGACAAGGTAAATATCCACATTACTAAGAATCTCATGTTACCTGAAATTGTCAAAGGGTTCATCATCTTAGCTTGCATCTTCATTCCCCTCGAAAGAATCTTTTCATTGCACAACCAAAAGATATTCCGTCTCGGATGGGCAACCGATGCCACCTATTTTTTTACAGGTCATTTTATTGGCAGATTTGGTGCCATTGTTGTGACACTAACTTTGTCACTGATGACGAATTTACTAAACCCGGAACTGCAAAGCAAAGTAGCATCTCAACCCGTCTGGTTGCAGCTTGCAGAAGCAGTTGTAGTTTCAGATTTGGCATATTATATCGCTCACCGACTGCTGCATGAAGTACCCTGGCTTTGGCAATTTCATGCAGTCCATCACAGCATTGAACACATGGACTGGTTGGCAGCAGTGCGGGTGCATCCCTGCGAGCAACTCTTTACTCAGATTTGCAAAATCATGCCTCTTGTCTGGTTGGGATTTACCAAAGAAACTTTTGTGGTTTATGCTCTTTATTCGGCGGCGATCGCTTTCCTAATTCATGCTAATATTACTATCAAATTTGGCGTGCTAAAATGGTTTGTGGCTACCCCACAATTTCATCAATGGCATCACAGTAAAATTCCCAAAATAAATAACAAAAACTTTGCTGTTCAGTTGCCACTGTTAGATTTACTGTTTGGCACTCTCTATATGCCAGTAGGGAAAAGACCCCGACAATATGGTGTCTCCGATCGCATACCTGTTGGCTATCTCGGACAATTACTCTATCCGTTTTTCGGAAACATTAAAATGGTAAATAACAAATTAAAACAAGGTATGAGTCGCTATTTTCGACCTTTGCCTGTAACGCTTGGTGCGATATTAGTTGCGGTTAGTTCTCTGAGTGCAGTTTCCTTAATTAATCGCATGGATATCCCTACTTTTATTGCCAGTTTGAATTCCCAAAAAATAACTGTTGCCGAATTGCAGCAGGGTAAGTTGAAACCTGTGATTTTGATTGACGTGCGATCGCCCGAAGAGTACGCAGAAGATCGCATCGGTGAAAGTCCGCTGGTTCCCCTCATTGACATTGAAGCTGGATTCGGTGTCAAGCAAGTGCAAGCTATTGCTCGATCTAGTGTCACATCCAATCAACCTCAGCCAACTATTGTACTTTATTGTGCGCGGGGGGGACGCTCAGTTAAAGCATACCAAAGATTGCAAAAAACTGGTTTAAATTTAGCTTTCCTCTCAGGCGGTATCACAGCGTGGCGGGAAGCTGTACCTGCTAAACAAGATGCTCAAATATTGGCCCCAATTACTCGATCGCTCCCAGAGGCTGTCAGAAGTAATTAGTTAGTTAAAGCAAGAGCAGAGAAGAAGGGTAAGTCAAAAATATCTATCAATAGAAAGGTTTATCCTGCTGACTGATTCGGTATCTTGAAAATAAGCAGCCAGAATATTCAGCAATCTGCAAGGGTTGGCTGTGGTGGCAGGCAGCACAATCATCCGAGTTAACATAACTTGATTCCATGCAAAATACCGCAGACTTACTCCCAAAAATTGACTCGCCGAGTCTTCCCAAAAAGCAACCCGCACTCCCAAATTACGAAGCAGCCGATCGCCAATTTGTCAATTTGCTAGAGGTAGAGGATTTAGACAAGACGGTGGCAACAAAACCGTTACTTGTCAGCGATTTTGAAAGCGCGATCGCCTATGCAATTCAAGCAGCTTACCAACAGGAACCGGGCGATGAGGCCGCTCACCGCTTCTTGCAGCGCGTGCTCTACCGCATCAACCGCCTCAACTTGTTTTGGTACGACGATTTGCGCCGCTACAATAACGAGCGATCGCACTATTTGCGAGGAGTGCGCGATCGCATTGAAGAACCGTGGCAGCAGTGGGAAACCGCGCAAATCGACGTTGCAGCGCTGCAAAATATCGAGGATGTCAAACAAGCACTGCGCGATCGCGCCGCCGCCGATGTCGATCCAGAACTCACTGACATCGATCGCTACCTGCGAGAACAGATGACTGAAGGGGGATACAGACACCTGCTGGCGATCGCCTCCTTCGACGGTTTAGTGGAAGCCAGCCGCGTTTCTCGCATCATCGGCGGTGCCGGCAACGAAATTCAGTCAACACTGACGCGGGTGCTGATCGAAGAATACGGCGGCGGTCGCTTAGCCCGCAAGCACTCGACTTATTTTGCCCAAATGCTGGCAGAATTCGGGATGAGTACGGAACCGGAAGCCTACTTCGATTTAGTGCCTTGGCAAGTGCTCGCAAGCATCAACCACAACTTCCTGCTTACCGAACGCAAGCGCCATTTTCTGCGCTATAACGGCGGACTCACTTATTTTGAGGTGGCGGGGCCCGTCGCTTACCGCAATTATCTAGCCGCCGCCCAGCGTCTGGGCCTGTCGCAAGCTGCGATGGGTTATTGGGAACTACACATCCGCGAAGATGAGCGTCACGGGCGCTGGATGCTGGATGAGGTGGCGATCCCGCTGGTTGACAGATACCCGCAGGAAGCGTGGGAATTGGTGTTGGGGTACGATCAGGAGAAGTCGATCGGCGATCGGGCTGGGGCTGCTGTGGTGCGATCGATCCAAGCCGCAGAACGGAATTAACGGCTATATAGTAGGGTGCATCAGTCTTTGATGCACCCTAGATCTTGCACCGTTCTCAATAAGCCTTTGATGAACAACAGGCAAAATGCCTGTTCCACAAGAAATACACTCTTTGTGGAACAGGCCGGAAAGCCTGTTGCTGACAATGGTGCAACATCTTAGAGGCACCCTACCAGCGATGTATTTTAAAACGCTGTCATTAACTGAATTAGTTCGATCGACAAATCTCTTTGCGACTTTTGGTGCTTCTTAAACAAAACTCCAGCCAGCAGATAGATGTTTTCCGAATAAAAAGCCATTCCCTGTTCTCGGAGAGTGGCGATCGCGCTTTTCACTTTGGGTTCCGAACTATAATAGCCAAAAGTTAAAGGTGCAATTTCAAAATTCGCAACCGAGTAGCCTCGATCCAAAGCATAATCTATCAAACCCACAGGATTAGAATAGCTAGAAACCATCAGCAAAACTTCATCGCAGCCCAAAGATAAAAGTTTCTTAGCAATTGTCGAACCATCACTCCCGCCGTGCAACAGCGGCTGGTAAATCTTATCATCCACCGCCGGCAAGTAAGGCGGATTTGAGATGACACAATCCGCCGACTCGTATAAAGGCGAATCAAAAAAAGAGCAATTGTTGACGGCGTATTTTTCGCTCAGTTGATATTCCTTAATTTGAGACTGAGCTATTTTCCAAGCTACTTTATTTAGCTCAAATCCCTGTATTTTTCCGTTAAAATCCGTTCTCAGCAAAGACTTAATAACTGGACTTCCCTCTCCAGAACCAAACTCTACGATAAGTCGAGAATTGTCACTAGCATTTAACACTAAACTTTCCAAGCAGTGCGCGTAAAAATCCGATTCTTCCGGGCAGTGGAATACCTGTTTCAGAGGATGGGATGAAGTGAGCATAAATTCTGTAACAAAGTTGACTATTTTAAAAGTATCGAATAAGTAATATTCCAGCCATCTGTCGCAAGAGCTATTTTCTCAACTTGTCCAATCTCTCTCTTCCTGTTTTATCTGGTGCGATCGAATAACTATTACTGCCGACAGATTATCAAATTAACTAGATTAATCCGATTGACAGATTGCAATTATAGCGATTGCTGGTGAGATAGTACCTAAGCAAATAATTGTAAATTTTAATAATGTCAGATATGACCTTTTTTAATTATTCAGTTCCGCCTCTGCGCCGGAAACAGCTTAAGATCGAGGTTCAGGAGTTAGAAGGGCTTTGGCAGGTTCAGTTTCCCCTTGGCAAAGATCGATTTTATTCACAATTTTACACTTGTCTCGATCGAACTTGCTTGCTGTGGAGCTTGCTGTTAATACCCATCTTCGGCACAGCACAATTTTTTTCTGTGAGTTGGATGCTGCAAGCAGGTTTGTGGTCAGCGATCAGCCTCGTAGGTACAGCAGCAATGGTAAGCATGACATACTCTTGGGTCAAAATAGAACGCCTGATTTGGGTGCTTTACGGTTGGGTACTACTAATGTTATTAGGATTGCTGCTGACCGATTTAGCAATTTTTCTCAGTTGGGGAAAAGTGTTGGCTAATCTCTGTCCCCTGTGGTTGGGAATGAGCGGAATAGGGTATTTGGGGACTGGATTTGCAGTGCGATCGCGCGCGCTTTTAGCAGCAAGTTTATTTCACCTGTTGGGGATTTTGATTTTGCCTTACACGGGCGGTTGGTCTTTCCTATTTACGGGAGGCGTAATGGTATTTAGCTTGCTCGTTTTAGCCGAATTGCAATGGGATATGCGCCAGCCTCTTAACAGGCTGCATTAACTCCTGTACCACCGCGATTGCAACAGCTATCAACGTAAAGCATTAACCGTAAAGCATTAACCACAAGTGATGAGTACATTGCTAATGACTGATGATGTCATGCCCGCTAGAATAACGTCACTGCAATTGGTTGGTAGTGAGGATTCTTCGTTCTCATCAAAATTTGAGAAAGGAAGCCCTCACTACACAGCGGATAGGGGTTATGTTAGCGGACACGATATTACTGATGGCTGATAACTAATTGCCACCAGACTGTACAGATTTGCGGGTTTGGTTAGTATCGTCGCCCTTGTGATACCACGTGCCACCTTCGCCTTTAACATATTCAGATTTTACGCTGTTCCAAGCAACGCTAGTAGCACCATCGGCGCTCATTCCATCTTCACTAGCGCTCTTAAAAGCAGCCTGAAAAATTTGTTTCGCCCCTTGGGGGAGTTATTGTGCTTCTGAAGGTAAGGTATCAAATTGTTGTTCTGGCATAATGACCTCTAATTATTAAACATAAATTAAATCTTATATACTAGAAGCCACTACTTTCCTCTCTCTAAAAGCAAGTTTAAGATTGCATTCTTATCAGTCCAAAGACAGATGTAATATTAAAGTTAGTGTGAAATATAATGCAACTTGATTGCCGTTGCTGGTTCAGCGGGATTTGGCTAATTTCCTTGCTCAAACAGCCATTAATCTGATTTCGGCTTTTTAACTTGCGAACTTAGAAAAAGCGATTAACATTAGATAGCCAATTCTGGCAATAATTCGATACAGCATACTTGATGTCTGTTTGTGAAATGTGTTAGGGAATAAGCGCTATCTGGCATAGTTTTGGCTTTACTATATCAGAGTTTAGCCGATCGCACTCACAAGCAATTCTGACGACTCAGCCACCCTGGTTAATTTAATCTCGCACGGGTTCGACTGGGATAGCCCTCAGTTCGCCTTCCTGTTTTAGGCAAGTCAAAATCCAGTCAAAAGCCTTGCTGTTTCGGGCTTACAGGCGCTCTGGCGACTCAAAACGGTCGATCGGGCGTTTTGAGATAATTTAGTTTCTGGGAAAGTTTGAGCGGTATTCTGCCAGTGCCCAAATTGCCAGCAGCAAGTTAAGGAAAAATAACGCTCAAAAAATTTGAAACTAACTCCTAGGGCGTAGGGCCAACCCAAAATTGACGGTGAGAAAATCAAGAATTTCTGTCTCAAAGCACCAGCCGCCGGAGAAAATTTATAGGAAGAACCGCGCGCTTGTCTCAGAAACCCGGTTGATGCGTATATGTTTCGTTACTCAACCCAAAATTTTTCAGATCAACCCGCTTTTTATCCCCCGTACACAAATTTTGATTTAGCTAGTCGGCCGCCCCATCAAATATCATCCACCACCTGAAATAAAACGCCATTTTGCCAAATATTCCTAAAGATGAATGGCGAACTTGAACGATACCTAATAGCTTATAAACTGTTAACGTGGCGGTCTAATTTATCCGGGGGAAATAATCGAGGAAACGGGACTAAATATGCTCCTTTACCTTCATTATTATTCCGCAGCAAAGGTTAGAAAAGTTGCACGTTACGCTGTCAATTTGACCCTGGGGTTTTCGCATCACCAGCGATCGCAGGATTCTACGCAAAAGCAAGCATTACCATGAAATCTTCTAAATTGTTGAAAGTTGTTTTAGCAAGCGCTTGTACTTTAGGTTTAGCAACGGTTTCCTTCGCAGTGCCTGCTTCTGCCCAGTCAGGCGAGGGTACTGGAAGCGGCACGGGCACAACCGGTACAGGCACGACTGGCACAACGGGTACGACAGACGGCACGACGGGCACGGGTACAACCGATACAACCGACACGGGTACAACCGATACGACGGGTACGGGTACAACCGATACGACGGGTACGGGTACAACCGGCACGGGTACAACCGATACGACGGGTACAACCGGTACAACCGATACGACGGCTACAACCGCTCCAACC
>Ga0163152_10003953_pt1 | contig 18789 bp, 3 predicted proteins | sample OliLakLV19MP8IB2_FD_148635 | JGI IMG/M metagenome (GOLD analysis project Ga0163152, IMG submission 148635) | Freshwater microbial mat bacterial communities from Lake Vanda, McMurdo Dry Valleys, Antarctica - Oligotrophic Lake LV.19.MP8.IB-2 | ecosystem: Environmental > Aquatic > Freshwater > Lake...
GGGCTGGTATGATTACTTCGGCGAGTATCGGTTTATGGTCGCGGTCGTGCCGGGAACCTTCGATCTCGAGAGTGAAGGCAACGACAGCGCCGGTGCGGCGGACCCACTGGCGTGGACGCAAGCTCCCGGCGCCCAAACGGCAACGATGGCCGGAATCGTCAACTATGGCGACCCGGGAGACTGGTTCGCGCTCGGCGTTCTTGGCCAGGGCGCTCAAGTGACGCTTGGTGCGACCAAGCCGCCGTCCAGCGGCCTTACCTGGATCCTAGACCTCCTCAATGCGAGCAGTGTGGTCGTTGCGACGGGCACGGCGGGCTCAACGCCTGTCACATACACGATTCCAACGGGCGGAGGAACGTATTACTCGCGGATTCGCGCCAGCAGCGGTGCCGACTTGGGGGCACAGTACCTCCTGACGATCGCGGTGGCGGACACGCAACCGCCAACGATTGTGGCCGACACGCTGCCGTCGGAGGGCACTCAAATTAGCACCTTGTTCGATCGGTTCACCCTCACGTTCTCGGAGGATATGGAGGCGAGTACGGTGAACTCCATGGCCAATTACGATCTCCGTGCGGCGGGCGTGGATGGCATCTTCGACTCGTTGGACGATGTTGTTGTCCCGCTGGTCGCGGTCGCAGCGTATTCCTCGGGAACCAACATGAGTCTGCGTACCGCCAATGGTGCGGCCCTTCCGGTGGGCTCCTATCGCCTGAGGGCGCTGAATGGCTTGCGGGACAAATATGCGAACGCGCTTTCGCCGATTTACACGCGATCATTCAGCGTGGGGCAGATTGCGGGCTTTGCCTACGAAACCGAACCGAACAGCACGGCCGCTACGGCAACGTCGCTTTCACTTGGGGGCACCCAACCCAACCTGCTCAACGCCGGTGGCCGCGGCAATCTGCTGAACGGCGCCGACGTCGACTTTTGGAGTTTCAATCTCCAGGTTGGCGATCGGGCGTATATCATGGGAGAGGTGCCGGGAAATCCGAATAGTTCCGGGCTCGACTATCAACTTTTCACTCCGGCCGGGGTGATGATTGCTTCCCTGCAGGCCCAGGTCACCGGACAATTCGCATTTAATCTGTTCACGGCCGCGCAAGCCGGAGCCTATTCCCTGCGCGTGGCCCAATATTATGGTTACTATGGGGAGTATCGCTTCCGCATCTACGTCATGCGCGGCGATCTCCAGGTTGAGGTCGAGCCGAACAACAGCATCGCCACGGCTAATACCATGACGCTCGCGGTCAGTGGCAATAATACAAGTGGATCAATGGCCGGTACCGCCCGTCTTTCGGGGGATCTCGACTATTTCAACTTGGGAACACGCCAAGCCGGGACGACCTTATTCCTGAGTACGCGCCAGCCCGCTGACAGCACGTTCGCGCCCATCGTCTCACTCTACAATGCCGCAGGATTGCTCATGGTCGAATCGGCGGGGGGACGCCCCGGTGATGCAGTGACCCAAGTTTCGCTCACGACTACTGGAACCTATTTCGCGCTCGTACGAACTTCGGGCGACACGAGCGGCTTGGCTTCCGATTACATTTTGGATGTGCTCGTCGTGCCGACGACCGACATATCGTTCCCGAACCTGCAGGTAACGAGTTTGACGTCCCCGCCAGCCTCCGGGCTGAAGAGTGGCGACGCCACCACGCTGAGTTTTCGGGTCGATAATGTCGGGAATCTCGCCACGCCGGCTGTCGCCTGGATTGATCGTGTCGTGCTGTCGCCGGACACGATCTATGGCAACGGCAATGATATCGAAGTAGGCGTGTTCCCGCGCACGGGTCCGCTTAACGCTGCGTCGTTCTATTCGATTGCGTCCACCCCCATCACGATCCCCGACGGCATTAGTGGCAGCTACTACGTGATCGTGCGGACCGATCACACCAACACGGTAAGCGAGTTTGTCCTGGAAGGGGACAACGAGACGGTGAGCGATTTGCCGATCGTGATCACGCTGGCTACCTATCCCGACTTGGTGATCGAAAACCTTGCGCTGTCTGATCCGGACATCAACGGCAACCGCACGGCTACCTGGAACCTTGCAAACCGCGGAACGGGCGCGGCGGCAGCCGGTTTCTCCGAACGGTTTGTCGTGCGGAACAACAGCACCGCCGCGATTTTGGTGAATGACTTGTTGCCCGTGGCTTCGAGCCTTGCGGCCAACACGGCTCTCGCGCGGCAGGCCGTGTTCTCCACGACGGTTGCGGGTCAATACTCGGTTGAGGTCACGGCCGACGCCCTGTCCCAGCGATTCGAATACAACCCCTTGGGCAACACGGCGGCCGAAACGAACAATGTTTCAAGCGTTCCGTTCACTATCATCGCACTTTATACGATTACCGTCGCCGCCGACCCCGTCGCGGGTGGCGTGGTCGTTGGCGGCGGTATTTTCGCCGAGGGAACCAACCGTACGGTCACCGCGACGGCCAACGCTCCGTATCTCTTCCTCGGTTGGTTTGAAGGGGCCTTCCTCCGTTCGGTTAACGCGGGATATACCTTCTCCGTTTTGGCGAATCGGACTCTGACGGCCAGGTTTTCCTTCCCGACGTTTGCGATTTCGACCCAGGTAAACCCGGCGGGAACGGGCATTGTGACCGGTGGAGGCATTTACACGCTCGGTGCTAACGTCAATTTGAGCGCGGCCCCTGTGCCCGGATATTTGTTTGCGAACTGGACAGAGGGAGTGACGGCCTTGAGTTCGACTTCACCGCTAACGTTCGCCGCTAGCGCGAATCGCACCATCCGGGCGAACTTTGTCGAGGCGAATCCCTCGCATGCCGTCACCACGGCGACGTTGCCGGTGGCCGTGGCGACCGTAACCGGTGCGGGCACCTATAATAACGGACAGACTGCGACCATTGTCGCACCGGCTTCGGTGACGGCAGGTGAATCCGAATATACTTTCGTCCGCTTCCTCCTCAACGGGGCTCAAGTGGGAGTCGCTCCGACCTTCACGAAAACCTTCACGACCCTCGACCCGCCGACCTTCGCTTACGTCGCCGAATACAAGTCGCAGCCGGTGAAGCCAATCGTGGCTCAGGTCACAACCAACAAGACCAACCCCGTGGGCGTGGTGTCGGACTTCCAGATCTCGCTGCGCTTCGACCGCGCCATGAATCAGGCCGTGAAGCCGCTGGTCGAGCTCTTGAGTTCGAACTCCACCAGCATTCCCGCGGTGCCAGTGGCGGGGACTTGGACGGCGACAGATACCTATGTCACGCCCGCCATCGTTATTGGCCAGAACAACGGCGGTCTTTATTCGGTCCGGGTGTCGCTCGCGCAGGATACCCAGAATCGAGTGATGACTACCGCGGAAGTTTATTCCTTCACGGTTGACGTCACGGCGCCGCCGTTGCCCGAGTTGACTGCGGGTATTGTTACCGCGACTTCGGCGGTGGTCAATTGGTCGGCATACAGTGCCCCGGCCGACCTTGCCTCTTTCCGCGTCTATCGTTCAACGACCACCTTCACTTCGCTTGCCGGGTTGTCTCCGATCGCGAGTCTCGCCGCCGGCGTCCGCACCTACACGTTCAGCGGGCTAACTATTGATACCGACTACTTCACGGCGGTGGTGCCGGTGGATGCGACGGGTAATGCCGCGACGACCGTTACGCCGTTTACGGTGCGCATTGCCAGCACGGTGCCGCCCCCGGTGACGTTTGATGTCATCGCCACTGCGACCAATGCCGCCCGCGTGGACTGGACCTTCGATGCAACCGGTCAGATCGGCTTCGCTGGCTTCCGGATTTACCGCCAGACGTCCGCCTTCACTTCGATCGCGGGACTGACGCCCGTGGCGACGCTGGGTGAAACTGTGCGCACGTTCTCCAACCCCGGACTCGATCGCGCGTTGAGCCATCATTTTGCGGTCGTGGCGTACAACCGCCTGGGCGACAGTCTGACGACTGTCACCTCCAAGCCATGGACTGATCCGCTGTCGGGCACGCTTATAACGAATTTCACGCCGACCGACCCGCTCCTCATCATCACGCAACCGCTGACCATCGGCGGCGGTGCAACCTTTACCGTGCCCCCCGGTACCACGGTTGCGTTTGGTCCGGGCGGCAGCCTTACCGTGGAATCGGGCCGCCTGGTGGCCGACGGCACCGTCTTTGCGCCGATTGTCTTCACGTCGCTGGCCGACGTCGACAACGGCGTCCGTGCTCGCGGAGCCTGGAACGGCATCACGCTCGCCGATACGACGCGGTCTTCGACCCTGCGGAATGTCTGGATAAAATACGGCAAGGGTCTCGCGATCACGGGTGGTACTCACACGGTGGATACACTGGGTGCGGCGTGGAACGATCTCGGCGGTCTGCGTCTCTCCGGCGCGGTTGCGCTTACCACCCAGCTCGCCTACCTCTCGGACAATGCCGTGGGGGCCAGTATCGCGGGCGGAGCTTCGTTGACCCTGACTGGCTCGGTGCTGCGCAACAACACCGTGAATGCCGCCGCGGCCGGTGGCGGCACGCTGACTGCGACGGGCAACTGGTGGGGTACGGCGGATGCCGCCGCCATCGCCGCCTTGATTTCCGGCCCCGCCAACGCCACTGCGCCGCTGACGAGCGAACCCATCCTCACCCGGGGCTTGCGGTCCGCCGATGGCGCCACCTCGACCGGTCTGACCAATCTTTCGATGCATCTGGCTTCGCTCAATGCGACCAGCTATCGCGTGAGCGAGGATTCCAGCTTTACCGGCGTGCTGTTCGTCGACGTTCCGCGCAGCCCGCTGTCGACGGATCTCTTCAACACCGCGCTGTGGCCGGTGGTCGTCCCGCTGTCGCCCGGCGGTGGTATGAAGACGCTCTACGCTCAGTTCCGCAGCCCGATCGGCGTCGTGAGTTCGTCCGTCTCGTTCGCGACCAATTACATCACGACCGGTCCGGCGATCACCGCGTTTTCACTCACCGAGGGCCAGACGATTAACCGGCCGCTTAACGTAACGGCTACCGTGACGAGCGCGCTGCCGTTGACTTCGATCGCCTTCTCGGTTGATGGCGTGGTGGTCGCCACGTCCGCCACGTCTCCGTTCAGCGCGCGTTGGGACCTGCTTTCGCTGACTCCGGGCCCTCATCTGGTGCGATTGCTTGCGACTGACTCGGCCGGCAATCTCGCCTCGCGCAATCTCAGCGTGGTGGTCAATCCGATCCCACCGCCGCGTCCGGTTATAACCTCGCCTGCCACCGGCGCTGCCTTGACCGTAAATCAGACGACGATCGCCGGGACGGCGGAGCCGTTGATCGGGATCCGCATTCTTCGTAACGGTGCCGTCGTTGCGACCGTAACGGCCAACGCAGCCGGTGTTTTTTCCGCGCCGAATGTTCCTCTCGTTGAAGGCACGAACTCGATTCTCGCCACCGCGTTCGACAGCGTCGGCACCACGGATTCCGCCGTGGTTGGGATTACCGTCGACTCCGGGGCGCCAGCTGCTTCAGCCCTGAAGCCGATCGTGTACTCACCGGGCCGCGGTTTGGTGATGGACTGGTCGCTTCCGGTGAGCGGCGAAATGCCGACCAGCTTCCGCGTGTTTTGGAGCGACGCGCCGTTCACGCTGGCTTCGCAGGCAACCAATCAGTCCGCGATAACCACCCAGTCGCCGCTGCTGCTCACCAACGTCGCAAACGGATTACGCTACTTTGGCGTGGTTGGCTATGATGGGGCCGGAAACGCCAGCATCCTCTCGAATGTGGTCAGCTTCAATGTCGACCTTACCCTGCCGTCCTTTACGGTGGCGTTTTCGCAGGCGATGCCGATCGGGCCGGGCTCGTTTGGCATCACGATCACGGCGAGCGAACCACTCCGCGAGACGCCCCTGCTCGTCATGCAACCACTTGGCGCCGGGCTGCTCTCGATCACGCTTACGCCCGCGGGCGGTAACGCGTACACGGCCACTTTCCCGGTTACGACACTTTCCGCCCGCAGCGGCTTGGCGCAGCTGTCGATCAGTGGCGCCGACCTCGCGAACAACCGTTTCACCGGGACGCCCACCGGTCCGGCGCTGGTCTTCGATTTAACCAAGCCCACGGGGGTGCTGACGACGAGCGTGACCGGCCCGATTCAAACGGTAACTCAGGTCAATCTCTCCGTCAGTCTCGTGTTGTCGGAGCCGCCGAAGATCGGAACAACCCCGACCCTCTCATTCTCGCCACCTCTCGGCTCGGCCGTACCGATCGTGCTGGCAGGCAGCGGACTCAACTGGAGCGGTCAGTTGGCGTTGACGGCGGCCATGGACAATGGCTTTGGCACTTTCCTGCTCAACGTGCAGGACGAAGTTGGAAATGCCGGCACGGTTTTGACGACCGGGGACAGGCTTGAACTCTACAACACTGCGACGCCTTCGGCGCCGGCCATACCGGCGGACGTGACGGTTCTGCCCCTCAAAGGCGGGTACATTCGCGTCTCATGGTTGGCGGCCGACCGGGCACAAAGCTACCGGCTCTATCGCGAGCCCGGATCGAGCGCCGCGCCACCGACCGTCCGGGTAACCTCCGACATCACAGCGCTGACCATCGATGATCTGCCGCCAGTGGACGGTGTTTACCGCTATGCCGTGACTTCCTTCCGGCTAGGCGCCGAAAGTGCGACCTCCGGCGTGCGCGCGACCACGTCCGACCGCACGCCGCCGCCGGCGCCGGCAACGACCACGGCGGCGCTCGGCGTCACGGGTATCAATGTTGCCTGGACAGCGGGAGCGGGTGAAACGCCCGCGAAGTGGATCGTCTATCGCAACAACGTCGCGATTGCCACCATCAGCAATCCGTCGGCGAACAGCTTCGTGGATTCGCCGCCGCGAGGCGTGATGAACTATCAGGTGGCGGCCGCCGATGTGCTAGGCAATGAGGCCAAGGGGCCGACGGCCAGCCTACAACTGTTTGTCGGGGCCGTGGCCGGCCTCCGCGCGACCGTTGATCTGATCAGCGGCACTGTTCTTGCCTGGACGTCAACCGATGCGACGGGGGTTGGGTACAATGTCTACCGCAACGGCACGAAACAGAATGCTGCGCCCATTACGGCCCTGACCTACACCGACGTACTTGCCGCGGGCGGCCAGCCAGTTCAATACACGGTCACCGCCGTCAACGCGTCAGCGCAGGAAAGCGCAGGCCGCAACCTCGTCGTCCAGCCGGTCACGGCCGTGATTAACCTTAATCCCGGCGCATCGGGCGATCAGGCTTCAGCGACGCGCTACTTTGACACTTATAGCGTCGCCTTCACGGTGGGCGCGGCCGCTTCCTCGACGGTTTCGTTCAGCAACGGTGAGATCATCCGCACGGTCGTGGGTGAATCGCCGGTGCAGGCTTCCTTCACGGTGCCGACTTCGGCGGCCGCGGGTGAAACGAAAACGGCCACGGTGGTGGTGCCGGCGCCCAACCTCACGGTCGTGACGCAAGGGACGGCAATCACGCTGATCGGCGCGCCCGACTTGGGAGGCAGCAGCGTTGAGTACCGCTTTATTCAGGATTTTGCCCCGGCTGTGTCCCCGGGCCTGATGCTGAGTTTGAGCGTGAATTCGCCACCGCTGGCCGGCGGCCTCAGCAACTTCACCGTGCAGGCGTTTAATCGGGGCTTTGCCCCGGCCGACTTGGTCCTGACCCGCGGCGGCAACACGCAACCAGGTGATCTCGAAATCCTCATCATCTCGGCTGACGGCGTCCTTGTAGCGTCGACTCCGTACCAAGCGCCGTTGGCCGGAACGATCACCAGCGCTCAAGGCGACTCGTTCCTGCGCCTCGCCGCGGGAGCTTCGGCCAGCATTCCGTTTCAAGGTGTGCTCATACCGGAGAGCTTGGGTGGCCAATCGGTGACCTTCCGAGCCAGGTTCAAAACGATCTACAACGCCGTTGGCAGCACGCAGCAAAGGGTAGCCGGTCCGCTTGAGGGCACGATGGCGTCGTCCCTGCTCGTGACGCCGTATTATGGCTCTGCCGCCGTTGGCCAGCCGGCCTACTCCGACAACCAGCCCGTCGTGATCACGGGACAGGCCCTCAACCGTACGACCGGCCTGCCCGTGCCGAATGTGCCGTTGCGTATAGGCATCAAGATTCGGGGCGCTGTGATCTACCAGCAGGTGACGACGGACGCCAACGGTGCGTATCAGTATGCTTATACGCCGAGCTTGGGCTTGGCCGGTGACATGATTATATGGGCGGCGCATCCCGACGTCGTTGATCAGCTCAATCAGGCGCGCGTGAGCTTCTATCGGATGTTCACCAAGCCCGGCCGCGTGGAGGCGGTCATGTCGAAGAATGACGTTCTCGATTTTGATATATCATTGCTGAATCCGGGTGATCTGGCCCTTACGGCACCGAGCCTCTCTTTCCGCGCCTACCGAATAGTGAACAATGTCGAGTCGCCGGTGACCACGGTGACGGGCTTCGCCCGGGCTGCGCTTCCGGCTACACTTGGCGCCCAAGGCGAGGTGAAACTAGCCCTCCGGCTGCAGGCCGCGCTCGACGCGCCGGACGATGCGTTGATTGAGTTTACCTTTAGCAGCGCGCAAGGGGCGTCGACGAAGCTGACCGGCACCGTTTCGTTCCGCCCGGCCTTGGCCGTGCTCACCAGTATTTCGCCGGCCGCCGGATATGCGGAAACGGGCGTGGGCCGTGGTCAGGTGAAGAGCGTGGATGTCACGGTGCAAAACCTCGGCCTGCGGGCGCTGACCGGCGTGAAACTTGTGCCGCCGGCCGGTCTGCCTTGGATCCAAGTCAACTTGACTCGAGATGCTTCTGGCACGATTCCTCTGCCTGACATCCCGATCGGCGGGACGCGAAGCTTCACCGTAGCTTTTGCGCCGCCCGAGACCGTCGCGGTCGGATTCTACAACGATTTCCTTCTGATCAAGGGCGACAACGCCGTGGGGGATTACCGGCTCAACCTCTTTGCCACTGTAACTTCGGAGCAGAAAGGTGCCGTGAGATTCTCGGTCATCAACACCTTTGCCAATCCCGTGCCCAATACCTCGATCTGGCTGAGGAATAGTACGCTGGGTACGGAAGTCGGCCCCGTCCTCACTGATGTCAATGGGCAGGTAGTCGTTCCAAATTTGATGGAAGGCGAATGGCACTGGAAGACGAGTGCTCCCGGACACGGCGCCACGCAGGGAGTTGTCACGGTTGTGCCCAACCAGACCGTGGGGGCAGAAGCCGAACTCGAGGTGGTGATGGTCACCGTCAAGTTCTCCGTGGTGCCGGTGGCGTTCACCGATTTCTACGAGATCAAGATCGAGCAGACCTTCCAGACGCGCACTCCGATTCCGAATCTGATCATGTCGCCGCCGTCGCGGAACCTTGACGTCGAACCGGGCTATACGGGGACGTTGATGTACACGCTTCGCAACGAGGGTTTGCGCAGTCTGTTTGACGTGACCATCACGGGCCAGGAGCTGCCGACAATGCGCAACACGCCGTTGGTCACGTACATCCCCGAATTGCTGCCGCAGCAGACCGTGGAGATTCCCGTGTACTTCGAATACTTCGGCCCGGCCGGAAGTCTCAATACGACTGCTCAGAGTGCAAGTCCGTCTCCGCAGCTGGCGGCTAAGAACGGGTCAGGCCTGACCCCGTCTTACGAGCCCCCGCGAGCCGCGGCCAAGGCCGGGGCAATTAGCGGTAGCCCGGCTTTGCGGCCAAACACCGCCGCGGGCGTCGGCGACTTCGTCGATTGCTTTCTGAAATTTCAATACGCGTCCATCAGCTTGAGCGCCAGCGGCGGGGTCATCTGCCTTACCGGCTCAACGTATCCGGCTCGAGCTTACGGTTCGATCAATATTACTCCCATTATCAACACCGTCTGCGGGATCAGCACCGTGGCGGGCTTGGCAGGCTTCGGCTACGCACCCCTGAAAGTCATCTGTATTGCGAACCTTCTGATCAAGGTTATTGCGTGCGCGGCCGCGCAGCTGCCGCCAGCGACGCTGACGGGCGGCGGTATAACCGGCGGCGGCGGCAGCCCTGGCAGTTTCGGCGGTTGGAACGGGATCCCTGGCAGTGGTTGGAACTTTGGAACTGCCCAGTGCTTCACTGCCGGGACTCGCATCACTCTGGCAGATGGGACGACGCGAGCTATTGAAAGTGTCAGGCGGGGCGATCGCCTGCTCGCCGGTTTGTCCGGGCAAGCCGACATCGTCGCGGCGATGATGAGCATGAAGGCTGATCATCTCCGGCAGCTGACGTTCCGTCCGCGCCAAGTGATCGATCCCGTGGAGGAATCGCTGCGACTGACACACGACCACCGCGTTTGGGTGGACGGCCGCGGATGGGTCTTCTCCGTCGATGTCAAGGTGGGCGACTGGCTGCATGGCGCGGATGGCCGGCTGCACGAGGTCACCAGTAATGAGCGGTTGCCGGGCTCGCACCAGGTTTATGGACTCCACATGACGGGTGGCAATGTGGTCTACGCCGCGGGTGTACTCGTGGAAGATCAGTGCTTCCAGGCGCCGGCCAGCTTCGCGGTCAGCCCGCAGAGGGGAGGAGCCCAATGAAACGATTGATCGCCTTGGGCCGCTACGCGGCAAATCTGTGCGCCCCGATCGTCGCGGCGCTGACCTTCGCCACGCTGGCCCCGGCCCAGCAGCAGTTCCAAGGCGTCTGCGCGAACGTGAAGATCGAGATTCAGCAGGAACTCGCGTTCGAGCGCATCGGTTTTGAAGCTACGCTTGAAATCACCAATAACTTGGGCGGTGATCCGATCACCGATTTCAACGCCCAGCTTACCTTCGTAGATCCGAACGATCTGGTCAACGGTGCACCCCGCGATGTCAGCGACCGCTTTTTTGTCCAGCGCCCGCGCCTATCGGATGTGAACGCAACGGATGGAACCGGCGTCATTGGTCCCACCAAGACGGGGATAATCAAGTGGTTTATTATTCCCAAACCCGGCGCCGGTGGAATCCTGGCCCAAGGCAAGGAATACGAGGTCGGGGTCAACATGAGCGGAAGGATGGGTGGAATCGAAATCCCGAAGTCTGTTTTCTTCGCCATCCCGGATACGATCACCGTCAAGCCCGAACCCCAGCTGGAGATCCGGTACTTCCAACCGCGAGACGTCCAGGGTGACGACCCTTTCACGCCCGAGATTGAATCGCCGATTCCGTTTACCCTGGGCGTCTTGGTGAAGAACTCAGGCTTCGGCACGGCGAAGTCCGTTCGCATCAATTCGCAGCAACCCAGGATCGTCGAAAACAAAGCCGGCCTGATTCTGATCGCCCAGCTCCTCGGCGTCCGCGTGCAGGATTCGGCACTCAATGAATCGAGCCTTCTCCTCAACCTGGGCGACGTTCTCCCGACGGAGACGCGCAAAGGTGCCTGGGACATGATTACCTCGCTCTCGGGCGAATTCATCGAGTTCAAAGCTTCCTACACTCATCGCGACGATTTGGGCGGTCTCGCGACCTCGTTGATCAAGTCACTGGACGCTCATTTCATCGCCCGCGAGGTGATCAATGACGATCCCGGCCGGGATAAGATTTTCGATTTCCTGGCGGACACAGATCGCGACGTCGATCAGCTCCCCGACACCCTTTTCGAAAGCCAGGGGCAAATTCTCCCCGTTAACTTCGAGGCGAATGCGTCCGTGACTACGCCACTGGCCAATCGTACGTTCGTGGTGACGGTGAACCGCCAGTTTGAAGGCTGGGGCTATGCTCGGTTGACGGATCCTGGCCAGGCGAAGCTGACCATCGAGAGGGTGGTGCGCAATGACGGCAAGGTGATCAACCCGCGCAATACGTGGACGAACATCCGGTACCGGCCGAGCGACAACTTCAAGCTGACGTATCTGAACCTTTTCGACAAAGTCGTGGGTCCGGGAGTCTATACTTACACTTTCACCTACGCCGTGGCGGCGCCCGACATCCTGCCTCCCGTCACCCGGCTGCGCTTCGTTGGCCAGGTCACGCAGAGCGCGGGAAATTACTACGTCACGCGCGACACCCAACTCTACTTCACGTCCGAGGATGTGAGCCCCGTCAGCATCGAATACCGACTCGATGGCGACCCGATTTTCCGTCCCGCGATTCCCTTTAAGCTCACCACCACCGGGACGCATCTCGTTCACTTCCGAGCGACTGACAGCTTCGCGAACATCGAGGCGACGCAGACCGCCGTCGTGATCCTCGAAGGAGAGGGCCCGTCGTTCGCCACGATCGATGTGCGCTCCAACGCGCTCACGCTCATCGGCGATGCTCTTTCGTTCCGTTCGACGCGGATCGACATCAACGTCCCGGTCGCTGCCTCCGCAGTGGCGACGGCCGCGGTGGTGGACGTCTTCCGAGGCATCCGGGTCTGGCCGACGCTCGCTGGCATACCGGTGTCGCCCACTCCGGCGACAACGTCGACGCTGGCCGTGGGCGGCGCTAATGTTGATTTCTACAAGTACCGGCTGAACGGCAGCGCGTGGAGCGTTGAGCAGGCAGTGACCGCGCCGCTCACCCTCAACGGCCTGACGGGTGCTGTCACGTTGGATGTCCTCGCGCGATCCCAGTACGGCGCGTATCCGGCGGCGGCGGACGCGCTGAACGCTTCCTGGTTGGTCGATGCCACGGCCGCAGGGTTCGTCCTGGCTGGCCTGCCTCCGGTGCCCACGCGCTATCCCATTTCCTCCATCACGGTCAATGCCCCGGGAGTTGAGCTGTACCGCTGGAATCCAAACAACTCCTACTGGCGGCCCGAGGCTGCGCCGGGAACGTCGTTCGACCTGCCGTTTTCCACCATCGGCGTGCAGACGCTCAAGCTCATCGCCCGCCGCGCCGGCGTGTGGCAGTTGGAAGCATCGCCCTCGACCTGGTCCTGGCTTTACGATCCGGCCTACGGCTCGGACATGTCCTCACTGTCGCCGGTGCTGACCCGGTCGTACACGGGAGTGCAAGGTACCACGATCCCGTTCGTATGGGATGGAAAGAATGTCGGCGGCGTACTTCAACTGCCGGGTTGGTACACCGTGCGGTTCAAGCTTACGGATGCGCTGGGAAATCTGGCCTTCGTCAACCAGCTGGTGCGCATCGATGAGTTGGCGACCGCGCCGACCGCGATGACCACGCTGGGCGATGGCGCCGAAAAGCCGGACGCCCGCGGCAACTGGCTGGTTTGGCAGGAGCGCGGTTCCGGCACGCCCAATATTCGGGCGCGAAATATCGGAGGCGCCGGTGGCTCGGTCCTCTCCATTACCACTGACGCGCTCAATCAGGAGAATCCGCGTACCGATGGCCGGCACGCCGTGTGGCAGCGGCGGCGGGAGAATGGGAGTTGGGACATTTCACGCGTCGATCTAACGGCTCCGGGCGTGATCATTCCCCTGACGGACACGCCGACCAAAAATGAAATCAATCCGGTGATCGATTGGCCTTGGGTTGTTTGGCAGAGCAAGGATCTCTCGAATCCGTCCGCGCCTTGGCAGCTCGAGGCCGCCAATCTGGAAACGTCGCAGCGCTTTACGGTGAACACGACCATCGCTGACCAGCTCGATCCGATGATTCGGGCGGGTCGCGTGGTTTGGCAGGACTTCCGCGACGTCGGGTTTGGCGAGATCTATTTCCGCGACTTGGAGAGTGGTGAACAGCGGCGCCTCACGAACAACGGATTCGGGCAGTATGCTCCGGATATCGACGGCAATTGGGTGGTGTGGCAGGATAATCGAAATACGCAGGTCGAGATCTACGGAATGGATCTGCGACGCTCGGTCGAAACCCGGCTGACCAATACGCCAGCCAATGAAGCGCGGCCGCGCCTGGCGGGCAATTGGGTGCTCTACACCGAAGACTCCGCCGGGGTGCTCACTGATAACTTCTTCCTCCTCGATCTTGGCACGGGACGATCCGTCCCACTTACCCGGTCCGCCACCCGCAAGAGTTCGGGGACGATTGGTTCCGGCCAGCTCTTCTGGCAGGAGGGCTTGACGGGAGCGAGCGTGTTGAATTCGGCGGCGGTACCAGCTTTGCAACCGGTTTTCCGGAATTACAACGCGGTTGCCCTGACGCCGGCGCTGGTCGCCAAGCACGTCAATGCTTACGGGCTCCTCAGCGCCTGGAACACCGACGCCGGAGTAGTCTCCGTTAGCCGCTTCCAGTCGTTTGCGCCGTTGACGACGGAGGTCGCCACGATGAGCGGAGGTATCGCAACCGGAACCAATTTCACGCTGGTCCCGGGCCAGTTCGTCTGGGTTCGGTTCAACGATGCGCGACTGGTCGATCTCGGCACCGCTTCGGGCGCACCGATGACTTTACCGTCGGGCGTGTCGGCCTTCACTCATACGCGGATTCCGGCTGACTACACCGGCCACGCGCTGGTGCGGTCACTTGGCCTCGCCAATGTTCGTGCGGTCCGCGTCCTTGATGCGGAGGCGGGACAATGGCTGTTGCTCGCCGTTAACGCCGGCGCCATTGTGGGGGCTGATTTCCGCGTGCCAAATGTGGCGGTCGTCACCATCGACCTCGTCAACCCCGTGAGCAATTGGAGCCCGTAATTATCATGCCCACTCGAATCCATTCATCCCTGACTTTTGCGGCGCTCGTGGCCGGCGCTGCGATGGCGAATTCGGCTTGGGCGATTACGCCGACAGATCTCGCCGGGCGGCTGGCGCGGAACGAAAACATTATCGTGATCGATCTGCGTTCCGCGACTTTTTACGCGAACGGCCACGTCCCCGGAGCGATCAACATTCCTCTCGGTCTGTTGCCGTATAAGCAGCTTCCCACCGCCCGGCCAGTGATTGTCTATGGTGATGGGCTAGGCGTGATCGACGAACGCCAGGCGTTGGCGGAAATACGAGCCAAGCCAGGAGTCAATGGCGACGTGCTCGAGGGTGGCTACGCGGCGTGGCTGGCCCAGACGCGGCTTACCACCGGTTTGCCGGGGGTAACGGCGGAAAGGCTGCCCGGAATTACTTACTCCCAACTCCTCGCCTCCGGTAAGGACGACATGGTGCTGGTCGATTTACGCGGCAACGGGGCGGTGGCACCTGCGGCCGCGGGGTCGAAAGGCGATCGCCAGGCGGCCACAGCTGCCGAACCGGATACCGTCAGCCAGTTCGCAGCCAAGATTGGCGTTCCGGTCGTCAAGTCCGAGGGATCGATGGAAGGCGCAGTTACCCGGGCGCAAAGCGCCTCGTTGAACTCCGCCGGGACGCCTGTCCGTGCGGCCGCACCGGCTGTAATGGGCGGTAAATCGGCTCGATTGCTGGTGCTCGTGGCCGATGACGACACCGCGGCCAACGAGGCTGCGCGACAGTTACGGGCCAGCGGCGAGTACCGCTTTACCATCCTGATTGGTGGAACGGAGAGTATTCGTCGCGAGGGCCGGGTGGGCTCCGGACGAATGGACGGCAGTGGGTCCACCACCACGCGTTAGCACTACGATGAACTGAAGCTACTTTTTCCGTCGTGTCCCATCTCCGAAATAAACTTCTCGCCTGTGCCGCAGCATTCATGTTCGCGGTGGCGGCTGCTTCGGGCGCGGTGGACATCAGTGACGTGCAGGCGACGAATGTGGGCACCACGTCGTTCACCATGGTCTGGACGACTTCTGAGGTCTCGACACCTGGACTCGTGGTGTTTTCGGACAGCGGTGGCGTCAGTTCCATTACCTCTACCTTGGGGCTGGATTATTATCCCATCGCCTCCGGCAATCCGGCAGTGGTCAACGACCGCAGTGCCCGCGACGGCCGTCGCGTGCTCGAACTGCTTTCCATCAACCGGCAGGTCGTTTCCGTTCGGGTAACCGGCCTGACGCCGGGTACATCCTATTATGTGCGACCCCGGACATTTGGAGTTGGAGGAATCGACAACGGTTCCAGCGTGGTCCCACTCAAGCAAGTGACGACGGCGCTGTTCACAAGCTTTCCCGTCGACGCCCGGCTCGTGCGCGTTCGCTTTCCGGCATTCACGCCCACCGGGATGATCGCGCTCGTTCAGGGGCCGGCGGGAACGATGCCGCTCTCGTCCATCATTGGCGACAGCGCTCCAGCTGACTCAGCGATGTTCCCGCTCGCCAACGTGCTCGACACCGCCACCGGTACGAGTGCGCTCTACGCCGCGCCGCAATCAATCGTTATTCGGGTCCTCGGCGCCGGCGCTCCCGTTGGTACGTTCACGAAGTCCATTGCTTTCGGCGCCGTCTTCAACGTGGCCGCGTATGAACTCATCGATGCGGATCTCTCATCTCCCTCGCCGTTTTTCACGACTCACCCGCAGGATCGAACCGCCCAGCAAGGAACGAACACGACCTTTACAGTCGTAGCCACCGGTACGCCGGCCCCATCCTACAAGTGGCAACGCAGGCAGGCCGGCGGCGCGTGGAGCGACTTAGTGGCCAGCGCGACTTATGTCGGAGTGACCAGTGCAACCCTCACGGTCAATGGACTCACGCTGGCGATGACGGGCGATCAGTTCCGCAACATGGCGACGAACGGAGTGCCCCCTGATGCCACGAGCGATGCGGCCACACTGACGGTCCTGAGCGTTGTTGCCCCGCCGTTAATCACTGCCCAACCGCAATCGGTCGCGGTCGCGCCCGGCCAGAATGCCTCGTTTACGTTCGCCGCCTCTGGCACGCCAGCCCCGAACTACAAGTGGCAGTCCAAGCCCGCCGGCGGCAACCTGTGGAGCGATCTCGCGAACGGGTCGACCTACTCGGGCGTCACAACGGCAACGCTCTTGGTTTCCGGCCCGACTCTCGTCATGACCGGCGATCAGTTCCGGGCAATTGCCTTCAACGGTGTAGGCCCGGACGCCACGAGCGATGGCGCGGTCCTCACCGTAAGCTCAGCGCCAGTGGCGCCCGCCATCACGACGCAACCGCTTTCGACTGGCGTGATCGCTGGGCTCAACGCGACATTTACGGTGGGCGCCACCGGGTCACCGGTTCCCACCTACAAGTGGCAGTATCTGCCCGCTGCGGGTGGTGGCTGGAGCGATTTGGCCAACGGGCCGATTTACTCCGGCGTGAACAGTTCTGTCCTTCAGGTGATCGGCACGACGGTCGGCATGACGGGCGATCAGTTCCGCGCGATTGCTTCGAATGGGATACCGCCGGACGCCACGAGTAATGCCGCCACGCTCACCGTGAATTCGGGTTCCAACGCCCCCCTGTTCACGGCGCAGCCGCAGTCGGTGACCGTCGCGGCCGGACAGAATACCTCGTTTACCGTCGCCGCCTCCGGCGCGCCGGCCCCAAACTACAAGTGGCAGTACAAGCCGGCTGGGACCGTCACGTGGAGCGATCTCACCAATGGGGCGGTTTATTCCGGTGTGACGACGGCGACCCTTTCCATCACTGGGACGACACTTGCTATGACGGGCGACCAGTTCCGGAGCATCGCAGCCAATGGCGTGCCCCCGGATGCGACGAGCAATGCCGCAACCCTTACGGTCACTTCAGTGGGAGCGAGTGCGACCCACGTGGTGATCGGCGGTGGGTACTCGGCTGGCGGAACGGTGACGGTTGCAGCCCAATTTACTTATGTGGGCGCAGCGACGAGCCTCAGTTGGCAGGTGGTGTTGCCCGCCGGTTGGAGCTTCGCGGCGAGCTCAGGTGATACGGGCAGCATTAAGCCGGTCTTGGGCACCACGGGTTTGTTGCAATGGTCGTGGGCGAGCATACAGGCGAGTCCTATAGCATTCACGTATACCCTCAATGTGCCTGCGGGTACCACCGGGGATAAACAGCTCGCCGCGTTGGTGTCGCTCGTGCAGTCGGGTGCGACCATTCCGTTGCTCGGGCTGCCCGATCCCTTGATCGTGCGCGACTTCACGGGACGGCATTCGGCAGACACCAGCGGCGACTTCCGCATCGGTCTGCTCGAATTGACTCGGGTGATTGAGCTTTATAACACGCGGAACGGGACCACGCGCACGGGCTGTTACAGCCTCGAAGGCGGCAGTGAAGACGGTTTTGCTCCCGATCCGACGCGCGCCAGCGCCACGATTGTCACGCTTCCGGTCTATCACTCGGCCGATTCGAGCCGCGACGGCAAGCTCAGCCTGCTCGAATTGACCCGCGTGATCGAACTCTACAATTATCGCAATGGCACGACTCGGACCGGCCAATACCACGCGCAGCTGGGAACCGAAGATGGCTTTGCCCCGGGACCGTGACGCTAGCCCGGCGGAGCCCGCCGCGCGAGCCCACGGTGTTGGGCCCGCGGATACGAGGTGCAACCCCCGCCACAATACCAGTCCCGTGAAATTTGGCTGATGGAGATACGGCTTTGCCGTCTTGGATCCCCCTCAACGGACTCGACGATCCCATTGCTTAGGGCTCTGGGTATAATACCAATCGCCCGTGATTTTTAGACTGTCATTGCGAGAAGCGAAGCGACGAAGCAATCGAGCTGGATCGCCCCGGCGTGTTTCGCGCACCTCGTGATGACAATCGTCTACATTATACGGGCGATTGGTATTAGGGCTCTGGGTATAAGATCCGAATTGTTCGACCGTGCGTCGACGGGGCCCGGGGCGGAAACTGGCGGGATGGACGGGACTCGAACCCGATATGCCATGCGCGTTTATCAACGAGTTAATCCTAAATTCCACAGCAGAAGTAACCACTGATGAGCACTCATAAACACTGACAAAACACGATCCAGATCGATGGGATAGAATTCCCCCTTCACTTAGGGGGTGAATGGCTTCCATCGCGCAACTCTATTTGCATCAGTGGTCATCAGTGGTCATCAGTGAAAATCAGTGGTTCAACTCCGTTTTTTAGGTTAATTCAGAATTTCATCTGACCGTTGCCTTCGATGATGAACTTGGAGCTGCGGAGTTCCGGCAGACCCTCGGGCCGC
>Ga0163152_10003954_pt1 | contig 18789 bp, 15 predicted proteins | sample OliLakLV19MP8IB2_FD_148635 | JGI IMG/M metagenome (GOLD analysis project Ga0163152, IMG submission 148635) | Freshwater microbial mat bacterial communities from Lake Vanda, McMurdo Dry Valleys, Antarctica - Oligotrophic Lake LV.19.MP8.IB-2 | ecosystem: Environmental > Aquatic > Freshwater >...
CCTACCGCAGCGGGTGCTCCTTCTCGCACTCGTTGAACTGTGGCTGCCACTTGTCTTGTGACGCATCGCTCTTCAGATATTCAAAAATCGCCCAGCCACCGTTGAACGCGGCCTTGTCGAGCCACGCATCCTGCTTCGCCGCATCGAGCGGTTGCGGCGGCAACGTGTTCGAATCAAAGCCGAGCTCGGGTGGCACCTGTGCGGGATCACCGTTGTCGTGGAAACACACGTCACGCATGAGCCCGTACTCGTAATAGTGTTGACCGACAGCCGCAGGCGCATCGGGCAGAAAACCCGCGCACTTGTCACGCACAAGATTGAGCATCAGGGCCTTGTGCTTGCCTGTGATGTCGCTCACCTCCGGCGGAAAATTCACCTTCGTGCCGCCCATGGCCATCCAGATAAGATAATTCCCACCGAGGTTGCGCATGTTACCTTCGGGGCTCGGCGAACCTATGAGAACCCTCGAGGGCCGCACATCAAATTGCTTCAAGCCACTGCCGTCCTGCTTGAACAGACCGCTCGTAAAATTTGCCACTCGGATGTCGCCGTCAGAAAACACGTTGAGGCTCGTGGCGTAGGGGCCCTGTCCGTCCGCACGCGTGCCGTGACACTTCGCGCACATGGAGTTGTAAAGGTACGCGCCCGGCTTGATGGTGTAGAGGCGCCCTTCCGCAAGCGCGTCGACCACGCCTTGGGTCTTGTCGCCGCCCTTCCACATCCACTTCTGGTAAAAAGGATCATCCAGGTTGGTAGGAAGATTGGGTGTCTCGAAACGGCACTCGGCTTTTGTGTCGTAAAAGCCCATGGGGTAGCGCTTCGATGCGATGGCGTGCATGCCATCGTCGTACACGAGCGAACGGAACAACTCGGGCATGCCATCCTGTGTGTTCCAATCAGCGCGCCGGGGCTCGTAGACCTTTGGCTCGGTGGTGTCGAGATCGATCCACGAGAAGTCCTGACGGGGTTCGCAGGGCTCATTGTACTCGTCCGCTTGCGCAGGAAGTCCTGAAACCGCGAGCGACCACTTGGCCACCAGATTCACAAGCCGGCAGTTCGATCCACCGGGCGTGTGCATGGGCATGGCATTGTAAGGCAACAGCGCACGGTCTTTCGAGGTTGCCGACACGCGCAGGTAAAGGTAACTGCGGCGCAACGTCTCGCGTGTGATCCCGCTCACACCGCTGCCGGGAGTGGAGTCGCCGCTCGCGCCCACAAGTGCCTTCGTGTCCACGAAAAGCTTGTCGTTGGCGTTATTGGCATGAATCGATCGCATGGCGCGCGGAACAAATGAATAGAGCGAACCCGCAGTGAGCTCGAGCTTCACCTGGTTGTCCTTCATCGCGAAACCGTTGGGGTTGTGGCAGTGGGCGCAGTTGCCGACCATGTAACCTTGCAGGCGCAGCTCGTGGTCGTTGCGCGGCGCGAGACCCTTGGCATTCTCGAGCGTAGGAAGCCCGGCGGTGCCTGCCTCTGCTTCACCACCACTTCCGCCCTCCAAGTTCACGCCACCAAGCACACCGTAGTCCACCAGGCGCTTCACTTGCAGGAGTTCATCTTCTCCCACGGGCATTTCACTGGTGCGTCCGCCCTCGCCCACATTTCTCCGGTTGAGCTGCAGCGGCGTGAAGCCGATCACCGCACCCTCTTCACCTCGGTGGCATTCGGCGCAGCGTTGCTCGCCGGGAATGGCATACTTGCGCATGGAATGCGCGCCTTCATCGTTTTCATAAAGAAACAGCTTGTCCTTGAAGCCCCGTCCATCGCGGTAGGGCGTATCCACAAGAGTGGCCTCCGTGTTCGCATCGTTCCACTGGTACGTTGCGTAGAGAGGCGTGCGCGGTGCCTTGCGGACGACGATGAGGCGTGTCTCGATGCGGCGGAAAGTCTTGCGCCCGTCCGCCTTCACCACCGCCTTGTAAAACGACTTGTAGAAACGCGTATTGTCGGGCAGCTCGAATTTCGGGACACCTTCCGTGCGCAGGATGGCCTTTGCGCGCATCCATTTTCCGTTTTCGTCCTGCACCGCGGGCAGATGGACGTATCGCCCTTTTTCCGCGTTGTCGGCCCAGAGCGGATATTCCACGTTGTAGGAAAAGGTCCCGGCGCGCGCGAGGCGCAGTGAGTCGAGAGTGAACATGTCGGTTTCGGAAAGTGTTTTCGGCAGCTCCGAAAACGTTTCGACAGCCGAAAAATAGGCGTCCATTTCGGGATCAACACCCGCCTCGCCAGCGTCAGGAATGCAGTCGCCGATGTCGGTTTCCTCAAACATGTAAACAGAATCCGGCGCGGACCCGCGCCCAGGCCCCGAGGGCGTGGGCGTTGCCATAGCTCCACCTGCACCTTGGCCCGTGGATGCGTCGGGCACGACAAAGTCTCCCTCCGCGGGTTTGCCGGCCTGGATCCAGGCGTCGATGGTTTTCCCGAGCGCTTCAAATTCCGCCTCACGGCCATCACGTGCGCCGCCGTAGGGCATGCGTGTTTCCACATCGTCTCGCAGAATCGCATCGCGCAGGCGTTCTGCCGTGTCCTTGATTCCAGGAAAGGGCTTTGACTCGCCTCGCACGATGAATGCGCGGCCCTCATAGTCGGGAACGAAGGAAAAACGACCCTGTCCTGCCGCCGGAGCGCCGTGGCACGACACGCAATCCTCGGCAAGCGCTGCCTTGATATCGGCGAAAGTCGCCTTGCGCCCGATCCGGACGGCGATTGCATTTGTGGAGTCGGTCGCTGCGTTGGAACCGTGGGCACCGAAATTCTCGGACTCGAGCGTCGGCGGAAAATTCGCGTGCGAACGGGTGGGAGCGCACACCTTCGCACGCTCGGCAAGGTAACGCACGCGCTCGGCCTGTTCGTCGACCGGTTTGGGAGAGTCGACAGTCTTTGTGGTTTTTCTAATGGAGTCCGCAGAGCGGGCGCGAGGGTTCGCAGGTTTTTTGCCACCGGATAACGGAGGACGCGCGGCAGAGACTTCCTGTCCCTTCCGCGCGTCTTTTCCGGAGCAACCCGACAGAACCCCGCAAGCGACGCCTCCCATTCCGAGAAGGGCGACGAGCAAGGGTCGTTTCATGTGGTGGATTCCTTCATCATTGTTTTCTTCGGACCTCAGTCGAGCGTGAAGAACTCGTTCGCCTGCACGATGGGATCGAGGAAGCTGCGGTCAAGAAGCTTGGCAAGCAGTGCCTTCTCAGGAGCGGCGAGTGCGGACGCGCCGCCCGCTTCGTACACGTACAGGAAGCGCGAGAGTGGGTATTTGAACGAACGCACGTTGGCGCCTGTGGGAAGGAACGCGGTGGATGTGGCGTCGACAGCAACGGCGAGCGCCTTGTTCTTGTCCGTGCCTGCGGAGAGGCCGGAGTAGGCAAGGGCGTTCTCGTCTTTCGACGTCACGGCTGCGATGTCGGCGGTTTCGGGGAGCATGGTGACGCACGAGCCAAACGCGTCGAGCTTCACGAGGGTCTTGAACGTGTCGGTGGTGCCCGAAGAGTCGTTGCGGCGGAACACCTTGATGGGGCCAGTCTTGCCGGAACCGGGCACGTCCTTCCAGTCGCCAGCGCGGCAGCTGAAGATGCTACGCAGCGAGTTCACGTCGATCTTGGAGCTCGCGTTGTTTTTGTTCACCCAGATCGCCACTGCGTCAACGGCAACCTTGTGGGGCGTGACGTTGATGCCGGCAGTCTTCGCCTTGGCAACGGCGTCGTCCTTCATGGCGCGCGACAGGGCCGCGATGCCTTGGCGGCCTTCCACAAGAGCCGTTTCGCCCTTGCCCGAACCGCCACCCACGTAGCTGATCTCGCCATCGAGACCCGCCTGCACGATGGCGTCGTTCACAAGGCCGTACATGGTGTCGGAGCCTTCGATGGTCTTCACGTCAGCGAGCGCAGCGGTCGCGACGACGGATGCCAAAGCGGCGGCGATCTTCACGGAGATGTTTTTCATTTCAAGAACTCCTTACGGTATTTGGGAAACAGGAAACAATTTCAAAGGTCTCATGTGGGGACGCGGCGTGGTTAACGCGCCACGACAGAGACGGTCAACGGCCGTCCGTTTCCTTTCACAATCCCGCCCGATCGTCGTTCAATCCGCGTGCAGAATGTGCGCAAGCAGCATTTGATTGTGACGGTCCCGCAAACGCGGGCGCATCCGTGTCCTTTCTGTGACAGCCTTTGCAATCGCCGCGAGGTGCTTTAGTTCTTGCCGTGAGTCATATGGAGACAGGGCATGAACACTTCGTCGGGTACGACCGGACTTGCACAGATTCCCACTGCGGCCATTGAATCTCAGAAGGCTCGCATCCTCATCGTCGAGGACGATCGCGACCTCAACAACCTGCTCAAGTTCACGCTCGAAGCGACGCGCGATTACACCGTGCATTCACATTTCGAAGGCGCTCGAGCGCGCGAGCTCATTGTCGAGCTGGCGCCCGACCTCGTCATCCTCGATGTCATGCTGCCCGGGCTCTATGGAACCGAAGTGCTCAAGAGCCTGCGCGCCGATGCGAACATGAAAGATCTGCCAGTCATCCTGCTCACAGCGCGATCGCAGGAAAACGACAAGATCGAGGGCTTCGAGAACGGCGCCGACGATTACATCACCAAACCTTTTTCACCGCGCGAACTTCTTCTGCGTGTGCAGGCGCTGCTGCGCCGATCGGCGCCCGCCAAAACCGGCGCGGCGAGTGAAGGTTCATCAGAAAAAAGTATCGTGGTGGGGCCTCTCACAATCCTCCCCGAACAATTCAAGGTGCTCGTGGCGGGCGAAACCGTTCAGCTCACGGCCACTGAATACCAGTTGCTCGTGTACCTCGCTGAAAGAGTGGGCAGGCTCCAAAGCCGCGATGCCCTGCTGCAACGCGTGTGGGGTTATGAAGGCAACGTCAACACCCGCACAGTGGACACGCACATCAAACGCCTGCGCCAAAAACTTGGCGCCGCGGGCGTCCTGATAGAAACCGTGCATGGTTTTGGCTACCAGCTCACGACTGCTGGCGGAAAACGCGTCAAGACCGAAGGCGAATCCAGCCAAGCTGAGGATTGACGATCACGTTCTGCCGCTTGCCTTTCGGATGTTACTTTATAAGGACATTCGGAGGGAAAGTCGTAAAGATGATCACGTCACCAAATTCATTAGTCCAAGTGGAAGGAACCCAGATTCTCGCAAGCCTCGAATGGGTGGCGGAAAATCTTCCCATCCCATCGTGCGTGGCCGCACCCGACGGCACAGTCACCTACCTCAACACTGCCTGGTGCACTTACTGCGGCGCCACGCCACGCGACACGGAGCCTGCGCGCTGGAGTTCGTTTTTTCACCCCGATGATTTGCAGCACGTGATCAAAGAATGGACCACCGGCACCATGCAAGGTGTGGCCCATGAAAGCGAGTACAGGCTCAAACGTGTGAGCGATGGAGCGTTCCGCTGGCACCGTGGCCGCATGTCGCCCCTGCGTTTTCCTAGCGGCGAAGTGAAGGGTTGGCTCGGCACGATTATCGACGTGCACGATGAAAAACTTGTTCGCATCGAGGAGGAACGCCTGCGCTTCGCGCTGGACAGAGCTCCAGTGGCACTGTGGGCGGTGAACCTCGAAGGCATCTACACCTTCATCGAAGGTGGTCTGTTGTCCACGATCGAGCAGGCCACGCGTCCGCGCGCTGGCACGTCCTTCTTCGACAAGTACAAGGGACACAACGCAATAATAGAGCCCGTCCTGTTGGCCCTGGCGGGCCAGACGATCATGCGTGAAACCGAGTTTGGCGGACGCTGGTGGGAGTCGACCTTCGCGCCCATTTACGACGGGAGCGCAGGCGACGGTCGGCGCGTGAGCGAGATGATCTGCGTGACCCGCGAAGTCACCGATCGCAAGCTTGGCGAACTCCAGCAAGCACGCATGCGACTGCTCGAACAGGCCACGCTCGCTGCGGAAGAGGCGTCACGTCTGAAATCCGAATTCCTTGCCAACATGAGTCACGAGATCCGCACCCCGCTGGGCGGCGTACTTGGAATGATATCCTTGCTGCTCGAAACGGAGCTGACCACCGAGGGGCGTGAGTTCGCACGCACAGCCAAACGATCGGCCGAGTCTTTGTTGTCGGTCATCAACGACATCCTCGATTTTTCCAAAGTCGAGGCAGGCAAGCTGTCGTTTGAGGACATTGACTTTTCCCTGTCCCATGTGCTCAACGATGTGAAGAAGTCTTTCGACTTCGTTGCAGTCGAAAAAGGACTGTGGCTGCAGTTTGACGTCCCTTCCAATGACGAATGGGTGCGCGGCGACGCTGGCCGCCTGCGCCAGGTGCTCACGAACCTTGTAGGCAACGCTCTGAAGTTTACCTCGCGGGGCGGCGTCAACGTCCGTGTGCAAAAAGACGGCGAAACGTTCCGGTTTGAAGTGGCGGATTCGGGAATTGGCCTGCCTGCGGAAACTCTCGCGAGGCTTTTCCGACCATTCACGCAGAGCGACTCTTCCACCACGCGCCGTTACGGGGGCACCGGACTTGGACTCTCCATCGTGAAAGGGCTCGTGGAGGGCATGGGCGGAGCCTGTGGCGCCCGCAGCGCTGAGAGCGAAGGCTCCGTGTTCTGGTTTACGCTCACGCTTCCCAAGGGCCACCGTGGCCCTCTGGAGAGCAATCCTCAGCGCACCATCACGCCTGGGCGTCACGCTGGCGCTCGTATCCTGGTCGCCGAAGACAACCCCGTAAACACCATGCTCGTGATGCGTGTGCTTGCGAAGAACGGCTACGAAGCCACTGCAGTCGAAAATGGCCTCAAGTGCCTTGAAGCGTATGCGAGCGGGGATTACGACCTGCTGCTGCTTGACTGCCAGATGCCCGAACTTGATGGCTACGAAACCGCACGGCGATTGCGTTCACAAGGCGAGCACGCCTTGCCCATCATTGCGCTCACAGCCAATGCACTTGATGGCGAGCGCGAGAAGTGCCTCGCGTGTGGAATGGATGACTACCTTTCCAAACCTCTGCACGTGGTCGACCTTCAGGTGATCGTGGAACGCTGGCTCGACCGCGGAGCAGCCAGACGCACGGCAGCGACAGCTTCGGTCGCCTGAGATGTGAATTGAACGGGGCCTCGGCTTCGTGGAGCGCAGGTTCCGAAACCGGGCCGCGGGAACGTAGCCGACCACTGTCCATGGGACTCGCGACGCGGTTTCGGAACCTGTGTGAAAGTTCCTAAATCATCAATGGTTTACCCAAATATCGGTTATGGTGGCATCGAGGGATTTTAGTTCCACGTCGTAAACTCCGATAGGCTTTGTGGCGAAACATTTGTTTGGACCTGGTGCCAGGCGACCTTTGCGGCCTCACGACAGATCGGTGACCCATGTGGAATGCGCTCTTTCCCCTGACAGCAGCAATACTTCTGAGCGCATGCGCACAGCAGGTCGAAACCTGCACGCAAGCCGTCGCATCCGGGCAAACAGAATCCTCCGCGCTTGCGGGCGGCATCCTTGAGGCAGAAGGGGATCCTCGACTGGGCGAGCCCCCGCAATCAAAAATATTTTGCACCGCGGCAATGGGAAACGTCGATGGCGTTCCGGTTCTGTACGGCGCACGCCATTGCTTTCGAATTGGCTCGTACAGGAATTTCGTCTTTCATCGCTTCTCCGGGGGTGAGTATCGACCACAACCCATCTCGTTTCCCAAAGAGGCAAATGCCGAAAAAATCAAAAGTGACAAAGCCATCACGAATCCGGCTCTCAAAGCAGAGTTGAGAGGGATCCTCGACGGTGGCCCAGCCATGACGCTCTCCGGAGATGCGGCCATCAAACGCTGCGTGGAAAAGCTCCCTGGAGGCACGAGTGCGTGCTTCACGGGCCTGGAGTTCGCTGCCGTCCGTCTCCGCGAGCCCAGCCCTGGATTTCGTCCATCAAAAGAAATCTCAGCACGTCAAGTCACGGCCCTCGAGGCGCTTGATACTTTCTGGACCGCACGCGCTGTGACCGCATTCCGGTCCGATCTCACGCGGTGTGAAAGTGGGGCGGTCCAGTGCGACCCCTTGTTTCGTACCGAAGGAAAAGCAGCGTGGGCGCAGCACTTCGCAAGCAAAGACTGGACGCGAACAAAGACGACAGCGCATTCGGCAGCATTCAATGGGATAGGCTCGGTCTGGTCCGACCTGGATGAGCAGCGTGTGGGTTTTGCCGTTGCAGGAAATTTCTCCGGCACGAATTCCTTCGGCACAACCGCATTGGCTGTGCGGGAGGTGGCTCCGGACACCCCACCCACTGCGGAACAGACCCTCACTCGGTGGCAGGACAATCGTCCCTACTCACGAACCTTCCTCCTCCGCTCGCTGGAAGGCGCACCTTCATCGCTGAAACTCTCGAGCGGTGACAGCGGCTCGCTGCTCCTCGCAGGTGGGCTCCCCGTGGCTGTCCTCTCTCACGTCGACGGCAAGGAGACATCCGGAGGAGCGTCTGTTATTGCACTGCCCGAGCGAAAGAAAGTGGCCGCCGGTCCTGGCAAACCAGGTTTGCCGTCCACCGCATCCGCCAACGGCGAGGGGCGCGTGGCTTCCTCCTCAGGCGAGTCCGGAAAATCCTGCGAAAACTAAAAATAAATGCTGAGAAAGGCCACGGTGAACACAACAGAAACTGACGTCGTGGAAATCACACGTTCTGCCTATGAACGTGGTGCAAGAATTTACGCGGGTGATGTTCCAGAGGAAGACGATCCGCCGTGGCGGGAGGCCTGTCGCTCTCTCTTTCTGAAGCGTCTCAAGGGGAAGTGTGTCCTTGAAATCGGATGCGGCCCGGGCCTCGATGCAGCCGCTTTCCACGCAGCTGGAATGCGCGTGCTGGCGACGGACATCTGCGAAGAATTTCTTGCCATCGTGCGTGAGCGCTTTCCCGACGTTCAGACGCATTGGATGAACCTCCTTGAGCCGGATCTGGAGCCCGCCTCCTTCGATGGCATCTATGGTTTCGCCTCTTTCCTGCATGTTCCACACGCGCGCGTCGCTGAAGCGCTGATGGCGTTGCACCGACTGTTGCGTCCCGGCGGGGTCCTTTTTCTTGGGCTCATTCAGTCGCCGTTGCGAAAATCTTATGTCGTGCCGCAGTGGATAGGACTGGAGGAAAATCCCGCGCATTTCTTTTGTCACGCAGAGCAGGAAATGACAGTAATGGCGTCGGCAGTCGGATTTTCGCGAGCGGAGACCACGAACCTCGAACCGTCCGAGGATGGACCTTACGGGAGAGGAGAAGCCCACCTGCGGGGCGTCGAAAACCAGCTCCACTCGTTTCAGTTCATCGCCACAAAGTAACGCCGTTCTCAGAACGAACAGCGCGCGAACACGGGAACATGGTCCGAAATCTTGGAAGAGATCTTCCCCACCGCCCAATCAGGAAGCAGCGCAAGAACATCGATGCGATCGCCCGCACTGCACCTGGCATTGCGAGTGAAGATAAGATCGTATTCGTTTGCATACTCACGCTTCTTTGACCTCAGACTCGTTTTCGTGCCCCTCGGCAACGCGCTCCTGAATCCCGCCGCACGCACATCGTCAAACACAGGGTGAGCCGCGGAAAGATTGAAGTCGCCCATGACGAGCGTTGGCAGGCGAGACAGAGGATCTCCTTTTCCCGGCAATGCTTGAAACATCGGGCGCACCTCATTTTGAGGTTTTTTTCCCGAAGGAACCAGGTGCACAGTCGCAGCAACAAATTTTGCGGATCCGACGACCGTCTCAAAAACCCCATAGGCCGGCTCGCGCACCACTCCCTCGGCAGCACCGGAAAAGAGCGGCAGTGTGACATCAAATTGAGGGCAGCCGGAAATGGCCTCTCCGGAGGTCGTCACATACCGGAGGCGAGAGGCTCTCCAGACGGCTGCATAGCGCTCAATGGAGTCCGTGGGGACGTCGGAAAAACCCGTGCAGAAAACCCCACCAGTTGACTCCGAGAAAATCTTCGCGAGCCGTTTGACCGCCTTTACGCCTGAAGGTGTCGTGTTCACCTCCTGGAGCATCAAAAGGTCGGGCGTGACCGTTTCCAGAAGCCTGGAGGTGGCCTCGAGATCCTGTGCCTCTCGGCCCCAGTGTTTGCCATTGAACGAGACGATAACAACTCCCCCTTGGCCCCTCACTCCCGCATCCAACCCAACGCCCGCATCCAACCCCACGCCCGCATCCAACCCCACGCCCGCATCCAACCCCACGCCCGCATCCGGCGCTGAGGTTCGCGGTTCAACGGAAACTGGACCGGTTTTTTTTGTGCAGGCGTGAAGCCCTGTGAGGTTCGAGCCCAGCGCAATTGCGAAACCAACGGTGGAAATCAGGCGCGCTGCTCGCTTCATTCGAAGACTCCCAGAGAAGTGATGCGGCCATTTGCCTAGTTCGCGCACGTTACCAGCTTTGTTCGCCCGGTTGACCCTATTTGCAATCCACCATGGTGTTTGAAGTGGATAAAAACTCAAGAAAACGACTCCCGTTTCCGACCCAAAGGGATCGGGGAGAAGATATGAACCTGCTCGCTCTTGTCGTTGTCGTTGGCGCTATCCTCATTTCGAGTTGCTCTGATGAAATGGGCAGCGGCGTGACGAAAAAAGTTGTGATTTCAAAAACCAGACCTGATGGTTCGCGCACGACGGAGGGGCTGAAGAGTGTGCCGGCCAAAAAATTATCCGGCCCCAGCGCTGCAGCGGTTGGCGCCCCAGCATCCGCCTCGCGCACCGGAGCAGATCCCGCCCCAACGTGCGGCACCGCAAAAGAAACCTTTGAACGCACCGTTGTGCCTGCACTTCAGTCGCTAGGCTGTGTCGGGTGCCACTCCCAAGGAGGGTCCGGTGCGAAATCAGCTTTCTTGCTAGGAGGCAGTTCCGCCGCGAACTACGACGCACTGGTCTCCATGGCAGATCCCCTAGTTCCAGGAGAGTCTCGTTACCTTCTCAAGGCGCAAGGTGTGGCCCCACATGGCGGAGGTGTTCGATTCTCCCTTGGTGCACCCGAGGGCCGCCCTCTGGTGGAATTTGCCACTGCACTGGCAAGCGACTTGTCGTGTTCGGATGCTCAGGCTGGCAAATCCATGGGCCCTCATGACGGTATGGCAGCATCGGGCGCCTTACCTTCTTCGCTCTCTCGCTCGGCCTCATTCGGCGAAATCTTTGGCCTGCGCAGAAGTCCGGTGTCAGCACCTGGCGGCCTCCGGCGTCTCACTTCGAAGCAGATAGTTCGCACAATGAAACAGCTTTTTTCGGCGGCAGGTGAGCAGGCAGTGGGTCACCAGGCGTCGGCATTTGGTCTCGCGCAACTCCCTGTCGACGCACAGACCGGCGGATTCAGGACCGCCACGGCAACTCTGGAGTCAAGCTTCGATCTTGTGTCCACGATCATCAACAAAAGTGCTCCCTACATCTTTTATTATTCCATCTACTCAGACCCACTTTTGACTCCGGACTGTGGCGGACGATCCTATTTCCCAAATCTGGATGGATGCGTTCGCCAGTTCATCGCGAAAAAAGGAAAACAGGTTTTTCGGCGCAGCCTCTCCATCATGGAGCAAGAACGCTACAAAAAGATGTTCGACGATGTCTCAGCGACCGGATTGCACAACACGGAAGCTCTCCTTTGGGTGATTCGCTCGTGGCTCGTGTCGCCGCAATTCCTCTATCGTTCGGAGCTGGGTACGCCGTCAGCCGCCGGGGCCCCAACGCTGAAGGGGTTCGAGCTCGCCACCTCACTTTCGTATCTCTTGTGGAATTCCACGCCCGACGATGAACTCCTTCGCGCCGCTGAGGCGGGAGAGCTTGAAGATCCCAGCAAACGTGACGCACAGGTTGCGCGGATGATCCGTGATCCCAAGGGCAAGGTAGGCGCACTCGACTTTTTTGCGGAATGGGCCGAGATCGATCAGGCCAGCAGCCTGAACAAGGACTTAACGGTTCGCGGCACGGAATCAGCTGAAGAATTTTGGAAGCTGAAGGGTTTCTCTGTCCTCAAAGAACATTCCGATGTTTTTTTCGAAAGTCTTCTCGTTCCAGCCGTCAATGTTCCAAGCGCGTTGGTGGGCCAAGTCCTTGTTCCGGGATCAGGACTTGCCGCATCGGAATTCTTTGCGAACCCAACAGAAACCGGCGTCCCTGAACGGCGTGGCTTCCTCATGCATCCCCTCTTTCTCGCGGTGCATTCCCACGCCAAAGAAACGGGACCGGTGCTGCGCGGACGTTTCGTGAGGGAAAAAGTCCTGTGCGAAAAGCTGCCTCTGCCTCCTGCCGGAGTGGAGACTTCTCTTCCACCCGCTGCCAAGGGGGTTTCCGAACGCGCGCGCCTGGCGATGCATTCCACGTCGCCCTCATGTGCAGGCTGCCATCGCCTCATGGACGATCTTGGCTTCGCATTGGAGGCGTTCGATGAGGTGGGACGTTACCGCAGCACCATCGGATCAGTGAAAGTGGACACTACGGGAATCATAAATTCGGCGGGCGACGCCAATGGTTCGTTCGCCACTGCGTGGGAATATGCAGAGCTTCTCGATGGAAGCACTCACGTCGAAAAATGTTTCGTGTATTCGCTACAACGCTACGCACTTGGGCGTGAGCCCGTGCTCGGTGATGCAAATTCCCTTCAGGATGCCTATGCCCGCGCAAAGGCCAAGGGAATGAATTACGAAGAGATCATGAAAGCCATGACGTCGTCCCCCGCATTCCTCGAACGCTCGAATGGGGGTGAATAATGAATGGCTCTCTCCTGTTTCCGTCCACCAATGTGTCTCGTCGTCGGCTCCTCACTGCCCTTGCCTCCGGCGCGGCCCTCGCGTGCCCTTTCACTCGATTGTTTGCGCAGAACGCACAAGGCGCTCCTCGCCGGCTGGTGATTTTTTATGTTCCTGAAGGCACCATCCGCGAAAGCTGGGTGCCAGTGCGGGGCGCGGGCGGAGCTTTCACTTATGGATCCATTCTCGCGCCTTTGGATGCGGCCGGACAGTCAGTGAAGTCAAAGGTAACAGTACTCGATGGCGTTCATATGAATGCCAGAAAGGAATCGCCCGGAACGGGCCACACGGAGGGGCAAATGTCTTGCCTCACGGGCGTTGCACCTTGGATTGATGATGGAGTGACCGGAGGACTTTCACTCGATCACTATCTGGCAAAAATTTATCGGAACAAAACGCGTCTCGGGACACTTTCGTTGGGAATCCATTCTTACGGGTCTGTTTCGTTTCCCAACGGAGTCAAGGTCGGCGGCGGCGGCGGAGCCATGTTGCAGAATGATCCGTTTCAGTGCTTTCAAAAGCATTTGGAAAATCGACCGGGACTGAATTTTCGGCTACAAAAAGCCTCATTGACGTCAACAAAGAACAAATCATCGCCTTGAAGACAAAACTCGGTGCGGATGACTCTCAAAGACTGGAACGGCACCTCGACGCCTTTCGAGAGCTCGAGATCCAAATAGGCATCTCACTTCCAACGGATGCTCGCCCAGGGGCATCATGTCCCGCTTCGTCCAACGCCGCGACACTGCTCGGAGCAAAAGCGACAGATTCTGCCAACCTACCGGTGGTGGGCAAACAGCAAATGGACCTCGCCGTGCAGGCTCTTGCCTGCGACGTGTCGCGTGTCGTGCTGTTGCAATGGACCAACACGAACTCCCGCCAAACCTATCCCTGGCTCGGTATATCAGGCGACCACCATGGTCTCTCGCATGGAACGGGAGAAGCCGCGACACGCGCAAAACTCACGAGCATATACACATGGTATGCGTCGCAGTACGCCTATTTTTTGAGAAAGCTCGCAGCGGTCCCAGAGGGGAACGGCACACTGCTCGACAATACTGTGGTGCTCTGGATAAGCGAGTTCGGCGATGGAAACTCCCATGGCATGACCAACATCCCATGCCTCGTCGGTGGCAATGCGGGAGGGGTCCTCAAGCAGGGAAATTTCCTTTCGCTCGGGGGCAGATCGCACAACGACGTTCTCTTGACCATGCTTGCCGCAGTGGGCCAACCTATTGCGGCGTTCGGTTCGCAGAAATACTCGGGAGGCGTGATCACTGAAATGTTCAATACGTAGGATGAGGCCGAATTTTTATGCAGGGTGTGAGGATCACGACTGTGCGGTCAACTCCGGCAAAAAAACGGAAACCGCTCCTGCGAGCCAATCCTCGGCAGGGTTGTCGGCAATAATTTTAAGAACACTCTCCCGGTCGGCCATCGAGAGCTTTTCGTTTCCGGATTTCCAGTGACAAAGAGATCGGACCGCAAGTAGAAAAACCTTTTCGACGGGCTCATCCCCGTGGGACTCTACGATGGAAATGCCGACTTCAGCCGACTTCAACGCTTCGACCACGTGACCGGCGTTGAGGTAGGCTCGACTGCAAAGCCATTCCGCGCGTTCCAGATTCCGCCAGTCTCCTGCCACTCTCCAGGACTCTCTCGAGGCAACTGCCAGGCTGACAATAATCTCGGCCGTTTCTCCGATAGGCGAGTGATCTTTCGCATCAAGCAGGTTGCCAGCAACGTTATTTGTTCTCAGAAGTCGGCCTCAGGGAAGCTCCACGTTAGAAATCTGAAGCAGATAGGCATCCTTCGACGAACGCTCCAGGGTTCCGCCGATGCTCGCCCTCACGCGGGAATTGTCCGCCTTTATGAACACTGCATTTCGAGCGCGGAACTTGCATTTGTCTCCTGGTTCCACAGCCACTCGCAGGCACTCCACACTCCCCGGACTCGAATCCACCTGCCGGCAGAGGTTCTTTGCGCGTGTGTTCGTTTCATCCACGTCGCGCAAGCGCATTTCAAACCTGTAACGGAAAGGAGTCTCGCATTCGAATTCAACGGAGACACCTTCCTCCGGTTGCTTTATCCAGGTTTGTCCATTCGATTGTGAACGTGCAAGACCCGGAGTGAAGCGCGCCTCGACTTTGCGAATGGGAACCAGAGATTTTCCTTCCAGTTGATCTTTGCTCAAATCTCCCAGTTTTGAAGGAAGGAGATCCGAGAATGTGAAGGTGAAGTTCGGATCAAAGTGGACGAGGTCTCCCCGGCGAAGTCCAAGAAAAGTTGGCACCTCCGACTCCCATTGCGCCATCCCCGGAGTAAAGAAAGCACGAATCGCCTGGCATTCAGGCTTTGTGGAAGAGGACTCCGCTTCCGTTGAGCCGTTGGTCCAAAGATTTGTACTCACCGCGAACTCGACCGAAGGTTTTGGCCACGTTTCGTCTCCTGCCGTGAAACTTGGCGCCGCTTCAAAGTTCGACAGCGAGCCAAGCCCGCGCCTCCAAACAACGCGCCCGCAGTCTTTTCGCATCCCGTACACCGACAGATCGGCTTCGGTCGAGTCGCTCTTTCTTTCTTTGCCGGGAAAAGGGATCCCAGAGCTACCACCTATCCCGCAACTGAGAGCAAGAACGGGAAGGACGCTCAGAAACACAGAAGCAAGCCATTTGGAACGAGAAGGCATGGGATCCTCACGTGTGGAAAAAATCTCAAGCGGTGACTGCCGAGATCCGGGATGCAAGAGAGACAGGCTCCACACGACGTCCACACGCTTGGATTCTTGCACTTCTCCTTTGCCCCACGCTCCTTTTTCGGGGTTCGAAAAGTATGAGTGCACGGGCGTTTACCTGGAGTGAAAATCCGCTATCTTCGAACCGACAACGGTTGTTGCGAGTCCCACATGACCTGAATGGAGAAGAACATGCCCAATCTTAAATTCACGTATTTCGATTTTGATGGCGGCCGTGGCGAGGCCATTCGGCTCGCACTTGTGCTCGGTAAGGTTCCCTTTGAAGACGATCGGGTTTCTCGGGAACAATTTCTCAAGATTCAAAAAGACCTGCCTTATGGCGCTCTCCCGGTTCTTTTTGTCGACGGTGCTCCATTGGCACAGTCAAATGCCATTGCTCGCTACGCTGGCAAGCTTTCGGACATGTATCCGCAAGAGCCGTGGCAGGCCGCGCGTTGCGACGAGGTCCTCGAAACCATCGAAGAGATGACGATGGAAATTGGCGCCACCATTCACCTTGCCGACGAAGAAAAGAAAACCCGCCGCCAAGCACTCGTTGCCGACCGTCTGCCTCTTTTCTTGCGCGGTCTTGAGTCTCGCCTTCAGAGCGGTGGCGCGAAATTCTACGCGAACGAAAGTCTGACAGTCGCCGATCTCAAGTCGGCCGACCTCGTGCAGTGGCTCAGCTCTGGAACTCTCGATCATGTTCCCAAAGACATTGTGAGTGCGAACTCGCCGTCCGTTTTTCAGCACGCCGAGCGAGTGAAAAATGAACCTCGCATCAAGGCGTACTACGAAGCTCGGGCGAACGCATCGCGCTAAGCAGCGAGAAAGACTCTCGACTAAAGCGGCGCCAGCAGTGAAATACGTTTTTGCGTGGGCGCCTTGGGAAGTGCCACGGTGAAAACCGTTCCCACACCGAGCTCACTGCGCAGCGAGATGGTTCCGCCGTGCGCCTGCACCACGTGCTTCACAATGGCGAGCCCCAGACCCGAACCGCCACCGAGCCGGGTGTGCGCCTTGTCCACCCGGTAGAAGCGTTCAAATGCACGCAACTGTGCTGCGTCGGGCAGACCGAGGCCGGAGTCCTCCACGTACACGAGGTCGTGCGTCTTGTTCTCGCGCACCGAGAGTTTCACGTATCCGCCGGGTTTGTTGTACTTGATGCCGTTGTCTATCAGGTTCAGCAGCACGGAATTGAACCGGTGCGCATCCACGATCATGGTCTCGATACCCGGTGCGATGTCGAGTTCGATGCGCACGCCCGCGTCGGCCGCCTTGGGCAACACGGTTTCTATCACCTGCTGCGCGCCTGCGCGGATGTCGTAGGGCTTCAGGTGCAGCGTGAGTGTCCCCGACTCCAGGCCCGCGAGCATCAGCATCTCGTCGATGAGCTTCGTGAGCTGCCCCGTGTTACGTTCGATCACCTGAAGGAAATGCGTTGCGGTCTCATCGCCCACGACTCCGGGCAGACTCTGCGCTATTTCTGCATATCCGCGGATGGCGGCAATGGGCGTTTTGAGTTCGTGGCTGACGTTGGCAAAAAACTCGCGGCGAAACTGTTCGAGCCTGTGCATGTCGGTGACGTCAAACAGGAACACGAGAAACGCACTGTTTTCCGGATCGTCCTGAAGGGCCACGATCTTCGCGCGAAGCTTGCGCATCTCGGGCCCCTCGATGTGCAGCGACTCAAGCATTTCGGGCTCGATGTGTCCGGTGAGCCCGGGGTCTTTCGAGGCCTCTGCCATCTCCTGCAATTTCTGCGCGAGCTCCACGCTGCGCAGAACATCTGTCACGTCTCGCCCGGCCACATCACCGTACCAGCCCACCCAGCGGCGGACGGTGTTGTTGATCTTCAGGATCTTGCCTTCGAGCGAGACGATCATCACGCCCTCGCCGATGGCGGAAAATATCTCCTCGATGCGCGTGTTCTGATCGCGCGCCTCGACCATGCTCTTGCGCATGCGTCGTGCCATGCCGTAAACGGCGCGTGCCACCCGCGAGAACTCATCGCGGCCCTCGACGATGCGCTGTGGGCCCGACAGATCAAAGCCACCCTGACGGGTGATTTGCAGGAGCGCGCGGATGGGCCTGTCCATACGCCGCGTGAGAAGCAGGTGCACGAGCACCATGCCGAGCGGTGCCACGAGGACGAACGGCACCTCGAGCATGGAGCCGAGAACGTAACAAAGAAGAAACGTAAGGCACACGCCCACGAAGATCTGCTGGCGCACAGACACTGGGGAGAGCGCCGCGCGCAGCAGGACAAACCGTCCCTGCGAGAAAGGGCGCCAGGGTTTCACAGGAAACCTTTCGCGTCGGCGTCGAGGAGAATAGTCACCGGTCCGTCGTTTACCAGCGAGACGCCCATGTCAGCCGCGAATTCCCCCGTGTGAATTGGCGCATCGCCGCAGCGCGCGGTGGCAATTTCCACGAGAAGATCAAACAGTCGTTCAGCGATGGCGGCGGGGGCCGCACGGGAAAAAGAGGGTCTGTAACCTTTGCGCGTGTCGGCAAACAGCGTGAACTGGCTCACGAGGTAAAGCCCGCCCTGTGCTTCCTTGAGGCCGAGGTTCATCTTTCCCACCGCATCAGAGAACACGCGCAGGCCGATGATTTTGTCGACGCAGCGTTCGAGCGACGGTCGCAACGCGGCCACAGACTCGGTGACGGTTTCTTCGGCCGGCATGGCGGGCATTTCGGGGGAAGGAACCCTGGGGGCGCCTTCACGCACGCCCACTCCAAACAACACCACAAGGCCGCGGCCCAGACGACCGCGCGAACGACCCTCGATCACCACTTCCGCCTGCGAGCAGCGTTGGACAACGAAACGAAGGAGCAGGCTCTCGTGCAGAGTCACCGTTGCCCCACTGTCCGTTCGACGGTCGACACCAGCGCTTCAAGATCCGCTTTTTCATGGCAGGTGGAAAGAAAGCCGACTTCGTAGCCGGAAGGGCCCATGTACACGCCGTCATCGAGCCATGCACGGTACACCTTGCCAAAGAGCGGCATGTCACAACGAGACACCTCGGTGAAGTCTCGAGGCAGCGTGCCTGTGCCAAAGAAAAAACAGAAGAAACTCGCCTTGCGGACGTAACACAGTGCGCCCGAAGACAGCTGCGTGGAGAGTTTCGTCTGCACGATGGAGTCGAGCACGACCCCGGTCGCTTCGAGCTTCTCGAACGCTTTCTCTTTTTCGATCGCTGTGAGCGTGGCGAACCCCGCCGCCATGGCGAGCGGGTTTCCGGAGAGTGTACCGGCCTGATACGCCTTTCCGAGCGGCGACACATGCCGCATGATGTCTTCGCGCCCACCATACGCGGCCGCGGGAAG
>Ga0163152_10003955_pt1 | contig 18787 bp, 13 predicted proteins | sample OliLakLV19MP8IB2_FD_148635 | JGI IMG/M metagenome (GOLD analysis project Ga0163152, IMG submission 148635) | Freshwater microbial mat bacterial communities from Lake Vanda, McMurdo Dry Valleys, Antarctica - Oligotrophic Lake LV.19.MP8.IB-2 | ecosystem: Environmental > Aquatic > Freshwater >...
CTCCAACATCCCGCCTCGCCCGCTCACTCCCGTCCGGGAGCATGCCAGACACGCGCACAATCCAGTGCTCGCACGTGAATCCTGGGTTGGCCGCACCATGGAAGCGAGTTCTGAGTGCACTGAAATACTGGAGCCCCCGCTCGAAGACCCTCACTGCTGGCACAATCCCAAATCAGCTGCTTCAATCTAGAGGTCAAGTCGAGTTCCAATCCCCATAAACCCGGAGAGTCGTTTGCGGCTTAGCTCAACGCACGTTCTCATCACCCAGACGGGGGCCAATGAACCCTTCTGCCCCAGCACCGCTGCCCCGTCTGGCCGATGAGAACTTTATCATTCACGTGAATTTAAAATTTTGTTCTGACGAGTCAAGTGTTGTCTTTTCATAAACTTTGAGGCCAGCGGATGCGCGCGTGGATCAAACAACGCGCAACCCAATGCATACCATCAACTTCGAGTAGAGGATTCGCAGATCAGTCCCGGCAGCCGTCGATGGCGGTTGCCGGGTTTTTTGTGTCCTCGATAGGAAGAAAGGAAATTGTATGAATTGGAATTTGAATTTGGGCGTTTCACTACGCTCATTGTGTTTTTTAGTTGTAGTGCTCTTGGCTTCTGGCAACCTGGCAAAAGCGCAGCCTGCCCTGAGCAAGATTCAGGATGTGGTGTATCTGGCCGATGGAGCCCGGTTCAATGGATTGGTCTATATCGACTGGAAAAGTTTCGACACACAGAACGGCGCCGTCGTCGGCAGGAACAGTAAAGTCGTTCGCATCATTAATGGCGTTCTGCAAGTCCAGCTTGCGCCAACCACTGACAAGAATAATGTCTATTACTCAGCCAAGTTTTCGAGCGGTGGCCGCATTCTGTTCACCGAGACTTGGGCTGTTTCCCCCAGTTCGTCAGTGCTAAAACTGCGAGATGTGCGTGCGGTTCTCCTTCCCGGTGGCTTTGTTGCTGCGCCAAGCGTTGGTGGCGGTAACGAACCAGGTGGTGTGATTGGTGAGAACGGTACAGGAGCTTGGGTAGATTTTGAAACCCCCACTGGGTTGATCAATGGATCCAATCTTGTCTTCACCCTGGCCTCAGCGCCAAGCCCATTGGGCAGTCTGGAGTTGTACCGCAACGGCATCCGGCTCAGCCCCAGCGTTGATTTCGCTTTGACCGGAAATACCATTAGCTTTATCAGCGGTGCTCAGCCTCAAGCGGGCGATGTCTTGCGAGCCTCCTACAGAACCGGCATCTTTGGTACAGCGCCTCATACCCTGCTGAGCGATCTTCACTCGGATACGCTCGCTGAAGGAGTTCAACGCGGAGATTTGCTGGTGGGACAAGGGACCACTGCCAAGTGGATGCGATTGCCTCTTGGCTCGGCAAATCGTTGCCTGACCTCCAATGGACAGGACGCGGTCTGGAATGCTTGTCTCTATACGGGGTTTACCACTGGCGCCGTGCCGTACGTAAATTCAAGCTCGATTCTTTCTCAAGATTCAGCTTCGTTTTTCTGGGACTCTGCAAACCGTCGATTGGGTATCGGCACAGCTACACCTGCCGCCAACCTGACCATACAGGCCACATCGACCCAAGGTTCAACTGACCTCACGCGCTGGCTTAGCTCAACTGGCACCCTGCTGGCTCGAGTGAGCAATGCTGGCACGCTCGTTGTCCAAAAAATGAATATTTCAACCAACGCTCAAACGGCGGCGTTGAATGACTCGGGCTTCGGCGCAGACCCGCAGTCACCCACTAGCGGCGACTTTTGGTTCAACAACTCACAACGCGCACGCAAGAGCTACGAAGCAGGTCAGGTTCACGCGTTCCCACAAGTAATCTGCAGTGTAGGCGGTGGTCCGGCATCTTCAACTTCCAATACAGTCGTTGGTTCGTGCTCGATACCCAATTCGTTATTCGACTCGGGCGATCGGATCGAGATCTCATTGAACTTCGAGCACACTGGCTCGGCCAGCAGCTTCACGACTGAGATCTTTGTCGGCGGAACCTCTGTATTCAGCCGCACGTTTGCCAATACCGATACGCTCGCCTACGTCAAAGGTTCGGGCGGCTATTTCGGTACCGGCCTCGCCTTTGCCACGTATAGTTTTGGAACAGCGGGCCCATCCGAAGGCAGCGCCTTCTCAGGCCTGTCGAGCAATGTCTCACTCACTCCCACCGCGGCAACCCAGATTTCGTTCCGCGCAAGGCTTGGTACAGCCAGTGGCGACTTGGTCACCCTTCGCAACTACACTGTCGTCCGCAGCCCGGCGCAGTTTAACCCCTAGGCTTCTTCGAGAGGCAATTCATAACTCATCCCTTTCTTCCTCTCGGGAAAAGAATCGGGCGGAGCCGCTCTTGCGCGCTCCGCCCGTTTTCTTTGGGATGTTGACTGTTCTCTAAAAGAAGAACCGCAAGCCACCCTGCAATTGACGCGGGTTGCCCAACTGGAAATTCTGGCGATTGTAGCTGCCATCGGCATTCCGCAGTCGCATAAAGTCCGCAGCTACTGGAGCAGTAGTGCCGTTAGTTGTGAATCCGTTGCCGTAGATGGATGTGGTCCCACCAAACACGACATTGTCGCGATTGACGATGTTGAATGCCTCGACGGAAAACTGAACTTTAAATCGTTCATTGAATGTGAAGCTCTTCAGAATTCGCATATCGGTGGTTCCATAACCGCGATTGCGGAAGTAATTGCGAGGGAAAGGATCTCCGGCAGAACGGAACGGCCGGTCGTTGTTATTGCCATCGCGATTCAAATCACTTCCAGCCCGAGGATTGATGGGCAATCCAGACCGCTGTCTGAGAATGCCTGAAAGTTCAAAGCCCCAAGGCAACGAATAGACGGCGTTGCCAGTGAAGTTGTGCCTGATATCTATCGAGCTGTAGTAATATTCGCTCTTCAAATTAAAGCTGTCCATATAGTCGAAACCACCGGCGCTGCGTTCGCTGTCATCGTCCGAGAAGTTCTGCGCTACGGTGTAAAAAGCTTGAAATTGAAGCTTCTTGGTTCGATATTGCGCTTGCAGGGTCATGGCGCGATACATGGAGCGTGCCGATGACTCACGAATCGTCAAGGCTGCAACCGTGGAGACAGGCCTCAAAACTCCGCCGCCAACGATTCCGTAGTCGGGACGCATGCTCAAATCGCCTGCGCGAATTACCGGTGTTGGCAGGTTGTAATCCCGATTACGATTCAGATGAACCGTGTTGACGTAGTTGAACTGCACGCCAGCCGTGAAATTCTTGAACCACTCAGTCTCTGTACCGAAGCCAAGTTGAAAAGAGCGGGGATTCTGGAAATTCGGAGCAACGGTAGTGAAACCGGCGTTAACGAATGGGTCGCGTGCCGACGCGCCAACGGAAATTGCAGCCGCGCGCTGCACAGTCTCAATCGGAATCACGGGTAGCTGATTCAACGGAGTTTTGTTCAAATCTACACCAGCCTCAAGGAAGCTCTGGTAGACCGTCTTGACCGCACCAGCACCGCCGACATTCAGGCCCACATCGCCCGGAGGCAGTCGGAAATTATTCGTCGGACCCGAGAAGGTGATTAGCGGAGTCGCTGCATAGAAAACGCCAGTATGCCCACGCAGGACGGTTCGGAACCTGTCAGTGATCGGCGTCCAGGCAAACCCAAAACGAGGAGCGAACTGCTTCATCGTGTTGTCAATTTTGCGTGGGCTGGCGATGTTGCCGATAGGAAAGCGAACGCCCTCGATCCTGGCAAGGACGGTGGTGTTGTTCGCTTGCACCGCGGGGTTCACTTGGCCTTCCCAGCGCAAGCCAAAATCAAGGGTAAGTTTGTTGGTCGCCCGGTAGCTGTCTTGAACGAATGCCGCGATCTGTTTGGCTGAGAAATCGGCTAGCAAGTTGCCGATCTGGCGGCTGTAGGTCACATTGGCATTGTCGAATCGATTGCCGCCATTCGTGCCATTTCCACCGGCAATATCGAGCACTGCGGGAGGCACGCCGTTGACTGCAAAATTCCCGAACTGATTGAAACCGAAAGACTGGGCAGTCGGTAAAAAGCTGTAATCAAATCCCATCTTCAAGCTGTGCTTGCTCTTCAGCATTGTGATGGAATCAGTGATTTGCCAGCGCTTGTCAAACTGAGTGGTTGGCAGAAAGCTACGTGCGCCAAAAGCGGTAACATTTTGCAGGTTCACACCTGGATTGTTCGAGTTCGCAGTGCGTGGACGTTCTTCATACGATCCAGAAAACTTGATGTCGTTCACAATTGAGGGCGAGATGATGTGCGTGTACTGCATGGTTCCGTTGTGGATGCGATCCAGTTCGTTGCCTTCATTTTCAACCGAATTATTCGTGACCGGATTCACGGCCGCGCCTACAGTGACCGCGTTCTGTTCAACCGAGTCGCTGAAGTTGTAGCGCATGGTCAAGCGATGGCCTTTATTGAAGGCATAGTCCCCTTTGGAGGTTATCGCAGTGGAGCGATTCGTTTGCTGAAATGGCTTCTCAAAGCTGCGAATCAGCGTGATAGCTTCAGTATTGCGGGGAGTGATGGCAACGCCATTGATCGACGGAATTACGACAACGCGCGGCGTTTCGGAATATTGACTTTCCGCCGCCACGAACCAGAAAAGCTTGTTCTTCTTGATTGGTCCGCCGACGCTCCCACCGAATTGTTGTAGGGTTTCTGACGGCTTGACGAGTACAACCGGGTTGAATTCGCTCAGCGTGCGGTGGCGGATCTGATAGAAGCCGTCGCCATGCAAATCGTTGGTTCCGGACTTGGTGATGGTGTTCATCACGCCGCCGGTCGAGCGGCCATATTCAGCTGAGTAACCAGTTGCCAACACTTGAAATTCAGCGATCGCACTCTGCGGAACAGTAATAACGCTCGTCGAACGCTCGCCTCCGCGAATGCCGCCAAAGAATGGCTGATTGTAATCGGCGCCGTCGAGCATGATGTTTGAATTGATCCCCCGCTGCCCTGCAAACGAGATCTGGTTTCGCGAAGCGCTTTCCACAACTACAGTCGGCGTCAACAAAACGAAATCCTGAAAACGACGTCCGTTGATGGGAAGATTGGTGATTGCGATGCTGTTGACGAGCGCGCTAGCCACCGGCACCGCATCTTGCAGCAAAGTTTCTCCGACTTCAACTGTCGTACTCGTGGATTGCACACTCATCCGCACATCCACCGTGGTTGTCGAGCCTACACTCACGACTAATCCGTTAATCTTGTTCTCGGCAAAGCCGGCGGACGTTGCGGATACCTCGTAAGTTCCTGGATCCAGAAGGACCGCGCGGTAGGTGCCGGATGATGAACTAACGAGTTCGCGGGTAGTGCCTGTGGCGACATTTGTAATTTTGAGTTTGGCGCCGGCGATAACGGACGAATTCGGATCCGTCACGGTGCCAAAGATCTGGCCTTTGTTGGCGTCAGCTTGCCCAAACAGCAGTGGGAGCGAGCACACCAGGAACAGTGCGAGTCGGAGTGTGTTTTTCATATAATTGGGTTCGCCCAGAAATTTTGCCTGAAAGCGGATGTTTTCAGGCTAGCCCAAACGTCGTTACAACACTATGAAAAACTTCTTATAATGGCTATAGCCCTCGAATCATAGTAATCTTGATAGAGAATAACCTATATGCAGACGCAGACCCCTGTCGAAGCCGTGTTTGATCAGACTGTCCAGGCGGACATCAACCTCTTTCGCACTCAAGTCAATGATTTCATGACAGGAAAATTGACCGATGACGAGTTCCGGGCCTTCCGCCTCCGCCGCGGCGTGTATGGTCAACGCCAGATGGGCGTCCAGATGATCAGAACCAAGGTGCCGGGCGGGCTGGCGACTTCGGAACAATTAGAAAAGATGGCCGACATTGCGGACAAGTACGCTGAGGGCAAAGGGCATCTAACGACGCGCCAGAACATCCAGTTTCACTTCATCCCTCTTCCCGTCGTCCCTGATTTGCTCGAAGAACTCGCATCAGTGCGCCTCACTACGCGCGAGGCCTGCTACAACACTGTGCGTAACGTGACAGGTTGTCCATTTGCAGGCATAGGAGTTGATGAGGTCTTCGACATCTCACCATTCCTGCGTCAGGCTGCGTTCGCGTTTCTGCATAAAGACCTGACAGACAACCTTCCGCGTAAGTTCAAGATCAGCTTTTGTGGCTGCAAGACAGATTGTATGGCCGGAGGAATCCATGACCTCGGCTTTACAGCCCGCATCAAGGATGGCCAAAAAGGTTTCCATGTCGTCGCCGGGGGAGGCCTCGGTCCCGTGCCGAGTGAGGCTCAAGTGCTGGACGAGTTTTTGCCAGTCGATCGGATAGTGAACCGTTGTGAAGCGGTCATCCGGGTCTTCGGCAAGTACGGCAATCGCAAGAACAAGCATAAGGCTCGTCTCAAGTTCATCATCCGCGAAAGAAGCTGGGATTGGTTCAAGGAGCAGGTGGAACTCGAGTACGCAGACATCCTGGCGAATGGCGGAATTGAAACGCCAACTAGCGTCCCCGAAGGATTCGGAGCGCACTCCGAGAAGCCGCGCCAGTTGGGTCGCGAACAGCTGTTGCCAGTGATTCCGGAAATGCCAGCCGGTTACGAGCAATGGCTAACGACAAACGTTCGACCACAACGTCAATCCGGAAACGTCATGGTCACTGTGAAAGTCCCGCAAGGCAACATGACGGCACAACAGATGAGAGCGGTGGCTCAAATCGCTCGATCTTCCGGTGACGGGTTGGTCCGCATTACGATTGACCAGAATCTCTCGGTTGCATTTGTTCAGCAAACGCGGCTTCGGGAAGTCTACGCCATCCTTCAGGAGGCCAAGCTGGCTGAATCAGGCGCCGATGAGATCGACGACATCGTCACTTGCCCTGGAGCCTGGAGTTGCAATCTTGGAATCACCAAGACAATGAGCCTTGGAGAAGTGCTTCGACAAACTGTTTCCAACCACCCGGATACTCTCGTGAGAAAGCTTCACATCAAGGCCAGCGGTTGCCCAAATTCATGTGGACAGCATTGGCTGGGCGATTTCGGATTCTTTGGAAACGTTCGTAAAATGAACGGCCGGGAAGTCCCCTACTACCAAATGCTCCTCGGGGGCGGCAAAGACCGGGAAGGCATGCTCAAGTACGGCTTCACCATACAGAGCATTCCCGCCAAGACAGCGCCGGAAGCAGTCAGGCGCGTCATCGAACATTTCATCGCGAATCGGCTCCCGGATGAGACATTCAGAGAATACGTGCTCAGATACAAAGTTGAGACTTTTCGCACACTGACTGCGGATTTGGCCAAACCGATGGAGTTGGACCCCGATTTCTACCAGGATTGGGGCGATACCGAGCCATTCAGCTTGCAACTCGGGCGCGCCGAATGCGCGGCTTAAAACTCTAGATTTTGCCCTTGATCTTCTGCATCGAAGAGGCAGTATTCGCCTTGGGCTGCTCACTGGAAACTGCAGCAGCCAGCGCGCCCAATTGAACGGGCACACTTGTATCAATCATCTCGAACATCGTTCCGATGGGCAGACCTTCGGCTTCTTTTGTGAAGGTGAGCTCGCGCTCAACCGGGTCAAACTCGATTCTTAGACAATCCCCGTCATCAACTTGCTCGGTTGCGAGCAAGTTCGACAAGGGCTGAACCAGCAGCCGCTCCATGCTTCGCTTTAAGTGTCTTGCGCCGTAACGTGGGTCCACTCCTTGCTCCAACAGAAACCCCTTAGCCTCATCTGAGACTGCAAACACAAACTTCTTTTGGTTTGCGCCGGCGAGTAACCGCTGTTGAAAAATTGCGAGTTCGATGTCCAGAATCCGACGCAGATCAATGTCGGAAAGGCTCTTAAACACAACGATCTTGTCGAGGCGGTTCATGAACTCAGGCGTAAATTTCCTCCGCGCTGCCTCGACGCCAGTCTTGCTCTGCTTGTCCAAACGGCGTTGCACTTCTTCAGCGCCAGGAGAGTCTTCGCCCAGCGCTCTGGCAAATCCCATTTTGGGACTTCCAATCTGGCTCATTTCCGCGGCGCCCAGGTTGCTGGTCATGAAGATCATGGCCCTTGAGAAATCTACCTTACGGTTGTCCCCAAGTGTCAGCACGCCTTTGTCGAGAATCCCAAGCAGGAGGTTCCACAAGGCATCGCTAGCCTTTTCGATTTCATCAAACAGGACAAAACTCAGCTTGATCTCTTCGCTCCAATACTGATTCAGCATCTCCTGGCTCAGGAGCGGATGAGTCTCCCGGTGGCCAAGGTATCCGGGAGGGCTGCCAATCAGTTTTGCGATCTCGTGGCTGTGTTGAAACTCGGCACAATCGATCTTAATCACTGGACTTGGCCTGCGCAGAAGGCATTCTGCAGCAGCTTCCACCAATCTGGTTTTCCCTGTTCCGGTCGGCCCCAGGAATAGAAAACTGCCAATGGGCCTGCCTGGTGAACTCAAGCCGGTTGTGTACATCTGGAACATGTTCACGATCTGTCCAATCGCATCGTCCTGCCCCGCTATCAGTTGGCGCAAACGGAACTCAAGGTAAGAGGCATCCTTGCCAGTCTTTTTGGGATCGAGCGTAGTCCGCATCTTTTTTGGCTCCATGCTAAGTCCAAGGATTCGGCGGCCATAATTTAGTGGGTGAAGCGTCACGCTGTCTTGATTAGCATTTTCGCTGCCACTTTCACTTCGACGATCCGAGCCTGGTACTAAACGCAATTCTTCGTTCCTCAGTTCTTATTCGGCCCTAAGCCGGGAATCTTTAGGTCGACAACCTTATACTGGAGTTAATGCCTGACATGAGCCTGTTCTGGCTGCGGATTGCTGCTATTTTCTACGCAGCAGGCCTCTTCCGCACCCTTTGGCTGTTTCTCAAGCATCGAACTTCGGACCCGCCGGCAGCTCCCAGTCTGCCCGTGCTGGGCAGTTTTGCCGTTGGTTCCGTTTTGCACGCGGTGTCCATCGTGGAACGCAGCGTTTCAGTTGGGCACTTCCCCGTAGACAATTTCTTCGAATCGATCAGCCTATTCGCGTTCCTGCTCGGGCTGCTTTGCCTATTTGTCCATTGGCGGTATAGCTTTTCTTCGATGGGCATATTGCTCTTCCCGATCGTCAGTTTGATGACCTGGATCGCATCGACGGAGGGGCCCCTTGCAGCGTGGTCTAACCCTCGGGTTCGCGACGCTTGGCTCATCGTGCACGTGACCCTCATCCTATGCGGCATCGCCAGTGTTTGCCTCACTGCTGGCGCCTCCGTGTTCTATCTCGTCCAGGAACGCAAGTTAAAGCGTAAAGACATTGAAGGCGCTTCCAAGCTCCCGGCTTTGGGCACGCTTGATCGAATGATCAACCGAGCCATGGGTCTTGGATTTGTCTTCACTACACTCGGCGTATTGGCGGGGACGACCTGGGCCTACGTTGAGAGCGGCACGCGCTGGCTCGGCAACGCCAATGTGCAACTGGCCCTGTTTACCTGGTTGTTCTATCTTTCGATGATCTTCCTTCGCACTAGCCAGGGCTGGCGCGGCCGTAAGACTGCCTTCATGGCGCTTGGGCTGCTTGGATTCTCTGCACTCACCTGGGCGACTCACATCGGGTTAAGGACGACGCTCGAAAGATGAGCCGGATTGCAATCTGTGGATTGAGCCATCACACGGCCCCAGTCGAGGTAAGGGAGAGGCTGGCGCTTCCTGCTCCCTCAATTCCAGCCGCACTCACCGAGTTGAATCATCAGGCTGGCGTTCAGGAGAGCTTGATTCTTTCGACCTGCAACCGCGTTGAGCTCGCTCTTTGCCTTGAGGATTCCGCAAACCTCAATGAGGCTCTTGCTGAATTTCTCCAAAAGCAGGGCAGCATCAGCTTTTCCGCAGTTGACCAATACCTCTACAAACTTGAGGGCCGCGACGCTGTGCGCCACCTGTTTCGAGTTGCATCCAGCCTCGACTCAATGGTTGTAGGCGAACCACAGATCCTTGGTCAGTTGAAGGACGCCTTTTCCCTGGCAAAGGAAATGGGCACTGTGAATAGTCAACTGGAGCAATTGGTGACGCGCGCATTCCATGTTGCCAAGCGCGTACGCTCCGAAACTGAGATTGGCGAGAGCGCAGTCAGTGTAAGCTACGCTGCTGTTGAGTTGGCTCGCGAGATTTTCGGAAACCTTGCCGGCAGCAAGGTGATGATAATTGGCGCTGGGAAGATGAGCGAACTGGCCGCTCGCCATCTGCGAAACACCGGTGCCAAGCAGATCTATGTCACCAACCGAACCTACGACCGGGCAGCGGAACTAGCCAGGCACTTCGACGGGTGGATTGTGGACTTCGCTACCTTCAGACAAACCCTGCCCAGCGTGGATATTATCATCACCTCGACTGGCTCTCGCGAGCCGATCCTCACCATCGAGGACATGCGAAAGGTCATGAAGGCTCGAAGAAACAAACCTGTTTTTATCGTCGATATCGCTGTTCCACGAAACGTCGAGCCAGCTGTCAACGAAATCGACAACGTGTTTCTCTACGACATTGACGACCTCCAGAAAGTGGTGGCCCGCAATGTCCGTGGACGCGCGGAAGCAGCCGAACATGCTGCGCGAATCATTGAGGAAGAAATCCAATGGATTGAAAGCCGGATGCGCGAGCGCGAAGTATCGCCGGCAATTGTTAGCCTGCATGGCCGGCTGGAGGAAGTCCGCGCCACCGAGTTCGAGAGGTACCGAACCAAGCTTGGGCCATTGAACACGACGCAGGAAGAAGCGGTTGAGGCCCTCACCCGAGGCATCATTAACAAGATCGCCCACGGCGCAATCGCCGAACTGCGGCGACAGGGAGCGCAAGGTGATCCTACAGTAGCGATCGAAACGATCCGCCGCATCTTCCGCCTGGAGACCAAAGAATGATCACCATCGGTTCCCGCGGATCGATGCTTGCGCTCTGGCAGGCCAATCACATCCAAGGGCTGCTTCACGCCAGAGGGATAGAAGCCAGAATCGAAGTCATTCACACCACTGGCGACAAGATCACGGATGTTTCGTTGTCAAAGCTGGGCGCACAAACCTCTACCAAGGGCCTTTTTACGAAAGAACTCGAGGACGCATTGCTGGATCGCCGAATCGACATTGCGGTCCACAGTTTGAAAGACATGCCAACCGAGATCCCCGAAGGACTGGAATTGGTTGCCGTCCCCGAACGCGATGATCCCTACGACGCCATCATCGGTTCGACTCTCGAGGACCTGCCGATTGGTGCGTCCGTCGGCACCAGCGCGTTGCGGCGGCAGGCTCAGCTCAAGGCTCTTCGGCCCGATCTGGATATTCAATCGATTCGCGGAAACCTCGATACCCGGCTCCGGAAGCTGGATGAGGGCCAATATCAAGCCATAGTTCTCGCCTGTGCGGGTTTGCGTCGCCTTGGATGGGCTGGCCGTATCGCGGAACGATTTGAGGAATCCAGGATTTGTCCCGCGGTCGGGCAGGGCGCTCTGGCAATCGAGGCCAGGCAAGGCGATAACGCTGCCGGCATTTTGACTCACCAGCCCACGCTTCATGCAGTAACGGCGGAGCGCGCCTGTCTGCGCGAATTTGGTGGCGGGTGCCAGATCCCGATGGGGGCATTTGCGAAGGTCCAGAATGGCATGATTGACCTCCAATCGGTCGTCGCATCGCCGGACGGAGAGCGAATTATTCGCTTTAGAGCTTCAGGCCATGATCCGGTCCTCGTCGGCAAAACAGTAGCAGACGGTTTGATGAGGCAGGGCGCACGAGAGGTGTTGGGGTGAAGGTCTATCTTGTGGGCAGTGGTCCAGGAGACCCGGAGCTGCTCACTATCAAAGCCAGGCGTCTGCTCGAAACAGCAGATGTGGTTTTGTACGACCACCTTTCGAGTCCAGATGCGCTTCGCATGGCGGATAAGGCCGAGAAGATCTATGTAGGTAAGGTCAGAGACAACCATACGGTTCCACAAGAAGAGATTGGGGAAATGCTGGTTGCTCAATGGAGGGCAAACAAGCGTGTCGTTCGCCTCAAAGGAGGCGACCCCTACATTTTCGGCCGTGGTGGCGAAGAATGCGAAGCCCTTGCGAAAGCGGGCGTTCCTTTTGAGGTTGTGCCAGGCATTTCGTCTGCGATTGGCGCAGCTGCCTATGCTGGAATTCCACTCACGCATCGAGATTACTCAAGCTGCGTTGCTTTCGTGACAGGCCATCACCCTGAAGCAATAGATTGGCAGAAGGTCTCCAAAGTCGACACGATTGCGATCTTCATGGGCGCATTTCATTTCCCGGAGCTTGCTGCTGCGCTGATAGCTGCTGGCCGCTCCGCAGATACACCCGCTGCTGCTGTCACATGGGCAACTCGTCCTGGCCAAACGACAGTTACCGGCACCATTGCCTCGTTGGCTGAAGCGAAAATCCAGGCTCCGGCCATGATCATCATCGGTGGAGTTGCTCAGCTCAGTCCACAACTCAATTGGCATGAGAAGCTTCCTTTACACGGCGCCAGGGTTGCAGTTACCAGAGCCAGCGCCTCCTCGCCTGAAATGTCCGCACACCTCGCGGCACTTGGGGCCGAGGTGCTGGAGTATCCAACCATTGAAATTGCGCCTCCACTGTCTTATGACGCTCTCGACGCTGCGATTCACAACCTGGATTCGTACGACTGGCTGATTTTCACAAGTGCGAATGCGGTGGAATCATTCTCCCGGCGCCTGGCTCAATCGCCTCGCGATCTACGAGGGTTGCGGGCTGGAATTTGCGCAATCGGACCTGCTACCCGAAAAGCCGTCGAGAAAATGCATCTCAAGGTAGATGTTGTCCCGGAGCAGTACGTAGCTGAAAGCCTGGTCAAAGCTCTCGAGGGTCATAATCTGCTGGGCAAGCAAATTTTGATTCCACGTGCCGCGGTTGCCCGCGACACAGTTCCAGCCGCACTGCGTGGCATGGGTGGACTAGTGACAATCGCCGATGCATATCGAACTCTCGTACCGGATTCAGGTGCAGCGCCCGAAGCCGACTGGATCACGTTTACCAGCTCATCCACCGTCAAGAACTTTCTTGCCCTCAATCAGGCTGGATCACTCCAAGCCTACAAGACCGCATCCATCGGGCCTATCACCAGCGAGACGCTTCGCATGCATGGGTATGAACCGACGGTCGAAGCCAACCCACATACCACTGAAGGCCTTGTCGATGCCCTCCTCAACCATCACAATCAGACGCGCTGAATTGCGCGATGCGGAAGCCTTCGTAGCTTTCAATCAGGCCATGGCTTGGGAAACCGAGCAGCTCAAACTCGATCCAGCCAAGCTGCTGGAAGGAGTCAACGGACTTTTCGCGCAGCCTCAATACGGCTTCTATGTCATCGCGGAGTATGAAGGTCAAATCGCGGGCGGCCTCATGATCACCTTTGAGTGGAGCGACTGGCGAAACAAACTCTTCTGGTGGATTCAGAGTGTTTATGTGCAGCCCAAATTCCGGGGGCAGGGCGTCTACCGGCGACTCTATGAGGGCGTAAAGGCGATGGCCGCCGAGGCAAACTGCTGCGGCTTCAGGCTCTACGTGGAATCCTCCAACAAGAATGCCCAGGCCGTCTACGCCAAGCTAGGCATGGATCAGAGCCATTACATGATGTTTGAAGACAATCAGCTAAACTCATCGACGGACACCAATTCTTGAATTCCTGCGCTCTGGTCATACCTTGCTACAACGAAGCGGCTCGTTTGAAGTCCGATGTCTTCATCGATTTTGCACGTGCGCATGCTGAAATCTGTTTCGTCTTCGTAAACGACGGAAGCCGCGACGATACCAGTTCCGTTCTGAAAGCACTAGCCAGTAAAATCCCCGCCCAGGCAAACGTTCTCGACAACTCAGTCAACCAGGGCAAGGCTGCAGTCGTGCGGCAGGGAGTGCTGCACGCAATTGATTCTCTCGACGTGGAAACGATCGGCTACTGGGATGCCGACCTCGCCACGCCCTTACCCTCCGCGATTGAGATGTTAAATTTGCTCGAATCCAATCCCGCTCTCAACATGATCTTCGGCGCCCGTGTCCAACTGCTTGGGCGGCAGATAGACCGAAAGCCACACCGCCACTATCTGGGCCGTGTTTTTGCCACCTGCGTCTCGGTGCTGCTTAGGTTGCCGATCTACGATACGCAATGCGGAGCAAAGGTCTTCCGGCGTACGCCTTACCTTAGATCCTTGTTCGCGGATCCGTTTGTTTCCCGTTGGATATTCGATGTTGAGATCATCGCCAGATTCATGCATCTTCCAGCCGGCGGCAGTCAGCCACCCGAGCAATCTATTTACGAATATCCGCTTCCTTACTGGAAGGACGTTGATGGATCAAAAGTCAAACCTTTCGACTTCATCAAAGCTCTGGCCGACCTGTACCGAATTTTTCGGCGCTGATATGCGGTCACCAAATGAATTCCTTGGCCATTTCCCTTCGCTCGTATCCATCCAGTACGTGCACGACTCGCAATTTCTTTAACCGCGACGGGGACAACTGCCCGATCGGAATGTACAAGATCTGTCGCCGAAGCTGTGTCGCAATCGAACGGAAAATGGATCGAGGAGGCTTCGGCGCTACGTAAACTACATATCGATCCGTCGCATAGTCCAACCCTGCCATCAATAATCTTTCCGACTTGGTTTCCGCAAAGTCATAGTCCGGATCGTTCCATACATCCCACAAGCGCCGCGACGGAAGAGTCATCAGGAAACCGCCGTACTCTGCCCGGCCAATACCTGGCCCCACCAATTGAGAAAATGGCTCGGTAGAGTAAAACGCCATATCCGACTCATTCTGGTGCTCGCCAAGCCAAGTCGTCAAATACCGGTAGCGATCATCGCGATCCTCATCAAACGCCACGATCACGCTTGAGACATTGCCAGAGGCGCGCTCTAACCTCTTCACGTATATCTTGCCTTCATGCCAATTGCGCAGCGTCTCCCGCATGTCAATGCCATCAAGCAGGGAAGACTGAAATGGCTCTGTCCTGGTCCGTTCCTCAGTCAGGATCGAATGCGCCTTTCTCTTCAGAAATCGCCCGAAATCTTCGATTACCAAGTCTTCTGGAGGATAAGAGCAAATGGAATTGCCATTCAACTCACGCGCCCATTCCCCTGGCTTGCCTTCCTCCTTCCGGTCCTTGAGCGTGCGCGGCTTCATTCTTTGCTTCGGCCGGGGCAACCTGCGCTTCAGTTTTAACTTGCGCGTTCGGAAGAAAACTTCATCACCAGAAAGCCTCAGCGTTTCCGGCTGGCGGGATTCTTCCTGAAATTCGTAAAGACTGCCAGCCTTCCAAACCTCCCACGCATAGTTGTCATCTACCAGTGAGCGTGCTGCAACCGTGAGCTCATACAGGCTAGAGACCAGATAACCCGAAACGTGTGCCAGGTTGCGGGTGAATTTCGCCATCAACGTTCGCTGATAAGGCATCACCTTGTCTCCGGTGGTCTTTTCATACTCCACTTCGGCCCGTCGAAGTGTGTCGTACTGAGCCGCGGGCCGGTCGATAAGCCGCACATCAGACATCTGCTTGCGCCAGTACTCATAGCGTTGCTGCAAAGCAGCATATTCAGTCAGCACTTCTCCGAGCGAATCGGGATGCACGTTCACCAAATCGACGAATTCAATTGCCGCCCGCTTGCGGGGAGGCTCTTGAGGAGACTCCATCGCATCAAGCAAGGGATCCAACAAGTTCAGGGAGATTACCACGAAGACATCTTCCAGAGGATCTGCTCCCTGGAGTTTCCACGCCAAACCCGCCGCGAAATCATTCACTTCGTCGTTGCGCTGCTGAGGAAACAACCGGTAGCTCTCTATGTACTGATCGAGGCCGATCCGCTGGATCGCAAAGGTATCGGGAAAGTCATCCGGAAGGTGCGGACGCTCTCCAACCGCCGGGTCAATCAGCATGACTTCGGCGCCAATCTCGTGGGCTGTACGATATGCCTCTACAAATGCATCGCAAGGTTCAAGGATGTAGAAGATCGCCGAGGTATCACCGCCTTCCCCCAGCCGGTCCGGGTAGACAAGCGCGCTGATCTCGGGAAATCGCGACGCAGCCTCATACAATCGAGTGCCAAAGAATGCCGGCAATTCCAAAGCTACAATCTTGGGGCGTTCACGCAACAGGGCCTTCCTGACTTCCATCGCAAATTCCATCCTGCCGGGCGCAACTGGAAAGTAACGGAAACGCCCCCGCCGGAGGCTACTGAATTCCTTGAGAAAGTCCTCAGTGGCTCCGGACATAGCGCATAGCTTCCACGCCAAGGATCGTTTTGATGGCCAGCGGCAGCGAGATCCGGTCATGCAACGGATCATCACCGGCGCTACGCAATTTCATTGTGTAGCGAATGATGTTGATGCCGTCCCGGATGCTGAACCTCTCCTCTGCTGCATGAGCCTGCTGCAGAAAATCAGTCACATACTCGAGAATTTGCGCATCGGCGAAAGGCAGATTCTCTTTGAGAATGGCCAGTTCTTCTTCGCGCTCCGGGAAGTCGAGCAGAATCTGCGGCTGCAATCGGCTTTGTATGTATTCGGGCAAGTCAAAGGTGCTCGCATCGTCGTTCATCGTCGCGACAAAGCGAAACAGAGGATGAGCCTTGATCTTGATGCCCGCGATGATTGACTCAACATAGCGCCTCGTATCCAGCAAGGGAGCAAGGCTGGCCCAACTCTTCTCGCTCATGCGGTTGCCTTCGTCCAGAATTGCGACTCCCCCTCGAATCATGGCGGTGACCAGCGGCGAGGCGACATATCGCAATTTGCCCTGTTCTTCGAGCACCGGAGTCACAATCAGATCCTCAGGCCGGGTATCGACCGTGGCCTGCATGATGTAAACCTGCTGCCCCAGGCGCTCGGCCGCCGCCCACGCGAGAGATGTCTTCCCTACCCCAGGCTTGCCAACCAGCCTCGGATTCATAGGCAAATCGTGCTCATCGAGCACCAGCCATGCAGCAAGGAGTTGGCGCATCGACTCTTCCTGACCCACCCAGTTCACAGTGAGTTCGTCGGGGGCGCCGAGGTGAATTTCCACGCCGTTGATACGGACGATATCAGTTCTACGATCCATGATGAAACGAAATATAGCTTAACGTCTCTCACGGCTAGTTACCATTAGAGAAATCACTCATGTCGAATATTCTTCAATCGTTACCCATTGGCGACAAAGTTGGAATCGCATTCTCGGGCGGCCTAGACACCTCGGCGGCCATCTACTGGATGCGCCAGAAGGGCGCCATCCCCTATTGCTACACAGCAAATCTCGGCCAGCCGGACGAACCGGATTACGACGCCATCCCGAAACGCGCCCTGGAATGCGGGGCGGAAGTCGCGCGCCTGCTCGATTGCCGCGAACAACTGGTGCGTGAAGGCATAGCTGCTTTGCAGTGTGGCGCTTTCCACATCACCACCGCCGGGCTGCCTTACTTCAACACCACTCCCATCGGTCGCGCTGTAACCGGCACGATGCTGGTCGGGGCCATGAAGGAAGACGCCGTCAACATTTGGGGAGACGGCTCCACCTATAAAGGCAACGACATCGAGCGCTTCTATCGATATGGCCTGATGGTCAACCCCACGCTCAAGGTCTACAAGCCCTGGCTCGATCAGACCTTCAATGACGAGCTCGGTGGCCGCAAGGAAATGTCTGAGCTGCTGGAGAAGGCGGGCCTTGGCTACAAGATGTCCAAGGAGAAGGCTTACTCAACCGACTCCAACATCTGGGGAGCCACCCACGAGGCCAAGGACCTTGAGACCCTCGCGACTGGAATCAAGATCGTCGAACCCATTATGGGTGTCGCCTTCTGGCGCGACGATGTTGCTGTCAAAGCAGAAGAGGTCACGGTTCGGTTCGAAGAAGGCCGTCCCGTGGCTTTGAACGGTAAGACCTTCGAGAGCGATGTCGAATTGGTGCTCGAAGCCAACCGTATCGGCGGCCGCCATGGCCTGGGTATGAGCGACCAGATCGAAAATCGAATTATCGAAGCCAAAAGCCGCGGCATCTACGAGGCGCCCGCTATGAGCCTTCTCTTTCTGGCCTATGAACGGTTGATCACAGGCATTCATAACGAGGGTTCTATTGAGCAGTATCGAGATATGGGTCGCCGCCTGGGCAGGCTTCTCTACGAAGGCCGCTGGTTTGATCCGCAATCGATGATGCTTCGTGAAACCCTGCAACGCTGGATTGCCAAGGCGATTACGGGTGAAGTGACCATAGAACTCCGCCGTGGCAATGACTATTCGATCCTCAACACCGAGTCGCCAAACCTCACCTACGCACCCGAACGCCTATCCATGGAAAAGGTAGAGGGTGCATTTACACCGCAAGACCGGATTGGCCAGCTCACCATGCGCAATCTCGATATCGCGGACTCACGCTCCAAGCTCTTTATCTATTCCAATGCAGGCGTGCTGCCGCCCTCGACTTTCGCCGGGCTGAAGCTGCTTGAAGGTGAAGACAAGAAATAGCCGTCGCGAGTTCCTGTCGGGCGCGGGAACATTTGGTCCCCGCGTTCGGCCCTGCTTGGGTAGAATACTGCCAAATCCATGAGCATCGTCGACAAGGCAGTCGCTACACAACTCAAGAATATTGAGACCAAGACAGGCAAATCCTTCGCTGAGCTTCGCAAGCTGATTCAAGGCAGTGGCCTGGGAAAAGTGGGGGCGATCCGCGACATGCTGAAATCAGAGTTTTCGCTAGGCCACGGGGATGCGAATGCCTTGGCAATTCTTGCGCCCTCGGCGGTCACCCCAAAACCGGCCATGGATGGTCACTTCAAAACCGGCCATAGGAGCAGTGGCAGGACTACCGTAGTTATAACCCAGCCCGACCCCATTG
>Ga0163152_10003956_pt1 | contig 18784 bp, 18 predicted proteins | sample OliLakLV19MP8IB2_FD_148635 | JGI IMG/M metagenome (GOLD analysis project Ga0163152, IMG submission 148635) | Freshwater microbial mat bacterial communities from Lake Vanda, McMurdo Dry Valleys, Antarctica - Oligotrophic Lake LV.19.MP8.IB-2 | ecosystem: Environmental > Aquatic > Freshwater >...
CAGGTGACTCATCGGTGTGGCATTTCACGCACTGCTCGCGTGTCGCGATATCCTTGACCGATGTTGGTGGGGTGTAGAACGACATCGGATCGAAATACTTGCTCATTGGGATCGGCTCCCAATACTGGCCGTACTGCCCTTTCCCCGCGCCTCTGCCTGGATCCAGCCAGCGCTTCGTCAACGCCTCATGCAACTCCTTGGGGCTGGCGGACCGCTCAAGGTTCAGCGCCTCGTAGGTTTCCTTGGGGACGCTGGGGAAATCCGCCTGCGCTGTCCCAGCGAGCAAAACCCCGCTAAGGACTAGAACACACCTCACCCAAAGTTTGGACCTCATAACTGAATGCTCCTTCGTTAAGTGTGCACCGCTACTCATTATGGTTGAGAAAAATTTACCGGCCTTGCGCTTAAATTGTGATCATAACTAACGATGAGTTAATCCTACGCATGACGCGCATTTATATCTCTGAGTTCCCTCAGATGTCAAGAGGATTTGAGGAACATTATGTTTGATTCGTGAAAAATAAATTCATGTGCCAAAAAGTGAAAAATAAATACTTTCATACGCCATCTTGATGCTGTTGAAAAGAGTGCTCATCATAATGGAAAACGTCCCCATGAACCAAGCAAGACACTAAGGCCTTTCACGGTCGATGACAATGGTGACCCCATCTGTCCCAGGCTTCACTGGTTGACTCATCCCCTCTAAGTCTCCACTTTGCGGCATAGCCTGGCCGGACTTCGACAGACGAGCCACAATCACCACCATTGCCACGCTGGAGAGTGTTCTGGACGGCATCATGCTGTTCGAGTCATCGAGCCGGAACGTAAAGGGCAAGTCTTTCTGCGTCGCCCGCATGATCGCCACCGGCATCGGCGGGCCGCTCGTTTCACGCGCAAACACAAACAACGTGTCTGTTGCGGACCCCTTGCCGGCAAGGCTCGGCGCAATACTGACCTTGCCGCTGATCGCAAGCGACTGCCCGATCGGCTTAACCGACGCAGCCGGTTCCGCATATCCAGTTCCCATTGAAATAAGCAGCACGCCGCAGACCAGCAGGCTCCACCTCAGGCAAAATTTATTGACCATGTGCATACTCCCCGTTTGTAAAAACACATCACTACGCTCTTGAGTAAACTTATCGACTAGCGAACAGCACAAATTCATATCACAGCATACATCGGAATATGTCAAGTGGGCTTTGCAATAACTCGGGTGGCTTACTGCAATAAACAGAGCGCCCTAACGATACGTGACGGATCAGCGGCAGGAGTTATTGCAGCATGCGAGGCAATGGAAGAGCCCGGCCTGTGGGCTTCTCGGCGTTACGGTCTTTCACGATCGATGACGACGGTGATCCCATCCACCCCTGATTGTATCGGCTGACTCGTCCCCTCTAGATCCCCACTCTGTGGCATGGCCTGGCCGGACTTTGAGAGACGCGCCACAATCACGACTGGCCCTGCACCGGAGAGTTTCCTGGACGGCATGGGGCTAGTCGAGTCATCGAGTTGGAACGTGAAGGGCAAATCTTTCCTCGACGCCCGCACGATCGACACCGGCATGGGTGGGCCGCTCGTCTCGCGGGCAAACACAAATAATGTGTCCGTGGGAGAGGCTTTACCCGCCAAGTCCGGCGCCATTGTCACCGTGCCCCGGATCGTACGAGCCTGCTTGGCTTGCGTTGCCGGCTGGACCGGCGCTGTCGATTCCGCATATGGTCTCTCACGATCGATAACGACGGTGATTCCATCTACCCCGGATTGTATCGGCTGGCTCACCCCCTCTAAATCTCCATTTTGTGGCATCGCCTGGCCGGACTTTGAGAGACGCGCCACAATCACGACTGGCCCTGCACCGGAGAGTTTCCTGGACGGCATGGGGCTAGTCGAGTCATCGAGTTGGAACGTGAAGGGCAAATCTTTCCTCATCGCCCGCACGATCGACACCGGCATGGGTGGGCCGTTCGTCTCGCGGGCAAACACAAATAATGTGTCCGTGGGAGAGGCTTTACCCGCCAAGTCCGGCGCCATTGTCACCGTGCCCCGGATCGTACGCGGCTGCCCGGCTTGCCCAGTTGGCTTGACAGGGGCCTGCGCTTCTGCAAATGCAGGCATCGCCTTTTGACCGCCGCCAAGCTGACTCTGAGCTTCTGCAATGGCCGCCACCAGCTGCTGCGTCATCTCCGGGCCTACATCCGCAGGAAGGTTCGCGCGTGCGAGCTGCCAGTCCTTGGCCGCCCGAGTAAAATCCTTACGGTTGAACGCCACGGTCCCTGACAACATCAGCGCTTTCACATTACGTGGATCAATCTTCAGTGCTTGCTGGATCAGGACCTCGGGCTTCCCCTCCAACTTGCGGCCATGGACGACACCCAAGGTATCGGCATAGTCGGCGAGTAACTGGGCGTCATCAGGAATCAGTGTCACAGCTCTCTCGTAAACCGAAGCGGCCTCAGAGTAGCGCCCCAATCCTACGTATGAACGCGCGAGCAATCCCCATCCCACACCATCATTCGGATTCTGCTCCATTTTCTGCTTGAGCCGCTCGACCAATCCTTCCAGCGCGTCAGCGGACGAATGAGCATCTTCTGGCCCCCCTTGCGCAGACAACGAGCCAGCGGGTGGCTGTGTCATGGCGAGCGGATTCCCAAGCTGCCAGTAGAGCGCAACACTGAAGGTCGGCACAATAATGGCCAGGGCGAACGCTACCGGGCGACTATTGACCTGCCGCGGGGCCTTTGTAGGCGTCGTCTCAGTCGTGCCTGTTTCTTCCAGGAGACGGCGTTCGAGTTCACGCCGTGCCTGCTGATACAATTCGTCCGTGAGCACCGCGTTTGCCCGGTCCTGCTCGAGTTCTGCAAATTGCTGTCGGAAAATAGATAAGGTCTTCTCCTGCTCTCCCGTTACAACCTTGTTGGTACGCCTGACCAACGGCCACAACAGAAGACCGAGAGTGAGAAGAGTCATACCCGAGACGATACACCAGAATAGGATGGTCACGGACGACGAGCTCCTTCGGAAAGTAGTTGCGTCACACGATTGTGCTCGGCTTCCGATAACGTCACATCAGTCATTTTCTTCTGTCTCCGACGCAGCGCAAATACGAGTCCTATGGCGCCGGCCCCCAACAAGAGGAACGGCCCCACCCAGAGCAATGTTGTCGTGAGTTTCCAGGGCGGCCGGTATAACACAAAGTCCCCATACCGCGAGACGAGAAAGTCGATGATCTCTTTGTCGCTCATGTCTTTGGCGATCATCTCCCGCACTTCGCGGCGCAAATCTTCGGCCAACGGCGCGTTCGAATCGGCCAACGTCTGATTCTGACACACCAGGCAACGCAGCTCGACCGCAAGCGCTTTCAACCGCGCCTCCGCCTGCGGGTTCGCCGCAAGCGGCGGGGCCTCGTACGCCGTGGCAAAATTGGGAAAGAGCAGTAGGAGTACCCAGAGCCATCTCATTGCTTCTGAAGCTCCTTGACCAGGGGAAGAATTTTTGTTTTCAAGATGTCTTCGCGCAGCGGGCCGATTTGCTTGTAGCGAATGACGCCCTGCTTATCGATGACATAGGTTTCCGGCACACCGTAGACACCGTAATCAATACCGACTCGCCCTGGCTCATCCACGGCAACAATCTGATAGGGATTGCCCCAATCCTTCAACCACCCCAAGGCCTCGTTCCGTTGATCCTTATAATCCATGCCATAAATGGGCACCTCCCCTGATTCTGCAAGATGGATGAGCACCGGATGCTCGTCTTTACACCCCCCGCACCACGAGGCCCAGAAGTTGAGCAACCAGACCTGGCCCTTCAGATCATTCGATGAAATGACTTTCCCTGGATCATGAAGCTGTGGCAGTGAAAACTGAGGCGCCGCCTTTCCGACCAACGGAGATGGCAATTCACGCGGGTTGAGCGTGAGCCCCACGGCCAGAAAGCCGACGACCACAATGAAGAGCCCGAACGGGATAAGAAACCGGTTCATGAGACGGTCGGGCGCGCTATCTGGGCCGTGGCCGGCACCGCGGCCTCTTTCCGCCGCCACGCCAGCCGATAGCGCCGATCGCTGACGGCCAGGACGCCGCCTGAGGCCATGACGAGACAGCCCCCCCAGATCCAGTCGATGAAGGGTTTATGGTAGAGCCGCACACTCCAGGCGCCACCCTCAAGTGGCTCGCCCAACGACACATACAAATCGCGCAGTAACCCGGGAGAAATTGCCGCCTCGGTCATCGTCTGGTTCTGAACAAAATAGCGGCGCTTTTCGGGATACATCACCGTCACCTCACCGCCATCCTTCGTCACGCGAAACGTCCCCCGCGCCGCAATATAGTTCGGGCCCTTAACCTGCTCTGTCCCGTCAAAGTGGAACATATAGCCACCGAGCGTGGCCGTCTCCCCGACATTCATGCGTACATCTTGCTCCACTTCGAAGCCCTTCACCATCGTCACACCCACAATGAATAGGGCCACACCGCAGTGGGCCAAGACCATGCCCCAGTAGGCACGAGGCAGCATGGCTAGGCGGCCCCCAATACCGCCACCGCCTTCGGCCTGGAGCAGCCGCTCCCGCAGATCCACGACGATTGTTGTCAGAATCCAGAAGGCGAGGAGGAGTCCCAAGCTGATGAGTGGCGTCCATTGGCCCATGAGCCACGGCACCGCCACGGCGGTCACCAGGCTGACGCCAAAGGCCCAGCGGAGACGGATCGCCAAGGCCGGCAGGCTCGCCTGCTTCCATTGAGCCAGCGGGCCGATCCCCATCAAAAAGATGGCCGGCGTCATCAGGGGGAGAAAGACCGTGTCGAAGTACGGTGGACCAACCGAGATTTTGCCGAGATCCAGCGCATCCAAGAACAAGGGATACAACGTGCCCAGGAGGACCGAGCCCAAGGCCGCGACCAACAACACATTGTTCGCGAGTAACATTCCCTCGCGCGAGATGAGGGCAAAGCCCCCGCCCAGGCCCACGCGAGGTGCCCGCCAGGCATACAAAACCAGAGAGCCACCGATCACCACGGCCAGAAATATAAGGATAAACAAGCCACGCTTCGGATCGGTGGCGAATGCATGCACAGACGTCAAGACGCCCGAACGAACCAAGAAGGTTCCAAGCAAACTGAGTGAGAAGGCCATAATGGCAAGCAGCACACTCCAGGCTTTGAAGCCGCCCCGTTTATCGGTCACGGCTAGCGAATGCATCAACGCGGTGCCTGCCAACCACGGCATAAAAGAGGCGTTTTCGACCGGATCCCAAAACCACCAGCCGCCCCAACCCAACTCGTAATAGGCCCAGCCGCTCCCCATTGCGACCCCCACGGTCATAAAACACCAGGCAACCGTAGTCCACGGGCGGGACCAGCGCGCCCAAGCCGCATCCAACGTGCCCCCCAAGAGTGCTGCGATGGCAAAAGAAAACGCGACGGAGAATCCGACGTACCCCATATAGAGCATCGGCGGGTGGATCACCATACCGGGGTCTTGCAGCAGTGGGTTCAGATCGCGCCCATCCAATGCGGCTGGGATCAGCCGCTCGAATGGATTCGAGACCGTCAACATGAACAGGAGAAACCCCACACTGACAAGACCCATCACTCCCAAAATTCGTGCGCGCATCGCATCCGGCAGATGGGTGGAGAAGAACGAGACGGCGACCATCCAGATGCTGAGAATAAACATCCAGAGCAGTAACGATCCCTCGTGCGCGCCCCAGATAGCGGCAAGTCGATAATGCAGCGGGAGTTGAGAATTCGACGTGGCCGCAACGTAGAGCACGGAGAAGTCTTTCTCCGCAAAGGCATACCCGAGACAACAAAACGCGAGGAGGACCAAGAGAAATTGCCCGCGGGCCGCCGGCTTCGCGACAGCCATCAGCGAGGAATTCATGACTGCGGCGCCATAGATAGGCAGGGTGCCCTGCACCACCGCTACGCAGAGCGCAAGAATTAAGGCGTAATGACCGATTTCTGGAATCATGTGGCTCCTAGCGTGGATTGACGACCAGGGTACCGCTGCTCTGCGCCCCTGCAGTCTTGGCCTTGGCGAGTGCGTCTGCGGCTTCCGGAGGCATATAGTTTTCATCGTGCTTCGCCAACACCTCGCTGGCGACAAACGTGCCGCCCGCAATGAGCTGACCTTGCGCGACCGCCCCCTTTCCTTCCTTGAAGAGGTCGGGCAGGATTCCTTTGTACGTTACGGGTACACGTTTCGCCATATCGGTCACGACGAAATGCACGGTGAGTCCATCGCCTTCACGCGTGAGGCTGCCGGCTTCGACCATGCCACCGATGCGGAAGCTGCGCCCCTGGGGCACGTCCCCATTCGCCGCTTGTGTCGGCGTATAAAAGAAGACCAGGTTGCTTTGAAAGGCATTGAGCACTAAGGCGGTTGCCACGGCCAAGGCCACCAAGCCCAGGCCGATGAGTACAAACCGTTTCTGTCGAGGCTTCATAGTCTCCGATTCCTCCTACAACTCATCATGGCTCGCTAACGCCGCGGCATGCCGTCGCCACACCGCGAGAATCTCTCCCCCCATACACAGCGCCGCGACACCGAATGAGGGCCACACGTAGAGGCCGTACCCGCCCATCGCAAAAAACTCCGCCACGCTCCCCCACTGCATCACCGCGCCTCCGCGACATCGGGGATTGAGGCCGGCTTGCCCCATGACGGCTGTCGTTCTCGTTCAACAATCACGCAGCGCATGCGGGCCAGCGTCACCGCAAAGCTATACATCCAGAAGCCGAGCATCATCACCAACATGGCTGTCACCATGGTCCCGGCCATCGTCGGCGCCGCCGTGATCGTAACAGAAGCGCCCTGGTGCAACGTATTCCACCACCGTACCGAAAAGTAGATGATCGGCACGTTGATCACCCCCACGAGTGCCAACACGGCGCTGGCACGATCGGCGCGGCGCAGGTCGTCGATCGACGAACGCAACAAGATGATCCCGATATACTGAAACAACAAAATCAGTTCCGACGTCAGCCGGGCATCCCACACCCACCAGGCCCCCCACGTCGGTTTGCCCCACATCGACCCGGTAAACAGTGCGAGGAACGTAAACATGGCTCCGGTTGGCGCGATGGCCTGCGCCATCATAAAGGAGGGACGGGCATTCAACCCCAAGCCGATACCGGCCCAGATGGCCATGATGACGTAGAGAAACATGGACATCCACGCCGCCGGCACATGGACAAAAATAATGCGATACGCATCGCCTTGTGTCACGTCAGTCGGCGCAACGAAGAACCCCACGTACAGCCCGACCGCGATCAATCCCACTGCAACGGCGGCAAACCACGGAATCATCCGCCCAGCTAATGGGTACAACGCCTGTGGCGATGAATATTTAAACCAGTTGATGCCGGTAGCGCTCATGTCGATCTCTTATTCCAATGCTATGCGTAAAGCAACTGCCGTAGCCCATGGAGCAAACGCAAGTGAAAGCAGGAAGCAGGCTCCAAGTAAGGACAGATTCGCTTCGCTGCCGATTCCAGCTAAACTATTCGAAACAGCGCCGGCCCCAAAGATCAGCACCGGAATAAACAGCGGAAGCACGAGGAGAGCAACCAGCAAACCGCTTCCGCGCAATCCGAGAGTGAGCGCTGCCCCGATCGCTCCAATCATACTCAACGTCGGCGTACCAAGCAAGAGCGATAACGTCAACACTACCAACGAATCCCCGCCAAGGCCGAACTGCAAGCCGAGGAGGGGTGAAAGCAGCACGACCGGCAAACCAGAGATGACCCAATGCGAGAACACCTTGCCGACGACCAGGACGGCCAGAGGTTGCGGTATCAAGAGCGTCTGCTCTAACACGCCGTCGAGATAGTCAGCCGTAAAGAGACGTCCGAGTGACAACAGGCAAGCCAGCAGAGCTGTGACCCATAGTACTCCGGAAGCGATTGTCCTCAGCACCGCGGGCTCCGGTCCGACCCCCAACGGAAAGAGGCTCGCAACGATGACGACGAAGAACACCGACATCGCCACATCCGACCGATGTCGCATGGCCAGCAGAAGATCCCGCCGGACAACCCCGCGTAATGCCTCACTCAAGCTGGGCTGACTCATCGAGTCAGCCTCAAATGCTGGATGCAATCGGGCGGAAGGTCGATCTCCTGATGCGTCGCGACGACCACCATGCCGCCACGGCTTAGATGCGACTGTATCTGTTGGGTCAAGTAGCTCGTGGCCGCTGCATCGAGTGACGCAAACGGCTCATCCAAGAGCCACAGCGGACGTGTGGAAAGCCAGAGACGTGCCAGTGTCACACGGCGTTTTTGCCCTTGTGAGAGCACCCTCGTCGGCAGTCGATGAACCGATCGCCCCAGGCCGACGGCCTCCAACGCCTTTTGCACGACTCCACCGGAACTCTCATCGCCGGCCAGGCAGGCGGAAACCTTGAGGTTTTCGACCGGGGTGAGCTCATCCTTAATGCCATTGAGATGCCCGACATAGGTGAGCTGGGCACTGTATAGTTCCTTCAGCTTGCGGATATTATTCCCCTGCCAAAGAATCTCACCCCCATCTGGAGAGAGCAGGCCACACAGCATGCGAAGGAAGCTGGTTTTTCCACTGCCGTTCTCGCCAACCACAGCCAGCAGAGTTCCGGGCTTGACCGTCACATTGACGTCAGAGAACAGCCTGCGCTCCCCGCGACTGCCGCTCAGTGCGACGGTTTGAAACATAATAATTGGAGAAGTCCCGCTGGACTGAAAGAAAAAGAGTTGCCGCAGCGTCGAATCCTTACGAGCCCTGTTGTGCGTAGGCGTTCGTTCGACACCCTCTGTCGTATCATGCAATTCATCTGTCGCTGATACGGCAGTCCCGTCATCGGGCCGACGTCGTTATTTGCCGTATCTGATCGCAATGAAGGCCTCATGTTTAGCAACAAGATACAGGACGCATATAATTGTCGCCCATCTGACCGTGGCAAGTCAAAGAGGGCTTGGTCCAGCACGGATGACACGCATTTCTGAACCGGCTGGTCAAACCTATGATGAACGTATCGGCCCTAGAAATGTAGTTGCGCGACTCGGCTTCAGATGGAAAAGCGGTTAGTCCCCAACCTCCGCACCACCAGGGCCAACCTCACCGGACATTTCTGGTTCACCAAAATCCCCGCCGGACGCTATTACATCGTCAGCCGGATCGAAGAAAGATCGGGACCCCACAAAGACGAACAGCTAACAGGCCTAGCCTGGCTGACAATCGAACTCGACGCAGGTGAAAAACTCACAAACCTCGTAGTGACCGACTGCAAAACCAGCCTGTGCTGAGCTTCTTCCAGACTCACGTTTGTCTTGACGAAGCGTTCCCTTACATCTAGCCTTTAGAAACATCTATTGCGCATGCGTTTATCTTACTTGAGATAATGCTCAAAGCTGCGATTAACACTTCAGGAAAGAGATCAATCGAAAGGATAAAAAAATCAGGAAATTATGTGAATACTACCCAGTCGCGGACATTGTCATCTTACTTACCTTTGCGGGGGTATGTGCCTGGTTTTTCATGCGGCTTGATCAAGAAGCCCGAAGCAGGGTTGAATCCCGCCGTATAGGAGGATCTGCCGTTTCTGATTATGAAGAGGAGATTCGTATATGGAAAAAGCGCTATAGGTTAATTCTCTTGGCGTGCATAATTGGCTCGCTCGCCGGTATCATGTTTTGCACGATCTCACTGACTCGGTAATAGGTTCCGTTCTTTCATCAACGAGCTAAAATAGGTGCAGATCCAGCAAACATCTTCTTGGCGTTCTCGATTCTTAGTTTTTCACTCTCTCAGATCCCACAGCCAGGACAATCCCGACTGCGGCCACATTCTCACCCGCCCGCCTGAGCGCGCCGAGACGTACTCTTCACCCAAACGAGGACCCTCTGACCCCATTCACCTCACTTTAGGGAAGTGGCCCAGGCTGCCCTTTACTGCGCGCATCGGACGAGCACCTTCTGAGCGTGCGCGTTCCGCGAGCACAGAGATCCCCCCTCCGTCTCGCACCTCCCCTACTGCCACCCCGTCACGTCATACCCCTTCTCAATCAAACACCGCACTACCGCATCGGCGTATGGAGGGTCCGGCTCCAGCGGCCTATAGGCGCCGCCTACTGACCCAATGATGACTCCGAGCGCGCCTCCGACCGCCGCCCCAATCGTCACGCCCGCCACTCCACCGATGAGTCCAGCCGATGCCCCGACCGCCGCGCCGCTGATCAACCCCAGCCCTGCTCCAGCTGCCACATTGCCGCTTCGGTTACCGGTGCCAGGCTTCAACCCGGCTACTTCGGCCTTGTGTTGGCAAGCGGCCACATCAAGCTTCGCCGCCTCTCTTCCCTGTAATTGAACCTTCGCATTCGACCGCAACATCGGCTCCGGCCCCGCACAGGCCACTAAACTCAAGACCGTCACAGCCAAGACAAGTTGATAGACGGATGGACAAATCCTCTTCCACGCCCCCCTCCAATCACAGGAGGCATATCGCTTTCTCATCGTGGGATGGCTCGGTTGGGCTTCACTGCGCGCATCGACCGAGCACATTCTGATCGTGCGCGGTCTGCGAGCAAGAAGACCGACCGAGCTGTCCCACGAACTCTTTATTGCCATCCTGTCACCTCGTACCCTTTTTCTTGCAAACACCGATTCACGAAGTTCGTGTAGGCTTGATTCGGTTGTGACGGGCCAGCAAAGGCATGGTAGAGTCCAGTCAGCAATCCCCACACCGCCCCGGTCGCGGCGCCAATCATGGAACCACTGCCGACAGATCCAGAAATGGCTCCGCCGACTGCTCCCGCTGCCGCGCCGATTCCGCCACCCACTACGGTGCCGGTCGCGACACGACCGGCCTTCCCACTGCCTTCCTCAGCCCCTGCCGATTCGGCCAACTTCTTACAATCTTCGATATCCTGCCCCGCTGCCTCTTTCCCCACCGACTGCATATGTGCATTGGGATACAGAACCGGATGTGCCGTCGAACAGGCCGTGAGGAACAGCAATCCCCCGACAATGGACAGACCGTTGCGTCTCATCGCTTCACTGGCTCCTTTCTACCTTCTAGATTCAAACAGGCCATGACGAGCTGAGCGTTGATCCCTTTGACAAGGACACGTTTATGCCGTCCGCCTGCACCGGAATGAATCTGAACCGATGTAGGAGAAATCGAGAGTCGGCGGGCTAAAAATCGGATCAATTCCTCATTGGCTGCGCCGTCGACCGGTGGGGCAGCCACTCGAATTTTGATCGCATCGCCGTGAATACCCACGCACTCTGTAGTGGAGGCTTTCGGATGGATATGAACGGTCAGGATCGCTCCGTCTTTGGTGTCCTGCACCATCAGTCCATTCATTCGCGACGGGAACCCCTCCAGCCATGAGGTCAGAAAATGGCTTTGACCAATTCCTGAATACTGCGCAGCATATCGGGGTCGTCGGTAATCGGGCGAGCAATCGCGACATCGCATGCGCGGTCAGTCGCCACACCTTGCCTGATGAGGGTCCCGGCATAGATCAACAACCTGGTGCTCACCCCTTCTTCCAAACCATGGTTCTTGAGGTTCCGCACCTTTCCGCCGAGTTTGACCAAGCTGGCCGCAAGATCACGGCTGACCCCCGCCTCCCGCTCGACCACGGTCGTTTCGACGTCAGGCGCCGGATAATCGAACTCAATCGCCATGAAACGCTGCTTCGTGCTTTGCTTCAAGTCCTTGAGCACGCTCTGGTACCCGGGGTTGTAGGAAATCACCAGGAGGAAGTCGTCGGCCGCTTCGAGAATCTGGCCTTTCTTTTCTATCGGTAAGAAGCGACGATCGTCGCTCAGGGGATGGATGATGACCGTCGTGTCCTTCCGCGCCTCGACGATTTCGTCCAAATAGACGATCGCACCATGCTTCACGCCGAGCGTCAGCGGCCCATCGGCCCACACCGTCTCTTGCCCCTTGAGCAAATACCGTCCCACAAGGTCGGACGCAGTGAGATCCTCGTGACAGGCCACCGTAATCAGAGGGCGGCCAAGCCGGTAAGCCATATGCTGGACAAATCGGGTCTTGCCACATCCGGTCGGCCCCTTGAGCATGACCGGCATCTTGCTGTTCGCCGCAATCGTGAATAATCCGATCTCGCCGCGCACCTCCGCATAGAACGGCTCCTGCGTGATTCGATAGTGCCCGATGTCGAGTTCGCGTCCCTGCGTCGTCATCTCGTGGTCACCTGATGAGCCATCTTCGTCGCGTTACGTTTCACATTTCACGTCTAACATTTCACGCACGTTGGGGAGCACGATAAACGGAACCGAGGTTGAAGATCAAGCGATGCGGCGGGAATAACCGGATGAAAACGTTTCCGCAGGATGCTCAAAATGGCCAGACTTCTCACCCGCCCAACCCCGGCGCGCCAAGACGCGCCTTTTCCCAAGCAAGGCCGCAGGCGAGTCGAAACCGGAGGCGTAGCCTCGGGCTACGTTGAGGATGCTTTCGAGGCGAGAACGACGCTGGCGGACTTTTTCAGCATCCTGAATTAGGCGACTTTGACACTGTTCAACACTTCGCGCACTTTTTGTACCAGCGCAGGGGGCGAGAACGGCTTCTGCAGAAATCCCGTCAGGTGGCTCACGCCGTCCTGGTCAAATACCGGATGGTCCGGATATCCGGACATGTAGAGCACTTTGATCTCTGGTCGAGCGATCTGAATCTTTTCTGCAACTTCAGGCCCGCTCATTTGAGGCATCACCACATCTGTCAGCAAGAGATGGATCGGCCCCACGCATTTTGCGCTGGCGAGGAGGGCTTCGATGCCATGGCGCGCGACCAGCACCGTATAGCCCTGGAGCCGCAAGGTCTCATGCACAAGACCACGAACCGCCGGCTCATCCTCGACCAACAGAATCGTTTCGTGGCCAGGTGCCTGAGCCGTCGTTTCGCTACCCGCCCGAACCTCAGAGACCTCTTGTTCAACCCGAGGAAAATAGATCCGGAATATTGCGCCCTGACCAGGCGCACTCTCCACCATGATACTCCCCCCACTCTGCTGGACAATGCCATAGACGGTCGACAGTCCCAATCCTGTTCCTCTGCCTTTTTCCTTTGTCGTAAAGAACGGTTCAAACAGGTGCGATCGAACCTCCGCATCCATCCCTAGACCGGTATCACGCACCGCCAGCAATACATACGATCCCGGCGCCACCCCCACGGCATCGAGGCGCACCTCTTCCCCAATCGTCACATTCCTGGTCTCGACTGTCAGGCGCCCGCCCCTTGGCATCGCATCACGCGCATTGACCACCAGATTCATGATGACTTGCTCGATCTGTCCAGGATCCGCCTTCATAAGACAGGTCGACGGATCAAGTTCAGTGCTGAGTTCGACCAGATCTTCACCGATAAGACGACGCAGCATCCCATCCATATTGGCCACGAGTGTGTTGAGATCGACGACCTTCGTTTCAACAAATTGTCGGCGGCTGAATGAGAGCAATTGACGGGTCAGCCCGGTCGCGCGATCTGCCGCTTTTTTGATCTCTTCCGTATCTTTCCGCATGGCGTCGGCGGGTCCTAGACGGCCCAGGAGCAGCTCGCTGTATCCTCGAATGACCGTGAGGAGGTTATTAAAATCGTGCGCCATACCGCCGGCCAACCGTCCCACCGCTTCCATCCTCTGCGCTTGTCGCAATTGCGCCTCGGTTTCCCGTAACACCCCCTCCGTGCGGGCCCCTTCGGCAAATTGGCCGATCTTCAGACCGATGTCTTTCATCATCTTCAACAACTCGTCATCCGGCTCTTGCACCTGTCGGCTACAGAATTCGATAACACCCCCTACCTCACTCCCTACGAGAATAGGGAATCCGAACGCCCCGTGGAATCCAACATATCGGGCCTGCGTTTCACGAGAAGAATTGGCGTCAGTTTCGGCATCCGTCGCCCAGACTGACTTGCCGCTGGCCCAAATACTTCCGGGCAAACCCTGGCCGCGTGTGAGTACACGTTGCCACGTGGCTTGGATAAAGGGGTCTGGCGGCACGGACGGGGCACTCCACAGATCAAGACAGCGCAGCACCCCGCTCGCCTTGTCCACCCGCCAGAATACGCAGAGATCCCATTCCAACGTCTCCCCGACGGCATGGAGGACTTTCGGAACCGCCTCTTCCAGGGTCGCCGACTCGGAAAGCGCTTGGGTCACGGCATACTGACAAACGAGGCGCCGTTCAGCTCGACGGCGCGCGGTAATATCCCTGATAAAGGCACTGAAGATGTACGCATCCCCGATTTTTGCCGGTGACACGGCCAACTCAACGGGAAACTCTCGCCCACTCCTGTGTCGAGCGACAATTTCAATCCGGCGGTTTAATATTGGGCCGTCCCCTGTCCGCAGAAATTCACGGATGCCCTGTTCGTGCGCCTGGCGATCCCCCTCAGGAATAATCGTGTCGGACAGGGGCCGACCCAATGTCTCTTCGCGGGACCATCCGAAAATTGTTGTCGCCTGCGCATTCCAATCGGTCACAATTCCAGTCGCATCGATGGTAATCACCCCGTCAAGCGCGGTGTCGACGATGGCCCGATTCCGTTCCTGGCTCTGAAGCAATGCGGCTTCGGCCGCTTTCGCCCAAGCGCTCTCTTGTTGCGCCTGACGATGTTCCTTGCGCATTCGTGTCGTGACCCACAGCAACAACCCCATAATGGGAACCCAGATTGCCCCGCCGATGATCCCGACTTTCCAGAAGTAAGCACGAATCGACGCCAGAATGTCTTGTCGATCCATTCGCACCAGGACCGACCAGCGTAGCCCAGGAAAACCTCCAAAGCCTTTGGTCTGCGCATAGCCAGTCACCACCTGAACATGTCGGTGCAGATGCTCTTCCTCGATAAACCCCGGTACACCGGCCTCGCTCCGCAGCACCGAAGGGAGCCCGAGCTCCTTAAGATTGATGCCCCTTCCGTGAGACCGATACGAATCGACAAACACCGTGCCCTGGTTCGTCAACATTTGATACTCGACTCGCCCTCCCATATCTGGTCGAGCTTCAAGTGAACGAACAGTCCCGGTGGTGACCTCCTCCAAAAATGGGACACCTACCCGCGAAACCACGACACCCTGGAACGTATCTTGCGCATCGAGAATCGGAGCCGTAAACACAATCGTACCGACGTCACTCTCCTCCACTTCGAACCCCTCGACATCGGCAATGTCGAGCCGATGCGTCGCACGCGCGGCAATAAACGATGCGGTGCGGCTGTAGTCGCGTCCGACCAGTGAAGGCTCCGTCGACGCCACAATAGTACCCTGAACGTCCGTCACTGCGAACGACTGGTAGACCGGGGTGTAGGTTGCCTTCAGCCATTTCAGATACCCGGAGAGAAATTTCTGATCGGAGAGCCGCGACGAAACGACTCGAGCCAACATGATCAAATCGCCTCGGCGTTCGAACAGCATCCGATCGAGTTTCTCCGCCACTTCTGTCGCAGCCAGCTTGAGTTCTCCTCCCGCTACCTCTACAAAGCGATGTTCGACGAACCGCATCAGGGCAATACCAGCTGGGATCGCAAGGAGGGTCATACCGATCAGAAGATAGGGCAACCACCGATAGCGGCGAGGAACGTGGATGGGTATGGCCGTTGTCGTCTTCATGATTCACGCGCCGGGGAGGCCACGAAGTTGGGAATCAACAAGGCGGGATGATAGGCCTGCTTCGATGCGCGCAAGCCGGAAAGACCTGCATCATCCATCGCATTGATGTACTCGGCTCCTTCTGCAAGAGCCATCCGACAGGTCTCACGAAAGAGGTCCTGAGCCAGACCTGGGTATGCGCGGTCCGTAACCTCTAAGAGGACACAGAATGTCGTGCTCGTCAACCAATAGCCGAAGGTATAGGCGCACAGCCGACCACGAATCCTGATCACCCTCCCTACGAGTCGAAGGGCCGTCGACTGCGACCACACGATTTCGTGAGCCGACGCCGCATCGGCCAGTAACATCGCCCCGAACGATTCAAGCCCTTCCGTCTGCTTCTGCCGCGACCAATCCGCGAGGAGGGCGCGACAGTCCTGACGGTTGCTCACCTGATAGGAATCCATCTTAAAAGACTGCTCTCGTTCGAATCGATTGCACAGAGCGCGTTGGGATTTATACCGGTCGCCCGCCAAGGATACGAGGTCTGCCGCACGATAGAGATAGTCCGGTTCCTTGGGCGTCACACGATATCCCTGTCGTTCCAACTCCGACACCAACTGAGACGGTACGTTCTCAACCCGGCTGACCGGCGAATCGCCGTTCCATCGCCGCAGCAGCCCCATTGCGCCCGACAGGGGTGCATCGATCGAGCCGGCCCCAATCGGAGGCAGGGGCATGAACCAACCGTCCGAAGATTGCGCAAAGAGACACAAGGCTCCCTGAAGCTCCATCCACCAATAGGCCAGAAGTCCGCTCCATATGTAATGATAAATCGGTGAATAGGCGGCAAGCGATTCAGCGTCACGCCATCCTGATCGATCCAAGGCTGTCGTCATGCGCGGGATATCGTCCAATGTAAACCGATGCAGCGGCGCAGGGCCCCACTGCCCAGCCACAGCACTGGTGAGGTGGGGAAGACGTGCGAGCACAACCACGTCTTCTTGAAATTTCCCGATGAGGCGAGGATGCGCGACAATGTCGTCGCGGATGTCCGGTTGATCGAGCAAGGCCATCACTCGATCGGCATGGCGCTGAATCTCCCCCGGAATCTCTTCTCGCATGAAGGGGCACTTTGTATCCCACCCCAACAACACCTGGTCCTGTCGCTCATCCCACATCAGAGCCAAGGGATAGAGCTGACAATCGAGCGGACGCTGCGCGTAGATGCGGCACGCTGAGGTTGTTGCATCGAATGCCGGGCAGAGATACCCCTCTCCATCGGGAGCGGGAACCAGGGTGACTTGTGACCCTCGCCGATCGGGAAAGGTCGTTTCCTCAATGCCCCCAGCCAGAGCCTCCGTAATTTCGTTCTCAGTAAAATATGGACGGAGGGCGCTATCGGGGTCCGGAAACCGACAACAGACATCGCACTGGAGGCACGCACGGCTCGAAACAAGTTGGGGGAGCGCGCTCGGTGGTGTCACGAACACACCGATTCGCTCATCGGTATCTACGGGCATAGAAGGAATCCGTTCAATGTGCGCCCATCCTAGCACTTTTCCGCAGGGGTTCCCAGGGGGTGAACAATTTTTCACCGACTCTTCTCTCAATACACACCACAACATTGCCCATCCTGACATCCACTGAACAGGCGAGAGATCCTTCGAGCCTGCAGTACGCCCCACCTTCCCACTTTCCTAGCCCCTTGTACGCCCCCAAAACCCATGTTACAGTTCTGTGGCCTCGCATGAAGAGGCACTCATTCACACGGATACTGCCTCTGTCTTACTTGGCTACCTCTGACCTCCAACAACGCTGCAACACCATCCGCGGCCAGCTAAGCCAAGCTGGGCTCTTTCCCGCTGTGCCCGAGCAGCCTCTAGTCCCGGACGCCGCCACAAGCACGACGACGTGGCGTATTGCTGTGACCCCGTTTTCTCTCACGCACGATCAATTCGACTTTTTCCGCCAACTTGGACCACAACTCCTTGCTTTTTATCGAGCCTTGAACCGCCTCTATGCCGACAGTCTCCGTGGTCTCCAACCATCCTGGGTCGCGGAATACCTCGACCGAGGAAAGCCGGAAGGTCTGCTGACGTATAGCCGAATGAAACGGTTTCGAGACCAGCTTCCCGCGGTCATCAGACCTGACATCATCCCAACCCAAGACGGCATGGTCATCACCGAACTCGATTCAGTCCCCGGAGGAATCGGGATCACCGCATGCCTCTCCGCGCTCTATGCCGAAATGGACGCCGGCGAGAATCTCACACTTGTGGGGGGCTCCGAGGGAATGGTACGGGGGTTTGCAGACATGATAGACAGCCAGCTCGCGCAACAGCAGGGATGCGTCGCGATTCTGATGTCGGAGGAAGCCAAAGACTATCGGCCTGAAATGACGTGGCTCGCAGCTCGCCTTCGAGCGACCGGTCTCGATATCTACTGCGTGGAGCCTCGTGATATTCGATTCACCGAAGAAGGCCTCAGGATCGCCGGCGAGGGAATGGACCAGCCGATCGCCTTGATTTACCGGTTCTATGAGTTATTCGACCTCCTGAACATTCCCAAATCCGAGCTCGTTCAATATGCGATCAAGAAGGGCCGAGTCGCCGTCACGCCCCCGTATAAGCCGGCGCTGGAAGAAAAACTCGCCTTTGCCCTTCTCCACCACCCGGTGTTGCGACCCTTTTGGGAACAGGCATTGGGTCGAGACCTGTTCCTGCACCTGGCCACCCTGATGCCTCGCACCTGGATTCTCGATCCTGCGCCGATCCCTCCCTCTGCAACTATTCCAGGCTTGGCGATCGGCGGGCGTAGCGTGATGAACTGGCACGATCTGGCTGCGGCCACTCAGAAGGAGCGGCACTTGGTCATCAAGCCATCGGGGTTTTCTGAACTCGCATGGGGTAGCCGAGGCGTGTCGGTCGGACACGATATGCCGCAACACGAATGGGCCGGCGCCATCGATAACGCCTTGGCGTCCTTTCCTCGAACACCTTATATCCTGCAGGAGTTTCACAAGGGACGCCTGTATGAACTCGACTACTTTGATCCGGTGAACGGCGAAATGAACCGGATGTCCGGCCGCGCCAGGCTCTCCCCCTATTATTTCGTGAGTGGCGAAAAGGTTGAGCTGGCTGGTATCCTGGCGACGGTCTGCCCAGCGGATAAGAAAGTGATTCACGGAAT
>Ga0163152_10003962_pt1 | contig 18768 bp, 29 predicted proteins | sample OliLakLV19MP8IB2_FD_148635 | JGI IMG/M metagenome (GOLD analysis project Ga0163152, IMG submission 148635) | Freshwater microbial mat bacterial communities from Lake Vanda, McMurdo Dry Valleys, Antarctica - Oligotrophic Lake LV.19.MP8.IB-2 | ecosystem: Environmental > Aquatic > Freshwater >...
CTTATCCCTTTTGCAAGACAATGATTTTTAACCATTCCTGCAATATTTAGGTCTTCCACCGCCACTGCTTGATTTTCGCTTATCAGCCTTCGACTGATTTTGTGGAGAAAGTCCGACCTTCGATTTGTTATTTTCTCGTAAACCTTTGCTACTTCCAACTTAGCCTGTTGTCTTTTTACACCCCCTTTCATTTTCCTACTTAGCTGTCTTTGTTTAACTGCTAATCTTTTTTGAGAATTTACAAAGTATTTAGGATTGTCAATCTTTTCCCCATTACTTATGGTGGCAAAATGTTTTAATCCAACATCCACTCCAACTGTTCCACTCTCGGTTATTTTTTCTTTGAAGGGCATTTCTAGTCCGTCATCCACGAGTACGCTGGCAAAATATTTATTGGTTGCCGTCCTACTTACGGTAACACTCTTCGTTTTACCGTCATATTTCCTATCCTCTGGCATAGCTACCATACCGACTTTAGGTAGATACATTTCTGATTTGTCAAAATCAATCTTTACTCTTTGTGGATAGGTGCATGACTGGTTACTATTATGCTTGCTTTTGAAGTTAGGAAACCTGTTTTGTTTCCTGAAAAAAGCGGTGAACGCATTGTCAAGATTTCTTAACGACATTTGTAGAACTTGACTATCTGCCTCTCTCAACCAGTCTTTTTCTTTTTTTAATTCCGTCATCATCTTTGTTAAATCAAAACAGGACAGGGTTTTTTTAGTTGTTTCATATTCCTTAATCTTCATATCAAGACCAAAGTTATAGACATATCTAACACAACCAAACTGTTGAGACAGCTTTTCTTGTTGCTCTGTGCTGGGGAAGATACGATACTTGTATGCTTTTAACATCTTACAGATATTATGCAACATTCTGTAAGTGTTTGCAAGTAGACGCTTTCATCCCAGGACTAAAGCCCTGGGTTTTCCCGCTTTTTGTCGTCAGGAAAGGTTGTGTGGCTACGAGAGTCGCGACTTATGGCTCTATTGTAGTGTTAGAAGTAGGCGATTAAGCGTTAATAATACCTCTAAAGAACTTCTTATACGCTTCCAAATTCTTTTGAATCGTCCAATCGTTCTTAACTGTTTGGTATGCTTTCTCACCCATCTGTTGACGTAAAGTTGCATCATCGACTAGTCTCTTCATCTTTGAGTACCACTCATCCGCACTCGAAGCAAGAAAACCGTTATTGCCGTCTTGTATAATATCAGAATATTGCCTAATGCGCTGCCATACCCCGGGTCTACCCGTAGAAGATACCTCATTAAATTTTGTAGCACTTTTACAGCGGTTGTAGACATTATCAACTACCGGAGTTACAAAGAAGTCGATGTTATCGGCAAAACCTGGCAATTTGTCTTTGACCCACCTATAGATATCGACATCACCAAAGTCTTGGATATACCGCAGTCCCCATTTCATCTTGAAGTCAGAGAAGAACGAACCAATGGTAATAAATCGGATGTTTGGGTAGTCGCTCATTAATCGATCCATGCCTTTAAGGAATTCATCGTTAGTTAAGCTCGCAAAATGAGAAGATGAACCAAAGTGGCCAATGTTTACTGTCCTCTCATTACGTGGGGCAGCTTTATGGGAATAAAAGTCTAAATCTATGTAGTTAGGTAGTACTTTGATCTTTTCATGACGTTTGGTGGTATTGGCAGCAATCACATTTTTCAGATACGAATTAGTACAAGTCACATAATCAACTTCATTGGCAATAGCCGTAATGGTCTTTAAGCCTTCACTGCCTTTTTTAAATAAGTCATGGGCCGTATTGTCGGGTAGTATATTCCATAGGTTATCATCAAAATCCATTACTAGTTTCTTACCATAATGCCTTGCCATTGCCCCCATCGCCGCAAAGCCCCAAGGGTTATTCATGTAGTTAAAGTAAATAATATCGTAGTCTTTAGCTATTTGATTCCACTTCATGTCAACGCTATCAGTTACTATGTCCCAAACTTTGACGTCAAAACCTTCTGTCCGAGCTAGATGTTCCATCGGTTGAATAACCCGTAGAAAATCCACGCCGGATGTGCGCTCGGCAGATTGGTGTGAAGGTAAACTAAAGATCCGCAATGGTTTTTTCATCTTCTGTAGTTGATATATGTAATTCTGCTAATACATCCTCCCAGTCTGTAAATCTAATTCCCTTATCGTCAATGTAAGCTTCGGCGTAGGGTTTAATATTGGTAATCTCGCTATAGGGGCATCGGTAGTAAGTCATCCAGTCAGAGATAGTTTTGATACTCTGAGGATCTTTTGCCCAGTAGCAGAAAATAACTACTTCATAGCCCTTACTAAGCAGCATGCGCAGCGCTTCTTTTGCTCCTTCAATTGGTCCACCCATTCTTCTGCTTTTAATGGGATTCTTTACATCGTGTATTGTTCCGTCAAAATCAACTGCTATTACGCGGGCTTGCGTCTTCTTTTCCCTGGTAGGTTTCTTTTTTGACCCTGGTATGATCACGTTTGGGTTAACTCTATAAATGTATCAAGCTTAGTTGAGAATGTATCAACCATACCCTTGTAGTGCTCTCTAAAAGCCTCTACATCAAGCTTTACCCCTTCGTCACCGTACCCCAAGCCGTTTAAACCTGTTTCATACTTAGCAAGCTCTTCTTTTGGAAATTCACCGTAATACTGCACCTTACAACCACATAGTCTGGCGATATCCATCATGGCCGACAAACGATCGTAACAGTAGAATGTATGGCACTCGTTGATTAGATCTGCTAATGCTTTCTGATCAGAAGCAAACTCACGAGAAAGTTCTATAGAATTATCAGGGTGTTTAAATTGGTTCTTGCCTTTGCCTACTAGGTAGCACGTCTTTTTTCGCTTCTGCTTCTTAGCTTCGAAAAGGTGCAGATTGAGAATGGGAAGGAAGAGCAAATGATTGTCGTCCACACCGAATGTGTCATAAATCTTAGAAAATACAAAGATCTTGTCTGTGTGGGGAAACTCAGTCGGACCTTGTCGAAATACCCCAAATTGATCAGTCGTACCCATCACACCCGGTGTCTGTAAAATGTAGCGAACTACCGTACCAGCGTTCATATCATTACCCGAATAGATCTCAGGGTATATACCGACAAAATTAGGGTTATCATAACGGGCGTTGACATAGGCAATTTGCCCCTTTGAAAGTAGCCAGCCATATAAACCCCACATCACACGAATACCCCCAGAAGTGGGGTCGAGGGCTGGAGTCCTTATGCTATATGGACGGTATTTCATAATTTAGTGACCTTAAAACTTGTGCCATAATCGCTGATTGCATTCATATAGGCAACTACTTCAGGGGTAAAGCCCATCTTTTCGTATACTAATTTAGGTAGTGCAGCCCCACCTTTTGCATGGTGATAGCACAACACTTGTTCGCCTCGGCACATTACCTTGCCTTCCTCTAACACAAATTCTGTCTCACGATTTAAGGCCTTACAACCGTAGTAGTCTTTATCCTTATCAAATATCTTTAGTTTCCAGTCTTTTGTACGTTTATCCCCATAAGCCAACAAGTTTAATGTGTCATTCTCGGCACATAAGTACTTGTGGGCTTCTTTATTCCATTCCATCCAGTAGCCCCAAAATTCTTGTTTGCGTGAGGCCACTAAACCTGCCTGTAAGAACATTTCGTCAGTGACCTTAATTGCCCCATCTTCACTCTCAAAGTGTCTATTTTCGTAGTCATTGAGGTTCCAGGCTGCCCCAATATCGTAGTCATCAGTATCGAAAACCGCCGACATTCTTCCTAATATCACACAATCAGCGTCTATATTAGCGATAAGTTCATATTTATCCGAGAGTAATTTGCCAAAGTAGGGCTTAGCCGTAAAGAAGTTGATACCGTATTCATTGAACATCGCATCAACGTAATCCTGTCTAAAGACGTAAAGTGGGATGTCTGGGTGAAAGCGTAAGAATGAATTGATAAACTTGGGCGTGCCACAAGGCACAAAGTAGTTATCTGAAACGATAGTATAGGCGCACTTTGGCTCTTTTTTAGTGACACTCCCACGGCTAAAGCCGATGGGCTTCTCAGAAAAACTACGCTGTTGCATAATTTGGCTCCTGAAGGCTGCGTCCCAGCCTCAAAATGTTTTTAGCTGCATTTGTGTCTCGATCAGCCGTGAAACCGCAATAAGGGCAAAGATGTGTCCTTACTGACAAAGCCTTTGCCACCATTTCCCCACAAGAAGAACACTTCTGTGAAGTGAACCGTGGTGAGACACAAACGAAGTTCCTACCAGCGTTTTCAGCTTTGTAAGATAACATTTGTTTAATAATACCCCAACTTGCATCTGTGATTGATAAAGCCAAATGATGGTTTTTAACCATATTTTTTATAGCTAAATCTTCCATAACTATAGTGTCGTTTTGATTAACAATGTTTGTAGTGACTTTGTGCAAATAATCTTTTCTCCTGCTTACAATTCTCTCGTGAAGTCTGGCGGTGTTTCTTGCAGCTTTCAATCGTCTGTTTGAGCCCTTTGCTCTCCGAAAAATAACCCTCTGACTTCTTCGCAGTTTTTTTAACTGCTTGCGGTATGTTTTATCGTTTTCAACAAACTCTCCATTACTGTCGGCAATTAAGTATTTAATTCCCACATCTATCCCAACTTGTTTACCAGTTTTGGGTAAGATATTATTTTCCACTTCACAAACAAACTGGACATACCACCCACTTGGTCGTTTAATAATTCTAGCGTGTTTGAAAATTCCCTCTATCGGTCTATGTACTACTGTTCGTATTTTCCCAGCCACCTTTTTTCCGCTGTTAAAATATACTCCTTCCAATTTGTTTGTTAATCCATCTCTAAATTCCAGACTGTGCCATTGCCTAAAAGACTTGAAACGGGGGAACCCTGGTTTTTCCCCTGTCTTTAATCTCCTGAAAAAATTAGCAAATGAATTATGCAGTCTAGCAATTGTAGTATCTACCAATGAAGAATAGATGTTGGGGTCTGTTTGAACATTGTGAAGTTTGTCGTGAGCGAAGCGGTTAAGGTGTTTGCCTGTTTCTTTATAATTACTGATGAGTTCCTCAAGTCCTGTATTATAAAGGTTACGAGTAAGGGTTAAGGCAACATCAAGTTGTTTTTCTTGAGTTTTATTTGGTCTTAATCTAAATTCATAAGTCTTCATATTTATGACCATAGTCTTTCTATGCTTATTTGTCAAGTTGCGTCTCACCCACCTCTAAAGAAGTGGGTAGTTGACATGTTTAACGAGAAAGCAAGACTATAACTGCGCTTGATGGATAACGTCGTGCCGTATAGCCCAAACTTACCATATATTGAATAAGATCCGGCCAATCAGCATTATGAAGTTCAATCTCGATCGCCTTAATTCTGGTACTGACTTCCCTAAAGCTTTCAGTTCTTAAAATGCTATCTTCATTGCCTTCAGTATCAAACTTGCAGAAATCAATCTCATCAATTTCGTTTTCATCCATGAATTGCTTGAACGATTTAGTTGGTACGGTAATGGTCTGTTTCCAGCCGACTGTTTTCATCCATTTCTTATCACGATTATTGACCAAACCGTTCATGGTTCGGTTAGCTTCGTTCATTGAAAATTCCATCTCACCCTCTTTATCAGCTAAGGCGTAGTTACATAAAGTCACATTATTCCAATTATTAAATTCCTTATTCTTCTTTAAAGCGGCGAAGTTCTCGGGTGAAGGCTCAATGGCATAGACTTTCTTGGCAAAGTTTCTAAAGTACTGCACCGTAATACCAATGTTTGCCCCAGCGTCAACGATCACTAGGTCTTTCTTGCCGTTCATAACATCGACATACACACCTTCTAAATAAATCTCCTTATAAATATAGGGAATGAACAAGTTATCAAAATTAATATCATTGCCTGCCCAGTCTTTTGAGGGGTAATAAAGCGCCCCCAACTCAACCTTACTGTTTGTGTCTTCCATAGTTTGTCCTTTCTTTACGCTCTAGATAATGATAAAAATGTTGGTTTATTATTGGTTATCATCCATTTAACAAGAGATGGTATTTCCTTTTTGTCTTTAGGCCACAATTGGCAGATGTTTGGTAAGGTATCCATGACTTGCTTGGCGTCTCCTGCAAAATGGCTGTATCCGTCATGTTTATAATCATTATCTCTGCCACTACCTATTAGCTTGATAGGTATGTTCTCATGATTTACGTAGGTACGGAGAAGCTCAAACGGTCTATAAAGCAAGAAAGGGGTAATGCTATAACAAAACGGAATCTTGCCTTCTAAAGCCATTCCAGAGGCTATGCCTACCATGCTAAACTCAGCCGCTCCCACATTAAAGAATCTGTCGGGAAATTCATCTCTAATCTTGTCAAACATAATATAACCCAAATCTCCAACAAGAAGGACGATTCTGTCATCTTTCTCCATTGCTTTGTAGAGTTCGCCCGAGAAAGTTCTACGCATAGCCGGGCTCCTTACGAAACACATAGTCATATTTCTTCTTATTAGTCTTGTGAATTGCTTTTGCTGCACATTGATAAGAGCAACAGACTCTACCTTGCCTACATATCTTCGTCTCTACTTTTGGATACATGCGTCTCATAGCTTCATTACCTCCATATACTCCGTCTCATTAAGCACTTTATAGTGCCCGTCAAAACTCTGTAGGTAATCGGGTAGACTGAATAGGTTAATATGTACGGCTAATGAAGGGTAAAAGAGTTGTAAGCGTGTATCCAATATTTCGGTGTCTATTTTGCCATATGCTCCCGTGCCATTACAAACAACGGTGACGCGAAGATTTTCAATTCTTAATTTACTAGCAATCGCCAAGGCTTCCCACACAGTGCCTTCAGCGCATTCTCCATCAGAAAGCATGACATATACGTCACGTGTCTTATCGGCTAACGCCATCCCTACCGCCAAAGTTACGGCACTACCTAGGGAACCAGAAGAACAATAGATGCCGTCGTTAAGATTTCTATTAGGGTGAACCCCGTGCTTGTCGTATAAAGCTTCGGCATTCTTAAATTCCCATTGTTCTAGTACCACATATAATGCTAGGGCCGCATGGCCATTTGAGAGCACAAATATATCTCGTGGTTTCTTTACCGAGTAAATCTTGTCAATGACGTTAACACATGAAAGAGTACTTGAAAGGTGGGAAAGACCCTTCTTGTAGGAAACAGCTATGACACGCTTTTCCAATGAATTCATTTTTTGTACTCCTTAACCATCTCTTCAATTGAGTTGTGTAAAGTTTTTTTAGGTAGCCAACCATAAGATCTGGCTTTAAAGTTCGTAGACACCCAATCGTCATTGTCGTATGCACGCATATTGGGTACTAAGTTAGCGTTGGCCTTTCCGCCTGTCACGCTTTGTACTATATTTAATACGTCCCCATTGCTGTGTTTAATACCGGTTCCTAGCTCGTATATACCGCGAGCCCGGTGCTCAGAAAGGCTTAGTATGCCCGCTACAACGTCTTGTACATCAATAAAGTCATGAGTAGGTGGTATGACAAGATTAATTCGCTCATTGGTAAGACATGACCTGATAAGAGTAGGAATGAGGTGCTCACGTTGTTCGCCTACGCCAGTAATTGAAAGTGGCCTAATTATACAAATTGGCTTGTTGTACTTCTCCATGAATGCCAGCAATATCTCTTCAGCAGCCCGCTTCGTACGAGAATACATTGTTTGATTCTTGAGTTTAACTGATGAGGTAGAGATGTAGACGAATGATTTAAAATCGAATGTTACAGCCTGCTTGATAATACTAATCAAGTCAATAAGGTTTGCTTTGCAAATTTGTGTGTCATCGGTCTGAGACGCTAGATTTCCGTATGCAGAAACGAAGAAGAAGTTGTCAAACTGGCGAAGAGGCAAAGCGGCAGCAATGTCTTCATGGGGAATTGCCACAACATCAGTCAATTGCTTGACTAAATGTGATCCCAAAAACCCACTGGCACCGCTGACATAGTTCATTTTATACTACCCTTCCCTTATGATTAAACCTTTTTTAAAAACCTATTAATCTACAATGTTTAGATCCACTGGCGGATCAATTATCTTTTTTACGTCACTTGCTAGATTCTTTTCTATTAATTGCGTCTTGCAATAGTCCTGTTTTTTCGTCTTAGTCATATTTTTAAGCGCGGATACCCAACCGGTTGAATAAAGCACTCTTGGCTCTTCGATGGTGGCTTCCACATCATCTACAATTTCCCCTGTAAGGATCTTATCTACTACACCATCAATTGTGCCAGAAATAGACACAACATCATCCCCTATATCTTCTGCAGTTAGTAATGTTACTTTTGTTAAATCCAATTTAATGTCTCCTCGTTATTCTTCACATCCGATAGCGATAACTCTTATATTGCCCGTGACCAAAGCTGACGATAAATTAATATTGAGAACAGCATCGGCGGCGGTACTTATATAGCCATTGCCCAAATCAATCCAACCAGAAGTAAATATATTACCCAAGCCAAGTGACGCAGCAGGTACAAAGACGTCAACTGCCACACCAATGGCCGCTGTAGCGTCTCTTAATGCAAAATTTACCACTGCACCGGTCGCATGAGTTGCGTTACCTGTCACCTCAAAAAAGCATCTGAGTAGCCGAAACTTCTTTGTACCAGTTGGTGTCCACACAGCAGTATCGCCTGAGGCCGTAGCTTGAACAGTCTTAAATACCTTAGGTGTCCGTACTCGGTCATATGTTGCACCGTTATAATTCATTGGGCCGACATTAGGGAAAGAACTGCCAGTTGACGCATCACCATTAGTATTGGCGTTGAGAATAGGCAACATATTTGCCCCTCCCGTACCCATCATTGAAACGGCTGCAATATTACCCATAGTTACAGCCCCCCCGGCGGAGACTGCTGAACGTACTCTGTCCCAGGTCGTACCGTTAAATACTTGCATTCGTGAATTTACTTCTTGGCCTTTTTGAGTATTAGAAACACCATCAGCATTGGCGTTGGATACTACTGCACCATTAGTAGTGGTTAAAGCCGTACCCGTGAATACCGCGTCTAAAACTTCTTGAGGACTATTTGCCATAATTGTTTTTTTCCATAAAAAAGAGCCGGACTTCCCTGTGTCATTGGAGGGATTCCGACTCGGACTTACCATTCATGTAAGTATTGAGTAACTAACTAACAAATATAAACCTTTCATTAACCTAAAGTCAAGCCGAAGCTTCGTACAACAAGAAGAGCGTATCTGCATTTCACTCCTGCTGGTCGTGCAACTTATCAGTCATACGCTTAACGTACTCTTTATCACCGCCACGAAAGGCGTTTGCTAATATCTCCCGATCTCTTCGTACGCCAGCACTTTCGTTAAGAACCCGACGCCGAACCTGGTCGATATGCTCACGCTCTTTAATGCTTGTTGCGTCCCTTCTTGCTTTATCTAAGTCTGCTAAATCATGTGTTCTTGTATCTGCCATATCTTCTTTTCTCCTTATGAGTGTTACAAGCCCCCCGGAGGAAACAGGAGGCTGTAACCGGTTTTCGTTAAGCGCCTACGAATTTACCTACGATTGACCAGTCGCTGTTTAACAACTTAGCGGCATATGCACCAGCCCATGAGATATAGGTGGCACGACCAGTGGTATTTGTTGAGTCAATACCTTGGTAGACATAGAGCTTTGGTTTATCTCCTGAAAGATCAAAGCTACCGAAAGCGTCAGCGCCGTGGACATAGGTGTAGTACAACACAGTCGTACAAGCAGCCGTTGAAGAATCTCCATTAGCTGATGCAACGTCTTTGTTGAGTAACCATCGTACTTGGAACAATTCACCCATTTCACCTTTGTAAAGATCTTTTACATCGGAGTATTGCTTAGCGTTTAACCAAGCACTATCACCAAGGAGTGAAATTTTGTTCTGTGGAGTTGTTTTACCTATGAACATACCATCTTTGTAAGTACGCGCCTTGTTAATTTCAAGACGTTGTACCATACCGCGGATCGCTGAAGCTGAGAACACGTCTGAGCCTGAAGCTGTGCCGGTGGTGTGGCCGTTTGGTAAGAATGAAGTACCGTTAGAAAGTTCATCACGAACGATCCGGTTTAAGGTTTCACCCATGTTTTGTCCAACCACTTCAATTTTTTCTTTCAAGTTAACATCAATGGACACTAATGAAAGTAATTTTGAAGTAATAGTTGTTGCTCCGTATTCAGAAAGCGTGACTGCTACCGTTGATGCGGTTAATTGACAAGCAGAAGGGTTTGAAGCTTCAGCAAGTGGTGTGGTTGAAATACCCATTGGAACCACGCGAGTAAAGTTGATCGTTCGACCCGAGTTTGTACCATGAGTACGCATCTGACCGCCTTCTTTAAGGATCATGTCAAATTCAGCTCGTGCCAAGAAAACCTTCTCGTAGAAAGTCATCACTTCTTGAGATAAGGAAGTCGTTACGTTTACGTTTGCCATATAATAAAATCGCCTCTCTCTCTAAACAAAATTGTTTATCTGCTAAGTTCTTTTTAAAGAATCTTGTGCAGAAGCTAGGAAACAAAACCCAGCTTCTTTTCCATTTCCCCAATGGAGAGATCCTCAAATTTCTTTTCACTCGTTGTTACCGAAGTAGGACGCAAAGCGGCTTCTGATACTTGCTTAGCGACATTCTCAGTCACCTTGCCTACTTCATTGGATACTGCCCGTTCATAGGGTTTCATCAGCTTATCAACGATATTTTTAACTGATGCCGTGTAGGGATTACTCCTTACGTGGGCTTCGGTAGCCTCAGTAATCGCATCAGAAAGTTCTTTATCAAAGCTTTCACTATCAGGATCGAGTTTCGGATAGGTCTTTAGCACGTTATTAGCTTCGTTGTTAATCCTAGTAACAGCGTCTTGTTGTTTAATCCGTAGTTGTACTAAACCATCTGCTGCGCGCATGACGTCATTTTTGTACTGTTCAGGACTAATCTCGACTGCGTCAGGATCAATCTGTGGGGTAAATGGCTGATTAAGATCAGTGCTCGGCTCAGACGAGCCGGTAAGCCCCTGCAATGTTTCTGCTAACGATTGCGCTCGATCTTCCGCTGATCTTGCTTTTTGGGCAAGTTCACGAATCCTTTGGTTAGCGCCCTTCTTAGAACTTTCCCCTGTTTCAGATTCTTCACCTCCTGTGTCAGCCGTCGCTTCTTCAGTAGGCTCAGTCACATCCCCAGTCGCTTTGTCTTCTGATACTGGCGTGGTATCAGGGGTGTCACCCTCTGTGTTTAACGCCGTGTTTTCGGTATCATCCATATGATACCCCCTTTCAAATACACACCGATTATTACGGATCGTGCGATGGTGTCCGCAAGCATAAATGCTTGTTCTGAGGCAGGTGCCCGCCTACCCCAAAATAAATACTTATGCCATATTAAGTTCTGTTCTTTTTTTTAACAGTGGCTCACCTTGTCGATCGAAGCCCACTAGTATCACTTCTGTTCCTACCCACACGCCGTGCTCAACCTCACAACCTTTACAGACTAGATATGGCCCCCTCTGTCGCCAATCGTGATTAGCTTCCGGGCGAAACATGAAATCGGGTTTCTCAAAATTAAGTTCTTCAACTTCCCCTTCATTTTCATTGATCGCCTGGTTGTCCTGTATCTCCTGTGTGTTCGGTGGCATCTTTTGCATCTATTACCCTGTCAAAAATTCTTTTTAGTGTGCCTTTAGTCAGACTAATAACTACGGTATTCCGTCCGATCTCTTCAAGTGGTGCGCCACCTTTAATTGCTGTGGTATTCATCTCATCAAGAGTCAAGATCTCCTTGTCAGCGATAGCCTTTAAGGTTGCCCAAAAGATCGTTTCCGATCCGGCGGCTAGTATCTGCTCTTCATCGCTAACCCCCTTGGGCTCTGCCCTCTCGTCTTGAATAAAGACAGGTAAGCCCCCAAAAAACTTATCCGGTTTCAATGCCTCCCCTTTATTAGACATGCGGCATTCCTCCCATTTGTTGCATCGGATCCATCGGTATACCTTGGTCCTGTGGCATCTGGCCTGACATAGGTGGTATGGCGTTCATATTTGGTTGTTGACCACCCATTTGTTGGAGTACTTGAGCAAATTGTTGGGCATGGCCGTCCATCACCGCTTGGCCTTGTTCTTGCTCACTACGCTCGGTTAAGATCTTGTCCCAATCTTGTATACCGGTATTTGAAATTAACCGCTTGAGTAGTTCACCAAACTTAAAGTCATAGCCCTCTGCGTTCAACAACGCGTCAATGGCGTTACCCTGTGGCCCTTGAGCCTTCATGTAAAGTTCGAGTAACATTGAAAGGTTATCTTGCTGGCTCTTAGTATCTGCGGCAAACGTTGAACCTGAGACCATCTCGTAGTCGTAAATCACTGAACCGGTTTTCTTTTTATCGACCATTAACTTGCCGGTCTTGTCGTCATAAGATTCCATCAGATCAGGATAACTGCGCTCTAATTCTTTGAGGTCTTCGTCAAATAGTCGAATGGTAATGGCTTTTGATTGTTTCTTTCCAACCAGGTTAGCCATCTTAGTCATAACCTTCTTTAAGAACTGTTCCATGTAAAAGCGATCAGCATTATCACGAGTATTCTCTCGTTGAGCCTGCATACTTAAAGCTTGTGGGGTTTTACCAAAACCTGCTTCTGTTTGAGAAGTTATGGTGGTATCAGTGGTACCAAACATATTAAGCAAGGAACCATTAGCCACCTGATAGGTGTTATTAAATGTCGATATACCTTGTGGTGTTAGCTGAATTGGTGCTACTGCATTGCCTATTTGATTACGAACTAACCATTTCTCAGCAGCTCCCCACTTAATGGAAGACATTGAAGCGATATTGTCTTTGTTAATCATGATTGGCGGGAAAATAGACATCTTAACGGCATCCAAATAGAGGTTCCACACTGAATTAATGGCCATCTGCATTGGTGCACCGCGCTCAAAGTCACCCATACCCATAAAATCATCTATTAAAGGAATAGAATACTTGCAAACCACTGGTAATTCGCCGTTATCATGAGGGTTCTTTTGGTCTCTAAACTCTAAATCAGCATCAACTACGTAGTCGACCCACCGATCTCGCTCAAACATGGTTAATACTTCAAAGTAGCCGGCATTCTTAGCGGCTTCTCCATGAGGGTATTGCTTTACCTCGCGCTGTGAAGTGGCATGAGTCTCTCGTCGTTGCTTATCACCACTAACGTCTTTTAGCTTGCTTACAATCTCGCCAATATTCTTAAAACCTTGTTGCTTTTTAAGACCCTCAAAGTAGCTTAAGGGCTTCCATGTTCTAGTGATGACGTAATCACTGTCTTCAAGAGAAATCGCCCCTACCTGAGGGAATACATCACGGATATTGAGCATCCATAAGTCAGGACCGATGTAGCCATTTGGTCTGACATCCCAATCAACCATGGCAAAGAAATTGCCGTATAGGTTGGAGTAAATATCGATCATGCGCAGCTTAGTGAGAAAGTCAAATTGAGCATTAGCATTGGGGATAACATACTTATCCAAGACCATGTTCATCAGTTTCGCTGTGCCCATGTCGTTCTTTGAAATAGCTTTAACCTTACCCGTTGGCAGTTGTGACATTACCCGATAGCCTCGTTCTAAAGTTAGGGTGGTTAACTTAGGATCGAATACCTGTGATTTAGTGGTGTTGGAAATTGAATCGTTTAGTTGATTATGGAAAAGCTGCTCCACCTGATCCCACATCGTGCGTTTTGTCCGAAGATAGTCCTCGGCGGCTTGCTTACGCGTTAAAACAGTCTCTTTGATTGTCATATCTCTTTTTACCCCACAAAAAAGGACGCCCAAAACTGGACGTCCTAGTAATTGCTAAATAGCTACTTCAGACCTGTGCCTACGGTATCACTCTTCTTGTGGCTTGTCAATCCTGTTGTAACGCTTGCGCCGTCTCTTAACAATGTTTAGTGTTGTGAAATCAGCCACCCCATCACGGATGACCACGTTAACCGTAATCTCACCAAATGGGGTTAACTGAACTTCCTGTTCAATGACCAGATGAAGTGGAAAGTTCGCTTTTAACAGCTGTGATAATAGCTGTTGCAATGCTGATGTATTTGCTTGCATCGATATACTCCATCTCGCTGTAATCAACTATGTTTGAATTGTTTACTCGCAGCGTAAAAGTAAACAGCCCGTTTTTTCTATCCTGTATATCCTTTTCAATATCTATATGCGCCCTTAGATTCTGTTCGCCTATGGACAGTACGTACTTCATCTAATAAAATCCTCCCTCCATGAACATTCTTGTATCGTCTGGCAGTTCTAGATCAACAGCATGATCTGGTCCTGGATCACTGCAAAGTTGGTAGAGTTGCCAAGCTCCCGCCAAGCTCATAACCAAGTCATCATGAGCGCCCCTCTCGGCCTGTGCCTTAATCGTTGCGGTTGTTTGTGCCAAAATAAACGAATACAATTCCGAAACTGTTGGCTTATCATAAATCCCTAACGAACTATGATCGACAGCATTTTTTAGATCTTGCAGCATAGTTGGCCTTGTCGCGGTAGTAGTGTCCCACCCCAACCTTGTCGGCTCGGGATTATCAATATTGCCTCGATTCTGCATCTTATATATCTCAAATTTGTTCTGTCTGTTGAGCCCGGCTAGCCTATCCATCTCAAAAGCCCCACCATTTTGTCTCTCGTACGCTACCGTGGGCTTTCTGCCTGTCCTATCATAAATTTTCTCAATCACTGGTAGTATCTCGTTTGTCATGTTGGTCGCGATCGTCTTGCTGTGGTATACCAACGGAACATCCACTTTTGTCTTAGAAAGAAACTGTACAGCGCAATAGTCGCCTGCGCCATACGACGTATCAGCAAATACTACAAAAAATTCTGCCGGTTCGATCTGTCGATATTGTCTAAACATATAACAACCCCTCTGTCATCGGTTGCCTGCCGCCATCAAGATAATGCTTTAACGCGATAGGATCAAAGAACAAGTCGCCACTAGTTAAGAATGCTTCTTCTGGCGTTTCAGGGTACTCCTGAGCAAATAACCGTTTTAACTGCTTACGTTTTGTTTCAAGAAACTCAGCATCGTAAAAATCAGAAGCTTTATAGAACAATGGTTTAAAAGTTTGCTCGCCAAGCATACACTCATCCCAGAAAGATTTAAAGTAATTGAAGCCATTGGCCGTGGTCTCGATGACTGTCCGCCCATTTGGTACTACGGCCTGCACAGCACCTGCAAATATGCTTTGTGGATTTGGATAGAAAGCGAATTCCGACAGATGTAAGTTGTTAATCGTCTTTGACCGTCCAAACTCGGCGTTCTTTGCAGTCCCTATCGTATACCGAGAACCGTTGCCTTCGTTATATAGTTCGCTTTTGGAATTATACTTCAGTGGTACTTTGGTGTTTGTAATATCCTCATAAGCCCTAATATAATGCCGTACTCTGTCAAGAAGTTCTTGGGCATTATCATCAATATCGGCCACCACAACCGATCGACAGTTATCTTTCAGTAGGAAATCAGCGGTAAATGCTCCTAAGATAACAGATGAGAAACCTTGTTGTCTGGCTTTTAGAATTACATCGCTCCCGCTGGCATCCCTGGTAACGTATTTATCTTGTATTGCGTTAAGAGTAAACGGCACCTCACACGATTGTTTATCGATAATTCTAAACCTATTTTCAATGAATCTTCTATATGCTTCGTTCATATACCAAACTCATCCTTATCTTTCGTTACTTGATCACCATAGTTATTCACTTGTACTAGCGATGGTGGTATTTCCTTAAAGTCAGGGTGGCGTTTCTTCAAATAGAAAATAATAGCACCTAAGTTGCCTTCTCCACCTTGGGTAACCAGTGCCTCACGCATATCGTCATTGAGTTCCATCTCTGATTCTTTTATCTCATTGAGGAACCATTTGTCGTCCTCTAGCCATGTGTAGTACGTTTGTCTTGAGATACCCATAGCTTTGCAACAATTTGATATATGGCCACGGCCCTCACGATAGAACTGTACGAACTGTTCTTTTTTAACTCTGTCCAGTTCGTCTACTGCTTTTTGTTTAAGTGTTGGCATATATTACTTGTTGTTCTAGCGTTTCTGTCATAGTTAAAATAACCACCATTTTATCATCAAGATCGTAATGAGTAAGTACACTATGCCTATTGGGATAAATACTTTCATTGCTTCTTTATCCATATTATTTTGGTTCATTATTTATCCTATCCCGTATTTCTTGTTTGGCCTGGTTATAACCTTTAACAAGCTTCTCGATACCACCTTGATCAAACTCTATCAATAACTTTTCTATCTCGTCTTGCAAGTTCATCTTATTTCCCTTTCCACTAACATATTATTGATGTCCATATGTAAAATAGCTAACCTAGCGTTAATCACTGCCAGTTCTTCCAGTAGATCAACCTTGCGAGTAACTAAATCCCGCCGTTCTTCCAAGGCTCTTTGCTTATCACCGATGTTGTATTCATTCCAAGCTTTATTTTCTACCATATCCCAAAAGTCCCTCTCTTACAAACTTGGCAATAGATCTTGCCATTGATATGTTCTATGGTGGGTCCCCCACAATAGGTGCATTGATCGTGTATCAGCCACCAAAACTTCATCAGTAAGCGTTTCATAAGTGTTTTTTAATCTCCTCTATTGCTTCATTTGCACCCTTACACACAGCGGCGTAGCATGGTTTATCTTGTAAGGCTCCTATCCACTGTTTTTGGTAAGCCGACACTACTCCACCTTTTTCCACTTTAAGCTCAATGAATACGACATCTTTGCTTGTCACAACAATATAATCTGGCACACCGCGCTTTACCCCTTCCTGCTTATTCCGTGTCTTCGCTGCCCACGATTTGGTAAAGGTTTCAGAAGGCACCTTGCTGTATACGATTACTTTGCCTTGCATCGCAAGTAGCTCTAGATATTCTGCAAAGACAACTGATTCTGTATGTTCGCCGACCTTTACTTGTGCCATAAGCTAATCTGTTGTCTCCTTCCTTAAACAACGTAAACAATAAGTAAAATACAACCATTCGCCACAAAAGCTACACAACATTGTTCTCCCCCTTGCGCCAGCCGGCGGATTGTCCTATTGTTTCCTAGCTTCCATATAAGCTAAAAAGCCACCAACTAGATAACCTACCATTCCCAATAGGGTCAAAAAAAGATCATTGATAATAATACCGACAATAAAAACTAAGACACCACTAATCCATATTGCTAGATTCATTTTTACCTCCTTCTACCGGTACCGCCTTCAATAAGCTAACCAATTTATCTGCCATCTTCTCGTAATGTGCTGACCATGTTGCTGGCTCTGTTGCTGACCTTGCTGACCATATTGCTGACTCTGCTGACCTTGCTGTTGACCTTGCTAATGACCTTACTGTTGACCATATTGCTGACCAGGCTGGCCTTGTTGCTGACTCTGCTGTTGACCATATTGCTGACCTTGCTGCTAACCACTCATCTTCCGACACCGTTTTGCCCTCTATTTCTCGTTTTTGCAAAGCCGCTATTTGTTTGATGGCTACTTTAGCTTCATCGTTGGCCCACTGGAATACTCCGTCTCCGTCATACCATGTATTTTCTATTTGTATTTTTTTCATAACTTTTACCTCCTGTGTGCTGTCTATTTAATGCCATATTATTTCTTAATCTCGTTTCCTACTAAAAGCCACAATTTAAAGCGGTACTCAACTTTCGACAAATCGGCCCCAGGCTTAATAGCATGTAAGAACCGTAAGGGGAACTCTTTAGCCTTACCGTTGCTTAGCCATTCAAATATTTTGTCCTCAAGGTGCACAATTGATAAGGGAATGCCTAACTCCTTTGCCATGGCTTCATGGGAATTGTCGCCTGTCTCGACTGTACAACCAACTGCACAGCCTTTACCATTCTCCCAATAAACACCTTGAATAATTTCGTCGGCATCATAATGGGCCTTTACCCTTGCTAAATACTTATCTTTTACGCTTTGCTTGCCATGATAGGCTAATGTATTGCTCATAGTCTCTCTTTCTACCCGTCTGTTAATGGTTTGTCTAAGATAAAGAAAAAATCGTCTAAGGCTTGGTTATAGCCATGCACATAATTAGAATCACTATTGCTACCTTCGATATAATCTTTTCCAAAGTATTTCTTCTCTGGCAACCCATCAAGAATTCTCGCCCTCTCCTCTGCTACTGCTTGGTGGATTGATTCATCAATATGCTTAACAATATCACCAAACTCATAACCACCATTTCCACCGTCCTGTGCGTAACAATAACCACCAACTATTGTTTTTAAGCGTTCTTTAGACTCTAATATTTTTTGTGTAGTGTCTGTCATAGTTAGTCCTTTTTAGTTAGTTTCATAATTATTTATTATCGTAAACCAGTACGTCTGCATCCACCTCGCAACGCCTTTGGACAAGCTTATATATAATCGGCTTGATTTCTCTACCCCGTTTTTGGTAGCCTTGCCATCGCCTCAATAGGATACTTATGAAGTATCTCTTGAAATTGAGGAGATAAAGTTGAGGAGTATAGTTTTTTCAGCCTTTTGGCTGTTCTATATCCCACAACTTTATATTGACCGTAATGAGATGCTGCTACTCCACCACAAGACAATTCGCCGAATGTACTTATGAGGATTGGTTTAAGTCCATCATATCGACCAAGTTCTTTATCTCTTTTGGATATTCCTGAATACCAACTTTCGCGTTGAGTGATTTCGTAAGAAGCACCAGGAACACTTCCTGTAAAAGTTAAGCCTACCCCATACCAATCTTTAGTTAGATTGAAGAACTCATCT
>Ga0163152_10003963_pt1 | contig 18765 bp, 17 predicted proteins | sample OliLakLV19MP8IB2_FD_148635 | JGI IMG/M metagenome (GOLD analysis project Ga0163152, IMG submission 148635) | Freshwater microbial mat bacterial communities from Lake Vanda, McMurdo Dry Valleys, Antarctica - Oligotrophic Lake LV.19.MP8.IB-2 | ecosystem: Environmental > Aquatic > Freshwater >...
TCGCTGAAGGAATGCCCCCGAGCGGGCACCCTAGAAGACAGCCGTGACCCCGCGTTCCCTCCTGCTCCTGATCGCTTTCACCGCCAGTACGACCTGTGCGGCGCCCGCGTGTCCGCCGGCGGCGCAAGTCGAGGGGGACGAACCGGTCGCCACCGCGATCCGCGAGATGCTCGCCGCGCGCGGCGTCGGCTCGGAGATCGCGCTCACGTGCCCCGGCGTCTACGCGGTCGTTCGCGAGACGCGCGATGGCCTCGTCACGTTCGTTCGCGACGACTCGGGGCGCGAGCGCGCGTACGAAGTCCGCGATCGCGACACCGCTGCGACGATCGTGGAGTCGTGGGCGCGGCACGATCTCGAGGACTCACTGCTGCTCGGCCGCAAACGCCCGGCCGTCACCACCCCGGACGCCACCTCCGCGCCGGCACAGCGTCCGATCTCCGCCGCCGTCTTCGCGGGATCGGGTCACGGCATCGAGGGATCCATCTGGAGCGACGTGAGCATGACCGGATGCGTGAGGCTCGGCGGCGTGTGCGCCGGCGCTCTCGCGCGCGCGTCACGAGACTCGGGGGAGTTCGGCGACGCGGATCGCTACGACACGCTTCGCAGCGCCTACGACATCCTGGCGACGGTCGACGGCGCGCGTCAGGTCGGACGCCTCGCCCTCGGTGGCGGCATCGGCTTCGGCGGCGGATGGCAGGACAGCAAGTCGGAGCGTCGGGTCAACGGGATCTACGAAGCGGAGAAGTTCGGCGGCGTGCGCTTCGAAGCGCGAGCAACGGCGGGTTGGTCGCTCGCGCGCGAGCTGCAAGTGCAGTTCACGGTCACCGGCGGCGTCTCTCCGCTCGCGCACCAGGCGGCGATCCACGACGACGGTTCGGTCATCGCAGGTGAGCCTCGCGGCTGGATGCGCTTCGCGCTCGGCATGCGTTTCGGTGGTCTGTGAGCGGCAAGGTCCTCCCGTTTCGCGGCCGCACCGGCGCTCCCGAGGAGATGTCGGACGAGGCGCTCGTCGCGGCGATCGGCGCGGGCGATTCGGCCGCGCTTGCCGCGCTCTTCGACCGCCATCACCAGGCCGTTCATCGCTTTATCGCGCGCATGTCGGGCGTCGACGGCACCGACGCGGACGACCTCCTTCAGGAGACCTTCCTCGTGGTGTTCGAATCCGCGCGTCGCTTCCGAGGCGACTCGCCCGTGAAGATGTGGCTCCTCGGCATCGCGGCGAACATCGCGCGTCGAAGCGTGCGCACTCAGGTGCGGCAGAAGTCCCGCGCCGCGGTCTTTCTCGCGACGCTCGATGGCGATGCGCCGAATCCGGCCCGCGAAGCGGAAACGAACGAGATGATGGGCCGCCTTCGTGACGCGCTGCTCGACCTGCCTCACGACCTGCGGGCCGCCTACCTCCTCTGCGATGTGGAGGGGGCGCGTGGTGTCGACGCGGCCAAGGCGCTCGGACTTCGCGAAGGAACGCTGTACCGCCGCGTGCACGAGGCTCGGCTCGCGCTCCGCTCGGCGATCGATGGAGGTGTGACGTGACCGACCAGGAGCTCGCGGAACTCGCGAAGAGCATTTCCGTGGCGGAGATTCCGCCGGAGCGCGCACGTGCCGTCCGCGACTCGCTGCTCGCGGCGACCGCGAATCGCGTTCCGCGCTCACGTCCGTCGCTCGTCCAGTCCGCGCGCGTCCGCGCGACCTTCGCCATTGCCGCGAGCCTGATCGTGCTCGCGCTCTTCATGCGCTTCTGGCCGTCGAGCCGCATCGAGGAGTCGACCGCGTATCGCGCGCGTGTCGTCGCCGGCGCGTCTGCACGCTTCACGCACCAGCCGTTGCCCGACGAGACGATCCGGCTCGTCGACGGCACCGTGTCACTCGACGTCGATCACCTCGCGGAGAGCGAACGCCTGCGCGTCGTCACCGGCGATGCGGAGGTGGAAGTGCGTGGAACGGCGTTCGTCGTCGAAGCGGTGGGCGACAAGCTCGCGTGGGTGCACGTCTTGAAGGGGCGCGTCGAGGTTCGCGCGAGCGGACATGCCCCCGTGATCCTCGGCGCGCTCGACCACTGGCGCCCCGCCGCGCCCGTCTCGCTTCCTGCGCGCGAGATCGCCGCCGTCACGTTGACGCCGGTTCCCGTCTCGACCCCGCGGATCCGCAAGCCCGCGCCGGCGATTGCGGTCGCAACGCCTCCGATTCCGCTGCCCCTCGACATGGAGACGCCGTATCGCGCCGCGTGGGACGCGTTCCGGCGCGGCGATCTCGAAGCGGCGGCAGCCGGGTTCGAGGGTGTCGCGAACGCGAGCAAGGACGGCGCGCTGGCGTCGGATGCCGCGTACTGGCGCGCCGTCGCTCTCGGTCGGGCGGGACACGCCCCCGAAGCGATGAAGGCGCTGCGCGAATACGTGCGCCGATTCCCCGAGGCGCCCCAGGTTGGCGAAGCTCACGCGATGCTCGGATGGCTGCTGTTCGACGCTCGCGATCCGTCCGCGGCGCGGCGCTCGTTCGAGCAGGCGCTCCGTTCGGGCAGCGCCGCGGCGTCCGAGAGCGGCAAAGAGGGTCTCGAGGCGCTCGATGAAGCAGAAGAGATCGCGGACTGACATTTCGCGAAGGCGCTCCGCTCCGCGGGCACCTCTCGCCAGTTTCGACGAGCTGACGGCGATCCGGATCTACCGCACGGGAGTCCGTCAAAGGACGAAGGGGAGGGCGGCCACGATTGCGGGCCGCTCTCCGCTTTCTCCGCGCACCGTGATCGCGGTGCCGGGCGTCGAGTGCTCGCGGCGCAGATACGCGAGTGCAATCGGCTTGCCGAGCGCCGGTGAGATCGCGGACGAGGTGATGCGGCCGACGTCCTTGTCGCTCACGCGAAGGATCGAACCGCGGACGGCTGGAGCCTCGCCGTCGAGAGTGAGGCCCACGAGCACGCGGTTCACGTGGCCGCGCGCGTCGATGCGGGCCATCACTTCCTGGCCGAGGTAGCAGCCTTTCGTGAAGGAGACGGCCTCCGGCGCGAGGTTCGCTTCGAGCGCGAGGACGTCGTCGAGCTCGTCGGTCTGCGTGGCGATGCCCGCCTCGATGCGGAGAGCGGTGAACGTTTCGCCGGCGATCGGTGTGGCCCCCGCCGCGAGGAGCGTCGTGCGGACCGCGTCCTTCGACCCGGCGGAAAGGTGGATGTCGTAGTCGCCGCCGCCGGTCCATTTCGCCGCGACGAGGAGCACAGGTTCGGAGCCGATGGTCCACGCGGCGCTCGACCAGACGCCGGAGGGCATCGAGCCGGCGCCACAGCGAAGAAGGAGCGCGCCGGCATTGCGGCCGCTCAGCGTGAGCACGGCGGAGTCGCCGCTCGTGTCGGCGAGCTGGACGTCGTCCATGATAATGAATTTGTCGAGAGCGGCGAACGCCTTCGCGGCGATCGCCGGCGTGTCGCAGGCGAGGCGGACTTCGTCCGCGAGAACGAGCACGCGAAAGTCGGCCACGACGTGGCCGCGATCGTCGAGCAGTTCGGCGCGGCACCCGTGGCCGGGAGTGAGGTCCTTCACGCTCTGCGAGAGCATCGCGTGAAGGAACGCCAGGCGGTCTTTGCCGCGCGCGCTGAGCAGGCCGCGCCCCAAGCGATCGGCAAGCGCGGCGGTTTCCCGCGCGGCTTTCGCTTCGGTTACGAGAGTGGCCTCGATCACGGAGCCACTCTATCAGACGGCGACGATCACTCCGGCGCGCCGGCGAGGATCCACGCTTCGATGATCGCGAAGCCGTCCGGATCCTCCTCGATGAGGCCGCCGAGACCGCTCGCGGGCATCTCACGACCGCAGCTGAGATCGACGTTCGCGAGCTTGTGCCAGAGCGTGCTGTTCTCGACGTCGCCGGGCGTGAGGACCGGCTTCTCGAACACCTCGCCGTCCGCGAAGCAGGTCGTCGTCGCGTCGAGCAGGTTCTGGCGAACGTCGCCGGCGCCGAGCTGGAGCTCGTTGCCGTAGTGGCAGGTCACGCAGTGCTGGTCGAACACCGCCTGCACCTGGGCGAAGGTGACGCCGCCCGGGTTCGGGGTGGGTGTTCCCTGTCCGTTTTCGTTCGAGCCCTCGTCCGCGCGGCCGCACGCCGCCGCCGTGAGAGCCATCATCGCCGCTGCCAGTCCGATCGCAATCCGCTTCATGGGAGCCTCCAAGTGATGCTCGAAGAGTAGGTCGGCGCCGTTGGATGTAGAATCGGAATGAACCGATCAGTATAGTTCGTATTACACGAACAATGCTTCCCGATCTCGAATCCCTCCGCTGTTTCGTCGCCGCGTGCACGCAGCCCACCTTCCGGGCCGCCGCGCGTTCCGTCGCGCTGTCGCCGGCGGCGTTCTCGACACGCATTCGCCTGCTCGAGGAGCAGGCCGGTGCGCCGCTCTTTCACCGCACCACGCGCCGCGTGAACCTCGCCCGCGCCGGTGAGCGGCTGCTGCCCGCGGCGCGAGTCGCTCTCGACGCCGCCCGCCGCGCGCTCGAGGCCGCGCGCGAAGAGGGCCGGCCGGCGCCATTCGAGATCACGCTCGGCACGCGCTGGGAGCTTGGGATGAGCTGGCTCGTGCCGGCGCTCGCGGGACTTTCGCGCGCGCTTCCCGAGAGGACGGTCTCCCTCTTCTTCGGCGACGTGGATCTCGTTCCGCGCGTGCGCGCCGGCACTCTCGACGCGGCGGTCACGTCCGCGCGTCTCGCCTTCGCGGACGTCCGGTATGCGGCGCTGCACGAGGAGCGGTACGTGCTCGTCGGCGCCCGCTCCCTGAGGCGCGGCCTCGCGCGCCCGGAAGACACGGCGCACCACACGCTCCTCGACGTGCACCCGGACCTGCCGCTCTTCCGCTACTTCCTCGACGCGGCGCCGGCGAGCGCGGTCTGGGCGTTCTCCCGGGTGGAGCACCTCGGCGCGATCGCCGCGATCCGCCACCGCGTGCTCGAGGGCGCGGGCGTTGCCGTGCTCCCGCACTATTTCGTGCGCGACGACATCGCTCGCCGCCGCCTGCGCGTGTTGCTTCCGCGCGTGAAGCTCGCGTCGGACTATTTCCGCCTGGTCTGGCGCGCGGGCAATCCGCGTGAGCCCGAGCTCTCCGCGATCGCCGCCGAGCTCCGACGACTCCCTCTCCGCTAGCCCGCTCTCGAGCGTTGTTGGTAAGACGGCGAGCCCTTCGACTCGCGCCGCATACTGCCGCGGCGCTCGCTCAGGGTGAGTATGTTGTTGCCCTGCTTCACCCTGAGCGAGCGAAGCGAGTCGAAGGGCTGTACGATCAGCCGCGTGTACATCGCCCTGGTCGTTCTCGTGGGAGGCGCCGGCGCGATCTGGTGGTTCTCCGTCGGCTCCTCCGGCCCGTCGACGATCTCATCGAACGGGATGCATCGCCCCGGCGCCTCGGGAATCGTCGAGCAGATCTTCTTCGCGATCTTCGGCGCGCCGCGCGACACGGAGAAGGAGCGCATGCTTTCGGAGCGCCGGAAGCCCGTCGCGCCCGTGCCCGTCCGCCAGCGGGGACAGCCCGGTTTCCAGGGCCGCGGCGCCGATCGTCGCTGGTGATTCAGCTCGACGACTTGCGGAACGCTGCGTCGAGCCGCGGGTAGAGCGAGCTGTGGTTCGTGTCGTCGATGTAGAGCCGGCGATACGTCCCCGGCGCGTTCGCGAACGCGGCGCGATCGGCCTCGGCCAATCGCTCGGCTTCGTCGCGAAACGCGGGATCGTCCATCACCGCCATCTCGAGCGTTTCGCGCTTGAACGGGAAGATCGCGACCATCGGCTCGCCGCGCTTGATTTTGATCTCGGGTTTCGAGCCCGCGCGGATGAGCGCGTGCAGCTTGAGCGGGTAGGTCGCCTGATCGCAGCGCACGATGCCTTCGGCGAACACGAGGCCCTTCGGGGTCGCCACGAACTGGTTGGGCAGGCTCTTCACGAGCACGCTCCAGCCGGGCGGCGTCACGATGGTAAACCCCGTCTCGACGACGATCGCTTCGGCTTCGCCGGCTTCCGGGAACGTGGTGTGCGGGCTGTAGTGGAAGAAGTTGTAGTTCGTCGACGGCTTGATCTCCCAGCCCTTCGGCGCGGCCTGCCGCAGCACCGCCGTCGCGGGCCACTTGAGCACCCAGCCGGCGCTGTCCATTTCCTTCATCGCGGGGCAGCTCTCCGCGCCGAACGCCGCGAAGTGTTCGTGGTCGTCGCCGATCGGGTGCGTCGGTTTCCACTGTCCACGCGCGGCCGATTGCCGCTTCTTCTTCAGGATCTCGCGGCTGTGGCCGACCCAGTCGCCGGCGGGATTCGTCAGCCGCTCGGGAAGCACGTCCTCGATGCGGCCGAGCGTCGTCGACGGCACGAGGTAGAAACGCTCGCTCACGCGTCCTCCTTCTTCGGCAGCCGTTGCTCGAGCAGCGGATAGAGCGGCGAGGGATTCGAGTCCTCCACGAAGAGCGCCTTGTAGCGCCCCGGTGAGTTCGCGAACGTCTCCTGGTCGAGCTGTGCGTATTTCGCGGCGAGCTCCACGGAGTCCGCGTCGTTCTTCACGTGGATCTCGAACTTCTCGCGGCGATACGGCATCAGCAACGCCATCGGCTCGCCGCGCTTTACGACGATCTGCTTCGGCGCGTTGGGCGAGAGGAACGCGTGCACCTGCATCGGGATCGCCGCCTGGTCGGTGCGCACGGTTCCTTCCGCGAACGTGATGCCGTCCTTCGCGCCGCCGTGATTGTTCGGGATGTTCTTGATGAGCACCGACACGCCGGGCGGCGTCGACACGATCCAGCCGAGCTCGATGCTCACCGCCTCCGCGAGACCGCCCTCGACGAAGCTGCTCATCGTATGAAACTTGTAGAACCCGTGCGGCTCCGCGCTGCGGATTTCCCAGACACGCGGCGCCTTGCGCTCGAAGATCGCGTTCGCCGGCCACTTCACGACGACGCCGATCGAGTTGAGCTCTTGTAGCGCCGGACAGAATTGCGCGCCGAACGGCCGGATGAAGCTGTGCTCCTCCGAGATGTCCGTCATCGGCTCGGGCTTCCACGCGCCTTTCGAGGCGGCCTCGCGCTTCTTCTCGAGCACTTCGCGCGAGAGCCCGATCCAATCGTTGTGCGACGCGTTCAGGATCTCCGGCGCGACGTCGGTGATCGTGCCGAGCTTCGGGCTGGGAACGAGAAAGACGGGAGCAACCGCTGCCATGGTCGCTCATCTAACACGTCTCACCCGCCCGCGCCGCTCAGGTCTTCTTCGCGAGCTTGATGCGGGCGTCGACGGCGATCGCGCCTTTGCCGTTCGGGAGCACGCGCACCGGATTGAGGTCCATCTCCTCGATCTCGGGGAAATCGCCGACGAGCTGGCTCACGCGGAGCAGCACGTCCTTCAGTGCAGCCACGTCGGCCGGCGGTGCGCCGCGGAAGCCCGCGAGCATCGCGCTGCCCTTGACCGACGCAATCATGCGGTCGGCGTCGGTGTCCGCAATCGGCGCGACGCCCCACGAAACATCCTTCAGGATCTCGACCGCGACGCCGCCGAGCCCGTACATGATGAGGTGGCCGAACGCGGGATCGAGGCTCACGCCGACGATCGTCTCGACGCCCTGCGGCGCCATCTCCTGGACGACGACGCCCTCCATCTCCTTCTCCTTGCCGAAGGTCTTGAGCGACGCCTGGATGTCGTAGAAGGCCTGCTGCGCGGCCGGCGCGTCCTTCAGGCCGAGCTTCACGCCGCCGACGTCGGTCTTGTGCGTGAGCGTCTTGGACTCGAGCTTCACCGCGACAGGCACGCCGAACTTCTGCGCGATCCGCGCCGCGTCGTCCGCCGTCTTTGCGAACTCGGTCTGCGGCATGCGGATGCCGTACGCGCCGAGGACATCGCGCACGCCGCCCGCGTCGAGCCAGAACGACGAGATGGCCTTCTCCCGCGCCGCGGCGATCACCTTCATCGCGCGATCCTTCTCCACCTTGATGACCGGGAACGTCGCTTCGGGCAGCGCTTTCCACTTTCCGTATTCCACCGCGCGGCAGAGCGCGAGTGCGGCCGCTTCCGGGAACGCGTACGACGGGACCTTGCCTGCGTGCAGCGTCGCAAGGCTTTCCGGCACACCGCGCGTTCCGAGGAAACACGCCAGGATCGTCTTGTCTTTCGCTTGCGGCGTCGTCTCGAGCGCCTTGCGCAGCGCCGCCGCGACGGCGGGCGCCTCGGTGACGATCGGCGGCACGAAGATCACGAGCAGGCTGTCGACGGCGGGATCCTCCAGAAGCGCGGTCACGGCTTTGCCGTAACCCTCGGCGCTCGCCGACGCGATCATGTCGACGGGGTTCTTCACGGACGCTTCCGCCGGGAGGAACGAGCGGAGCTTCTCCATCGTCGCTTCGGCGAGCGGTGTCACGACCATGCCGCGGCTCTCGCACGCGTCGGTTGCCATGATGCCGGGGCCGCCAGCGTTCGTGAGGATCGCGAGGCGGTTCGACTTCGGGACGGGCTGGTTCGCGAGCAGCATCGACAGGTCGAAAAGCTCTTCGATCGTGTCCGCGCGGATGACGCCCGTCTGCTTGAAGAGCGCGTCGACCGCGGCGTCCGCGCCCGCGAGCGCACCGGTGTGCGAGCTCGCGGCGCGCGAGCCGGCCGCCGTGCGGCCGCTCTTCACCGCGGCGATCGGCTTCTTCCGCGAGATGCGCCGCGCGAGATTGATGAACTTGCGCGGGTTCCCGAACGACTCGAGATAGAGAAGGATGACGTCGGTCTCCGCTTCCGCCTCCCACCACTCGATGAGGTCGTTACCGGAAACGTCGGCCTTGTTGCCGACCGACACGAAGCTGCGCACGCCGATGCCGAGCGACTTCGCGTAGTCGAGGATCGCGAGGCCGAGCGCGCCCGACTGCGACGAGAAGCTCACGCGTCCCGCAGGCGGGAACGTCGGCGCGAACGTCGCGTCCATCTTCACCTTCGGATCCGTCGCGAGAACGCCGAGGCAGTTCGGACCGACCATGCGCATGCCGAACTCGCGAACGCTCGCGAGCAGCTTCGCCTGCGCCGCTTTTCCGGCCTCACCGACCTCGCCGAAGCCGGCGCTGATCACGATGACCGCCTTCACGCCCTTGCGACCGCATTCCTCGACGACGCCCTGGACGTACGCGGCGGGCACGACGATCACCGCGAGGTCCACCTCGTCCGGCACGTCGTTGATCGACGGATACGCGCGGACCGACTGCACGACCTTCGCTTTCGGGTTCACCGGATACACCGGACCCTGGAAGTCGTTCACGAGCAGGTTGTGGAAGATCTCGCCGCCGACGGAGCCGCGTTCACGGCCGGCGCCGATCACGGCGATGGAGCGGGGAGCGAAGAGGGCCTTCAGATCCGACATGTCGCGGGTATCCCGCGGGCCCGATCACCCGGTCAAGCGAAGCGTCCCGACGAGGACGCTGCCGTCGTCGAACGTCCTCCCCACCCGTGCGGGTGCCGGTCACGACGGTCGTGAGTGCGCGCCGCACGCTGCCAGTCTATCCGACGGCGACGAGCATCGGCGGCGCTGGCGTCGGCGTCGCCGACGACAGGTTCGCGCCGGGTTTCGCCTTCGGAGGCGTTGAGCCGTGCGCGGCCGCGGTCTCGTCGTCGATGACGCCGGCTTTCTTCAACGTCTCGAGCGCCTGATCCATCGACTGCATGCCGTCCATGCGGCCGACCTGGATCGCGCTCGGAATCTGGAACGTCTTTCCTTCACGAATGAGATTCGAGATCGCGTGGGTGCCGACGAGGATCTCGTGCGCGGCCACGCGGCCACCCGCCTTGTTCTTCAAGAGCTGTTGCGAGACGACGCCCTTCAGGCTCTCGGAGAGCATCGTGCGGATCTGGTCCTGCCGGTTGCCGGGGAACACGTTGATGATGCGGTCGACGGTCTTCGGCGCGGACGCGGTGTGCAGCGTGCCGAACACGAGGTGGCCGGTCTCCGCGGCGGTGAGCGCGAGCTCGATCGTCTCCAGATCGCGCATCTCGCCGACGAGGATGACGTCGGGGTCCTCGCGAAGCGCGGCGCGCAACGCGTTCGAGAAGCTGTTGGTGTGGGCGCCGACCTCACGCTGGTTCACGAGGCTGCGCTTCGACTGGTGCACGAATTCGATCGGATCCTCGAGCGTCAGCACGTGCGAGCTCTCGTTCTCGTTGATCCAATCGACCATCGCCGCGAGCGTCGTCGACTTGCCGGAGCCCGTCGCGCCCGTGACGAGCACGAGACCGCGGTCGAGCTTGCAGAAGTTCAAGATCGAATCGGGAAGGCCGAGATCCGCGGCGCTCGGGATCTTCGACGGGATAACGCGAAACACTGCGCCGGGCCCCGTGCGCGACATGAAGAGGTTCACGCGGAACCGGGCGTCGAGTCCTTCGGGCGCGTAGGTGAAGTCGAGCTCGTGTGTGTCGGTGTAGACCTGCGCCTGCGCGGGATTCACGATCTCGCGGAGCAGCGAGCCAACCATCTGTGCAGGCGTGAGCGCGGCGCTGAGCTGGCGAAGCTCACCACGCATGCGGATGCGAACGGACTGGCCGGACGAAAGGTGGAGGTCGGAGCCCTTGTACTGGATGAGGCCCTTCAGCAGGCGGTCGATCTCTGCCATGCCTCGGATAAAGCACGTGCGGTGCCGGGAAGAGCCCAGGTTTTCCGGGCCATTCGACTGCCGCCGGGGTGGCGGAACACCCCTCGTGGCTACGCGGGCAACGTCCCCTGGTGCACCTCGATGGCCTGACGGAAGTCGGGGCCGAGCTCGCGTGAGGCCTGGGTCGCGTAGTCGAACCCGACGCCGACGCTCTCGGCTTCCGCGATCAGTCGCCGGTCCTTCACGGCCTCGATGCGGTACCGATGCCCGAACGACGCGCGTCCGATCTTTTCGACGCGAATCCCCACGTCGAGAATTTCGCCGTGCGTCGCCGCCGCGCGAAAGCTGCACTTCGCCTCGGCGAGGATGATCGAGTGTTTCTGGAATCCAGTTTCGCCGAACACCTCGCGAAACCAGCGGAACCGCGCCTCTTCGAGGTACGTGAAGTAGACGGCGTTGTTCACGTGGCCGAGCGCATCGCAATCGCGGAAGCGCACGGTGACCGGCACGACGAGTCGGAATCCGTCCATGGCGCAAAGACTGTAACGGAAGATGGCACGCAGTCGATCGCGGTTTGACACCGGGATGAGCGGAACTATCTGGGTGCGGACTTCGGGACGGGAGATCCATCGATGAACGTGGCAACGGCAGCTCGTGAGGCAACGGCGCAGAAACTTCCGCGGTACGTCGTGACGGCGGGCGGACTCCTGTGGCGCCGCCGCGCCGGCCAGTTCTTCGTGTGCCTGGTGTCGTCCCCGGATCGCCGGTTCTCGGTGATTCCGCGCGCGCGTGTCCAGGAGGACGAGCGGCTGAGCGATGCGGCGGTTCGCGTCGTCCGCGAGATCACCGGCTTCGTCGGCAAGCCGGAGAAGCAGCTTGCGCGTGCTGCGTCCGCGGACGGCGAGATCGCGTGCCTCTTCCTGATGGCGTGCGCCGACGATCCGCGTTTCGAGAGCGCTGCGCGGAAGATGAGCGCGACCTGGGTCCCGATCGAGCGCGCGTTCGATCTCCTCGCGACGCCGAGTGAGCGAGCGGTTCTTCGCCGCGCCGCCGCCGCGTTGTCGTCGCCGATCGATCCCGAGCTCCCGTTCGAGATCGACGACGTGCCTGCTCCCGCGACCGCCGCCGCTGCCCGCGCGCGCTAACCCGATTCGAGCGACTGCATCCGTCGCTTGAGAGCGACGCCGCCGGTCGCGGCGCGGCGCCCCATGTGGTGTCGAGGCCTGACCGGCGTGTCAGGGGAGCGAGCGCGTTTCGCGCGGCACGGGTTTCTCCGTGAGGAGGGTCACCATTCGCACAGAAATTCGCTTGCGATTACGATGGTGCCCAGGGCACGCCGAGGTACGGACGCTGCACGGAATCCGGCGCGCCCAATGGAGAACTCGATGAAGAACCTCGCCGCCGCACTCCCGCTCCTCGCTCTCTCCTCGCTCGTTGCGGCGTGTTCAGGCGGTGGGGGCGGAGGCAACAACGTCGAGCCCTGTTGCAGCGCCCAGGGTCAGACGGACTCGCCGCCCGCGGGCCCCGGGTTCGCGTTCGCCGGCGGCGGTGAGCTCTTCGAAGGCCGCTTCGCCCAGCCGATCGTCTTCTCCGGTTCCTCCAGCTGCCTCTCGCTGGGCAACCCCGTGCTGCTGATGCCCGACTTCGACGCCGTCGGAAAGCCGGTGCCGGTCGCCGCGGACGGATCGTTCACCGTCGACATCAACGAGCGCGGCATCGGCCGCGAGGTCGCGATCCGGATCTACGACGAGCTCACCGACGGCTCGAAAGTCGAACGCGCCGTGAACTACCTCGCGCGCCCCCCGGTCGCAAATCCGGTGGCCACGCCGATCCCCGTTGCGCCCATCTACTTCGACGGCCGGGTCTTCGCCGAAGGCACGATCGAGGCGGCCGCGTATTGCGAGCTCAAGCGCGGCGCGCCCGGTTCCGGTGACGATCTGCAGAACCTCACGCTCTCCGACATCCGCGCGGTGGTGACCTCCAGCTTCGCGAGCACGTTCGTTTCGGGCGGAAATCGCGAGTCCGTCCTCGCGCCGATTCGGCAGTACCGCCACGCGATCAACGGGCTCGTCGACGAGACCAAAAACGGCGGCTTCCAGGTGCGCGAAGCGCTCCGCGAGCTCCGCTATGACACCGACGAGGAGATCGACGCCTGCCTCCTCGGTCGCGCGGACCTCGAGTCGCTCTCGACCTGCCAGGCAGGGCCGGACGCCTACCGCTACTGGCTGCTCGTCCGCGCCGCGGACACGTTCTCGATGGGAACCGGTCTCGAAGACCACCTCCTCGCGATGGCGCAGGACATGACCGACGCGATCAGTCGCGTGGACGCGGCGAACGGGCACCGGATGGCCCTTCTGCGGGACAACTATCGCCTGCGCTACGAGGTGCAGGCTGCCGCGATTCGACGGGGCGTGATGTGCTTCGGCGACACGATCCCCGGCACCTGCGACGACACGGTGGGCCCGACCGTCGGCACGGGCGCTGGTTCGATCGGCGAGAGCCTCGAGCTCCTTCGCGGCGATATCGAGGCGGCGCAGACACCTACGCAGCTCTCGAACGCCTTCTTCAATCGCAACCTCGACATCGCGACGACCTTCGGTGCCCAAATCGGGATCACCGGCAACAACGCGTTCTTCGACACCACGGCGATGGCGAACGCCGCCCAGGCAAACATCCTGGACGACTTCTCCCACGCGCAGATCGCCGCCGAGCTCGCTACGCAGCTGGCCGCGACGCAGGTGGTCATCGACACGGACTACACCGCGCAGATCCCTTCTGCCGCCGATCGCGTGTTCCTGGCGCAGCTCGTGTTCATGGGGAACGCGAGCGCCGTGCAGCTCGTCGTCGACGACACGTTCACAGGCGGGTGCTTCTTCGCCCCGCAGTAGGCTATTCGAGTCCGGCGAGCGCGGCCTCGATGCGACGGAGGGAATTCACGTCGCCTCGATTCTGCGCGAGGTCCTTCGCCTCCGTCAAAGCCGCGAGTGCGGCTTTGACGTCGCGATCTCTCTGCACGCGGCCAAGCGACAGTAGCCCTTCGAGGAGCGGCTCGACGAAGTGCCGTTCTCGGGCCATTTGGATTCCCGACTCGAGATGCGAAATCCCGCCCTCGATCTTTCCAGCGCGAACCAGGGCGGTTCCTCTCCGTATGGTCGCCTCGACGACGACGATGATCTTGCCGATCTTCGTAGCGAGATCGACCGCAGCGTCCAGGTTCTTCAGCGCCGAAGGGATCTCCGCGAGCTCGATCTCTGCCGCAGCGAGGTTCGAATGAAGAATCGCCCCGTTCTCCGGCGAAACGTTCATCTCGAGTGCGCGCGCGAACGAGTCCGCGGCTCCCTTGAAATCCTCCATCGCAAGCCGAAGGTTCCCGACGTTCGTCAGCAATGATCCGAGGAGAGGTTGATCGGAGAGACTCTCGGCGACCAGCAACGCTGCGGAGTATTTTGCGGAGGCGGAATCGTAGTCGCCCCGACTCTTGGCTACGATTCCCAGCACACGAAGGGCGAACGTTTCGATACGTCGATGGCTGCCCTGTCGCGCGACGGTCAGAGTCTTCTGGGCCGTCGTCTCTGCGAGAGCGAGTTCGCCTCGCTCATAGTAGACGCCAGAAAGCTCGATCCCCGCACTAGCGATGATCTCGCTGTCGTCAAGCCGCGTGCCGGTTTCCAGGGCGCTACGGAGATCGTCCTCTGCCCCCTTGTGCCCATTGATCCGACGAAGGCGGCCGCGCATTCGAAGAGACTTGGCGCGCGATGGGTCCTCGCCCAACGCCTCCGAAATCTGAACTGCGAGCTCGACGTCGGACGCCTGGTCGAGGGGGACGAGAGCCCGAACCTGCTCCTCAGCGGAGCGCAAGAGATACGGCAGCGCCTTCGCCTTCTCCTCTGCACGAAGGTAGTGCTCCGAGATCGTCGGCGCGAACTCCGGGTCCGCGCCCGCGCGCGCCTCGAGCCACTCGGCAACGCGACGGTGATCGGCGACGCGCTCGCGCTTCAGGTGGTTCTCGTACGCGACGGTCTGGATGGTCGCGTGTTTGAACGCGTACTCGATCTCGCCCGCGAGCCGCGAGCGGCGCCCGTGCACGAGGTCACGCGCGGAGAGCTGGCGCAGCGCGTCGCTCGCTTCGGTCTCGCCCATCGCCTCGATGAGGCCCTGCCAGAACGTGCGGCCCGCGACGGCCGCCATCTGCAGAACATGGCGCTCGCGCACGGGAAGCGCGTCGATACGCGCCTGCGTGACGCCCTCGACAGTCGTCGGCAGGTTCGCGTGTTCGGCCTTCGCCTCATCCCAGATCCAGCCGCTGCGATCGGGCGACGTGCGCAGAGCGCCCGTGTCGATGAACGCCTGCACGAGCTCTTCCGCGAAGAACGGGTTGCCGCCGCTCGACGTGACGAGCCGCTTCACGAGGCCTTTCGGCACTTCCGCGCCGAGAACGCCGTGCGCGAGAGCCTGCAACGCGCCCTCGTCGAGCGAACCGAGCGACATCACGCGATCGGTGGCCTCCGGAGGCCAGTCGATCGCAAGCGGCACTGGGCGGCGCGTCGCGATCAGCAGCAACGGCGCCTTGCGCGCGACCTGTGCCGCGTTCGCGAGCAGCTCGAGTGACGGCGCGGGCCACCAGTGGAGATCCTCCGCGAAGAACACGATCGGCCGCCGCTTCGTGTACGCCCACAGCCACGTGACGACGGCCTCTCGCAGATTCTGGCGGAACTGCGCGGGACTCTCGCGGCGTCGCTGCACTTCGGGATCGGACGTGTCGGCGACGTTCGTGAGCTCGTCGAACCAGCGCGGATCCGCCCCCGTTTCCGGCGCCGTCTCCTCGAGCCACGCGCGGATCTTGTGGCGCGCCGCGCCCGGCGCGATGCCGGCGAGTCCCGCGGCGCGATCGATCATGTCGCCCCAGGGCGCGAACGGCGATCCGTGGCCGAACGGCGCGGAGCGCGCGGCGAGCGTCTTGACGTCGTGCTCCTCCGCTTCGTGGCGCACTTCGAGGACCATGCGGCTCTTGCCGGAGCCCGGCGTCGCTTCGATCGTCGTGACGACGCCCGCCGCACCTTTGCGGATCGCCACGATCGCGGCGGTGATCTCCGCCATCTCCTCATCGCGTCCGACGAACGGACTTTTCGGCCCCATCATGGTCGCGCGCGCGGGCGCGGCGACCTCCCCGAGGACGCTGTACACGCGCTGAAGGTCGGCTTTCCCCTTCACCTGGATCGGCTCGAGCGCTTCCAGCGAGAACCGCGTGCGGACGTGGCGCTGCGTCGCCTCGCCGATGAGCACGCCGCCGAGCGGCGCCGCGTGCTCCAGTCGGCTCGCAAGATTCACGGCGTCGCCCATCACGGTGAACGTCTTCTCGCCGGCGCCGCCGACGCGGCCCCAGATCACCTTGCCGGTGTTCACGCCGACGCGCATCGCGAGACCGAAGCCGCGGAGCCGCTTCAGCTCCTCCGCGTATTCGGACATGACCTGCTGCATGCCGAGTCCCGCGCGCACGGCGCGCTCGGGATCGTCGCCAAGCGCGACGGGCGCACCGAAGAGCGCCATGACGGCATCGCCGATGTATTTGTCGATCGTGCCGCCGTAGCCGGTGATCACGGCGGTCAGGCGCTCGAACGCGTGGTCCATGATTTCCTGAACCACTTCGGGATCGAGCTTCTCGCTCATCGCGGTGAAGCCGGAAATGTCCGCGAAGAGGATGGTGACGGTGCGACGCTCGTCGGCACCGAGACGCGTGCCGCTGTGCGCTTGGGTCTCGCCGGTCATCGACACGATCGGCGTGCGCGCAGGCGTTCGCGTCGCGCGCGTTTCGCCGACGGGATCCGGCGCGGGCGGCGCCGAGTCCGCGATCGGCTTGCCGCAGCCGCCGCAGAATTTGAAGCCCGCCGGCAGCTCCACGCCGCACGACGGACATTTGATGGTGGCCCCCATCCAGGGTCGAACCTATCACGGGCCCTTGCTTGGCGCGGGCCCGCTCCCGATGCTAGAAGCCGGGCCTATGCGCACGCTCACTCTCGCGATCATTCCCGCCATGCTGGCCACGCTCGCCGCCGGTTGCAGCGACGAAGGGAAGAAGCGCCTCGCCCTGCAGGAGATCGGTCTGCAGGCGAACGTGCTGATGGCGAAGAACGACGTCCCGCGCGATCAGGCGCAGTTCGACCAGCTCACGCTCGTCGTCGGTGCGGCGCAGGATCCGTGGGGCAACGCGTACGTCTACGAGCGGCTCTCGGTTCGCAAGATCCGGATCTCCGCGATGGGACGCGACGCGAAGCTCGGCACGCCCGACGACGTTGCGCAGGACTTCGAGCTCCCTTCCGGATCCGGACTCGAAGGATGGAGCGTCATGCGGCCGGACGGCGTGCTCGCGATCAAGAGCCCCGAGGGCAGCCGCACGTTCTGGGTCACGCAGAAGGACGCCGGCACCGAGCAGATCACCGACTACTGGCTCGGCGATGCCGGCGGCAACGCGGCGAAGCCGGCGCGCACCAGGACGATCGACACGGAGAAGGTGCGCCGGAGCGTGAGCCTGCGGAAGTGGTCGAACGACGGCCGCTACCTCACGTTCCGCGAGACCGACAGCCCGACGCGCCCGGACGGCAACGAGACGAAGGAGACGCTGGTCTCCCTCGACGCGACGACGGGTGCGGAGATCGACGCCTCCACGCTCGCCGCCGACATGGTGTGGACCGAGTACTAGGCCGACCGAGCGCGAAACGTCTGCCGCGATCGTTCTACGCGCGTCCCGCGCCGGTCGTCGCCAAGGCGTTGCTCGGAATGTTGCTGGTGCATCGCGCGCCCGACGGTGCCGCGGGCGGCATCATCGTGGAGGCCGAGGCGTACCGGCAGGACGATCCCGCGAGCCACAGCTTTCGCGGGAAGACCGCGCGGAACGCGCCGATGTTCGGCCCGCCGGGACACGGCTACGTGTATTTCACCTACGGAATGCATTGGTGCTTCAACGTGGTGAGCGGCCGCGAGGGTTTCGGCGAAGGCATCCTGATCCGCGCGATCGAGCCGACGCAGGGGATCGCTCACATGAAGCGGCGGCGCGGGATGTCGGTGCTGCGCGATCTCGCGCGCGGACCGGGTCGCCTCGGGCAAGCGCTCGCGATCGAACCGGCGCATTCGGGCATCGACCTGGTGCGCGGCCCGCTCGGCATCTGGCAGCCACCCGACCGTGTGCGTCGCCGCTATCGCCGGCGCATCGCCGCCGGCCCGCGCATCGGCATCACGAAAGGCGTCGCCGCCCCGTGGCGTTTCGTCTCGCTCGGCTGCCCCTTCGTGAGCGGCCGCGCGCCTTCCTCACCCTGAGCGGCGGTACTAGGTCACCAAGCCCTTCGACTCGCGCCGCAAACAGCCGCTGCGCTCGCTCAGGGTGAGGCTTGGGCGAATTCACAGCGCGAGCGACTCGCGCCGCAAGCAGGCGCGGCGCTCACTTGTGCGAACTCCTCACCTTGAGCGAGCGAAGCGAGTCGAAGGGCGGTCCGCGATCACGAAGGGCGGCCTGTCGAGTGCATGTGAACCCCGTCACAGGGTTCACATCGTGTTCATCGGAGCCAGTCGTTCCCTCGGAGGGTGCGACTTGCTCCCTCGTGGCGAAATCCGTCGTGCCGACGCGGAGCCCCGCCGGGCCCCTCGCGTGCACTCCCTCCGGAAGAGGCACTTCACTCGAACGGAGGAACCATGACGAACCACCGGAAGCTCTTCGCAGTGGTGATCGGCGGACTCGCGGCACTCGCCTCGGGCTGCCAGAAGGAATTCGCACACGACCTGCCAGGCGCCGTGTGGACGAGCGGCGGCGCCGCGAACGTTTTCGAGCGCGACACCGACGTGTTTCTCGAAGGCGGCTCGGCGCCAGATGGGAGCGGCAAGCTCCCCGACGGCGACTACGTGTTCGCCGTGACCGACATCGCGGGCGAGGTGCTCCTCTCCGAGGTTCGCAACGTCGTCGTCGACGGTGGCCGGCTCTCGCGGACGGCCATCGCGCCGTTCGATGCGTCGGCAAACGGCGTCTACAAGGTGTGGGTGACGAGAGCGTCGAGCCATCCCGGCAGCGATGCGGCCACGCGCTCGGCCGGGTTCTCTCCGCTGCAGAGCCGCACCGAGACGTTCCGCGTGCTCCACAAGTGCCAGCGCGACGAGGACGAGGGTGACGACGACGACGGCGAAGGCGACAACGACGATGGCGAGGATCGCGACGACCAATGCGACGATG
>Ga0163152_10003964_pt1 | contig 18763 bp, 11 predicted proteins | sample OliLakLV19MP8IB2_FD_148635 | JGI IMG/M metagenome (GOLD analysis project Ga0163152, IMG submission 148635) | Freshwater microbial mat bacterial communities from Lake Vanda, McMurdo Dry Valleys, Antarctica - Oligotrophic Lake LV.19.MP8.IB-2 | ecosystem: Environmental > Aquatic > Freshwater >...
TTCCGGACTGCGCGATCGGAAATCGCTCGCCACATTCGCGCTTTGCGTTGGGTTGTACAACTACGGTTACATCGCGCTGCCGATGGCCAATTCATTGTTCGACCGGGAAACCGTCGGCGTCCTTTTCGTTCATAATCTCGGTGTGGAAATCGCGCTTTGGACCGTTTGTCTCATGACCCTCAGTGGCACGGGCGGCGGCTGGAAGAAAATTCTGAATCCGCCGGTGCTGGCCGTTCTTCTGACCCTCCCATTGAATTTTCTCCAAGGCGACCGATGGATCCCAGACTTCATCCTGGTCACCATCCAAATGCTGGGCCAATGCGCGATCCCGATGGGCATCGTCCTGATCGGCGCGACCATGGCGGATCACTTGCACGAATTTCATTCCCGCGCCGGCTGGCGCGTGATGTTCGCCTCCTGCCTGTTGCGGGTCGGGATCATGCCGGTATTTTTTCTTTTGCTGGCGAAATACCTCCCCTGCTCCGTCGAGCTGAAACGCGTCATTGTCCTCCAATCCGCCATGCCGACGGCCGTGTTCAGCATTCTGGTGGCGCGCCACTACGGAGGGGACGCTCCGACGGCTTTGCGCGCCGTGGTGGCGACATCCATAGTGGGCCTGATTACCATCCCGGTCTGGATTCGTGTGGGGTTGAAGTTTGTTGGATTGTGAATCCGACAGATGAGCCGCGCAGACCCTGCGGGCCGCTGTCGCCCATTACAGAGGGATGGGCTTCCAGCCTGCGGCAACGGGCATTTTGCCCGTGAGGTTCGATCCTCGGGCTGGAAGCCCCTCAGGCAGACAAGATGTCTGGCCCACTATCGTCGTTGGATTGCTTTTTCCAATGCCGCCACCAAACCATCGATCGTGTGCGGCTTTGCCTCAACCGTGGGATTCAGGCCAAGCGCAGCAATCGCTTTTGAAGTTTCCGGGCCAATGGAGACAGTTTTGGTTTCCGGAAATTTCTTCAACAAAGCAGGCAGGTCAAATCGCGCGTGGAAATTCTCGACTGTGGAACTGCTGGTGAACGTGATCCAGTCCGCGCCCGCCTTCATCAGGTTCTCCGCTGCGCCGTTTAAATCTTCCGTTTCGGGAACGGTTTTATACACAGCGACGTCATCCACGATCGCGCCCATTTCCTCCAGGGTCTTTGGCAATTCCGGATTCGCCACTTCCGCGCGGAGCAAAAGAATTTTTAGATTCTCGATGCTTTCAAACTTCTTGAAGGCGGTCGCGATCTTGGCGGCGACATATTCTTCGGGCATCAAATCCACTTTCAGATGGAGCTCTTTCAGTTTTGCGGCGGTTGCAGGGCCGACCGCCGCAATCCGCACCCCGCCGATGTCGCGCATATCGTCGAAGGCTTTGAAGAAATGTTCAAAGAATGCGCTCACGCCATTCGGGCTGGTGAAGACGAGCCAATCGTAGGAATTCAACTCGAGCAATGCCTCAGCCAACTCCCGTTGCCGGGTCGGAGGAATGATTTTGATGGTGGGAATTTCCAGAACATTGGCTCCGTGCTCCAGCAACTGCCGCGAAAGCTGGCTGGCCTGCTCGCGGGTGCGAGTGACAACAATGCGCTGGCCGAAGAACGGACGCTTTTCGAACCAGTTGAGTTTCTTCCGCAGTTTCACCACGTCGCCGATGACCGTGACGGCGGGCGCGGAAAATTTATTCTTCGCAACCACATCGGCAATCGTCGCCAGCGTTCCCTCAATGGATTGTTGCTGGCCGGTCGTCCCCCAACGCACCATCGCAACCGGAGTGGCGGCAGACATTCCGTGGGCCACCAGTTTTTCTGCGATGTCACGAATGCGCTCGACGCCCATCAGAACGATTTTCGTCCCGGACACTTTGGCGAGTTGCGCCCAATCAATGCTGGTTTCGTCCTTGGTCGGGTCTTCGTGGCCGGTGATCACCGTGTAGCTCGAACAGTGATCCCGATGGGTAACGGGGATTCCCGCGTAATTGGGCGCGGCCACGGTGGAGGAAATTCCCGGAACAACTTCAAAGGCAACTTTCGCTTCGGCCAATTCCTCGGCTTCTTCGCCGCCGCGTCCGAACACGTAAGGATCGCCGCCTTTCAACCGCACCACACACTTTCCCTCTTGGGCTTTGCGGACCAGCAGCTGGTTCATTTCCTCCTGCGGAATGGAGTGATCTTTGGCGCGCTTGCCGCCATAGATGATTTCCGCCGCTTTCGGAGCAAGCCGCAGCAGATCCGGGTTGACCAAAGCGTCGTAGATCACCACGTCGGCTCGAGCCAACAGTTCCGCGCCGCGCAGGGTCATCAAGCCAGCGTCGCCCGGTCCGGCTCCCACGAGATAAACAGTTCCTTTTGATTTCATTTATTTGATAGAAAGTCCGTGCGACGAGGCAACGTCGCCCTACCAAGATTGGTAGTGCAGCGCTGTTGCGCCGCCAAATTATTTTGGCTTCAGATTGCCTGCCAGTTCTTCGCCCAGACGAATCGCCTCGCTGATCGGCCGGGACAGTTCGCCGCGTTTTACCTCGTCGCCCAAGTAAGATACGGCGCGCAAGCGAACCTCTTCACCCAACACTTCGCCAAAGGCACCCACTGCGCTCTGGCAACCGCCGCCCATGGCGCGGAGAAACGCCCGCTCGGCCGTGACAGCGTGCCAGGTCGCCGGATCGTTCAGCTTCGCGCAGACTTCGTCGATCCGCAGATCCTGTTCGCGCATCTCAATACCGAGCGCCGCCTGGCCAACGCACGGCAGCATTTCGTCGATAGGAATTGGTGTGGCATGGAGCCCAACAGGAATCTCTTGGCCGGACAAGATACCGTCCGGGCCGATTTTGAATCCCAAACGCGCCAGACCGGCGGCGGCCAGAATAATTGCCTCAAGCTCGGTGGAATCCGAAAGCTTCTGCAACCGGGTGCCGACGTTGCCGCGAATTGGAACGATCTTCAGGTCGGACCGTTTCTCCAAAATTTGCGCGCTACGTCGGGTGCTGCTGGTGGCGACGACCGCGTTGGGCGGCAGATTGGCGATCGAGGATTTACGCTTGGAAATCAGGACGTCCCGCACATCTTCCCGTTTTCCAGCCGCGCCGAGTTTCAATCCGTCGGGCAGAATCGTCGGCAAATCCTTGAGGCTATGAACAGCCAGATCGGCCTCGCCGTTGAGGAGCGCGTCCTCGATTTCCTTGGTGAAGAGCCCGCGCGGAAGCGTGGCGTCGAGATGGGAGAGCGAGGCGGTTTGCATCTTGTCTCCCGTGGTCCTGATGATTTTCAGTTCAAATTTTTTTTGCGGGACGAGCCGCCGACATTCGCCCAGGATAAAATTTGCCTGCACCAAAGCCAGCGCGCTGCCTCGGGTGGCGATGTAAATGGGTTTTTCGGAAATCATTTGTTAGGTTCGAGCGAAAGGAAGATGGAGAAGAACGGCTATTCAAAAGCGAACTGGCCATCGGAGTGAGGTTCCGCCCTGGAGGTTGAGATTTGCAGAAGGCCCTTCACCTTCTCACAGATGATCTTTTCGCAGCCCCTGATTTCCTCCCGGCGCTGTTGCAAGTAACCATCGGCGATCGCCTGAAGGTCGTCGATATTGTAGAGGTAAACGTTCTCCAGAAAGTTGACCTCAGGCTCAATGTCACGCGGGACGGCGATGTCGATGAGCAGCAACGAACGATTTTTTCGCAGCTTCATGAGCGGCTCAAGTTTGGCGCGATCCAGGACATAATGCGGCGCGGCCGTGCTGCTGATCACGATGTCGATTTTTGGAAATTCGTCGGCCCAATCGTCAAAATGAACAGCCCGGCCCTCTAATTCGGCGGCCAGGGCGAGGGCCCGTTCGTGCGAGCGGTTTGAAACAATGATGCTGTGCGCGCCGCGAGAGAGAAGTGCCCGCGCGGTTTTCTCGCTGGTTTCGCCCGCGCCTATGACCATGACCTGCCGTTCACTGAGCGAAGTAAAAATCTTTTCTGCCAGCTCCACGGCGACTGATCCGACGGAGACGCTGCCGCGCTGGATATTGGTTTCGGTGCGGATCTGCTTGGCCACATTAAACGCGCGTTGGAAGGCTTTGTTCAACCGGCTGCCGGTGTGCTTGTGTTTCAGCGCGAGGTCGTAGGCTTTCTTGAGTTGCCCAAGAATTTCAGTTTCACCGAGGACCATGGAATCGAGCCCGGCAGCGACTTTGAACAGGTGTTCCAGGCTGTTGGGTTCCCCGAGCGTGTAGATTTCGCCATTGAGCGGTTCGCTGTATTTTTGATGGTCGAGCAAAAACTGCTGGAGCGCCGCCGCGGCCTGGCGATCCTGCAGGGGAGACGATGCATAAATCTCCACCCGGTTGCAGGTGGAAAGTATGACTGCCTCATCGGCGATGCCCGACTCCCGGATTCGCTGCAGCGCGGCGGGAATAATCGTTTCGGCAAAGGCAAACCGCTCCCGCACCGTGACCGGCGAGGAATGATGGCTTAGACCTATGACAACGATCGGCATACTTAAAAATTGACGGGTGACCGGTTCATTGGTGCGCCGGTGACAATAGATTCACTCCCCAAAAGGTCAGCAGCACAAAAGCAAAACTGCCGATTGCGCCCCAGGCGAAACGGCGCCCGCCCTGCCCGAAACGCCCCCGCATGACCAGGAGCATCAGATAAACAACCCACACAACCATTGACCAGATCAGTTTCGGGTCGCTGTTGAAATAGACATCGTACTTTTGTTTGAGCAGAATCGGGCTGAGCAACAAACCGCCGCTCAACAAGATGAATCCGGCAATCAACAGCCCATTCATCACCTTCTCCATGCGTTCGATGGGAGGAAGCCGGGAAAACACCGCGCGAAGTTTGTGAAACTTAAGATCGTGCTCCTGGGTGACGTACATGATTCCGGCGATGGAACTCAACCCAAAGGCGCCATAAGAGAGTAAAATCAATGTGGCGTGCAGGCTGACCAAGCCGCCCGTGAACTCGGGCTTGGTCCCCCGGACATCAAGGCTTGGCATCAAGGCAAAAACTCCGATGGCAAAAAGAATGGGGGACGCGAACGCCCCGAGAAAACGGATCTTCGACCAAATCCCGAAAACAAGGTAGGCCATGACCATTGTCCAGGTGACGAACATGGTGGCCTCGAACAGATTATTCACCGGGCAACGCTCGAGGGAAAAGCCGCGTTTGATCATCGCCGTCGTGTGAAAAACCGCCGCGGCCAGCAGCAGGCAGTAATTTACCCGGCTATCCTCGCGAAATCCCCTTCGCCAGAGAAATACCGAGTAAACCACGCTGATTCCATAAAAAAGCACGGCCACTGCGAACGAGAATTTATCGGTCAACCAAGACACAGGATCAGGTTAATGCAGGGGAAAATGGCTGCAAGCCGCATTTCCAGTGCGCTCAAGGTTTGAATGCGACCGAACTGCTGAAGGTGGAAAGAAGCTGCGCTGGCGCGCGCTTCGTGGAGTCAGCCAGCCCTGCTATCATGCCGCTGGCCAGCGCCGTCGAGACCGAGGTGCCGTTGACAAAGTAGCGCTCGCTTCCGAAGGAAATCACCGTCGCGCCGGGAAGAATGATATCCACAAAGTCCCCTCGATTGGCGTAGGGGGCGATGGTTCCTTTTTGGTCCTGGGCGGAAGTGACCGCCACGACGCCCGGATAGGCCGCCGGATAAACCGGTGTTGTCACCGGCTGATTTCCGGCTGCGGCAAAAATCGGAATGCCCTTTTGCGAAACATCCTCGACCAGATCGCGGAGGAACGTGCTGTCGCCATCACTGCCAAGACTCAGGGACAGAATGTTGGCGCCGCCGTTGACAGCCTGCACAATCCCGCTGGCGACATTGAATGTCGTGGTGTTCGGATCGTTTCCATAGACATCCACCGGCAGGATTCTCACTGAAGCCGGCTGTCCCTGGGTCGCGGTGCTGTTTAACCCTAACAGGATGGATTCGGCCATGGTGGTGCCGTGAGTGGGAAAATCGGTCCCGGGATTTGCCTCACCGGCAACCCAAACTCCGGGAAGGATGAACCCCTGCATGTTGGCTCCCAGTTGCTGCACGGCGGTATCGATCAACCCGATCACTATCTGTTTTCCATCGCCGCCCCCGACGCCCGGCTTCAACGAAAATGGTGAACCGGCACCGGAGACGGAAGCGGTTTTGAATGGGGAAGGTCGATCGAGCAAATAGTTGGAATCGACCGACGCAACGCCATCGATTTGGGAGAGCCGTTCACGCGCAGATAGGGCGGATGCTTCGTCCGCAAATTCCAACAAGTAGGAATCTCCTCCCGGCAATTTGCCAATCACCTTGGCGCCGAGCTCAAGTGCGATGGCTTCAATGTCGGCCAGGGAACCGTGCTTCAAAGTCACGATCAGATGATTCAAAATGATTTTGTCCTTGCCAAGGATGAGAGGTCTTTTTTCGGCTCGAATCAATTGGGTGGCGTTTTTCGCGCCCGTTCGGAACACAAACAGTTTGGGCACCGAGTTGGATTGGGGGGAGACTTCGAAATTCAGGTTGCCCAATAAAATCCTGAGCGCGTCGCTGCGGGAAAGGTCCTTGAAACTGGCGGAAGTGGAATGAGAACTTCCCGGTTCCATGTAAACCTCCCAGCCGGTCACCGACGAAATTTTTTCGAGCAAGTCGCCCAGTTCGATGCGGGAAATGTCAGCGTCGAAGCTTTTTTGCTTTTCGTGCCAAACAAGCGCGGGCGCGGCGGCATGGGATCGCGCTCCCAGAAAGCCAACGGCCAGTATGAGCAAGCCAATCAACAGCCAGCGTCTTTTCATGTGGATGCCATTATACCCCAATTGACAGCGGTTGCGATAAAAACGTTCGGTCAAGGACGAATCAGGCGAAGGAACTGCGGCGCAACCGCCGTCGGAAGGACGACGCGATTTTGGTTGTTGGTTATCACGACTGGCGAGGCCACAGCCATCCACGAAATCGGCGGATTCAAACTGGTCGCCGACTGGAGCGTGAAACCAGCGGGATAAAGCGGCCAGGTGATGACGGCACTGTTTCCCGAAGTCGCGATGCTTAGCGCAAGGCTGAAAGCTTCAACCGCCAGCGCGTAGGTTTCAGTCCCCATGCCCAGCGGCCCACCCTTTTTGAGAACCTGAAGATCATAGCGCCCGGCCACGAGATTGGTAAAATAGATGTGCTCGACGTTATCCACCGAGCTCACGCTGGAGGCCACCGCGCTTCCGGTGCCCACGTTGTAGAGAAAAAGATCGAGGTTATTGGCAGCGCTTTGTGCGACAGGTCGGTTCCATACCAGGGTCGCCGTAAAGGTGAACAGGCCACCGCCGCTCGCTGGCAAATTGAAATAGTAATGATTCACTCTGTCCTGCAGCACCGTGCTCGCAATGGTGTTCATGTCCCAGCCCACTAACTGAAGATTTGCCGAATTGGCCCCGGGCGGATGCGCCGCTCCTGCGGAAACCGCAGTCGATTCCACAAAGGGCATTTTTCCAGCGGCCAATTGCCGATAGGAATTGAACACATTCAAAACCCCCGATCCGTAGCGCGTGTCCAGCGGCGCGGTCGTGGTATGGGTCCATCCGGTCGGCTTCAGCGCTCCGTTTAGAAGCAACGACTTTACCGTTCGCGTATCGATCGAGGATGTGGTCGTGCCAGGCCCGCCGTCTCCCCGGGTTCCCGCCTGCACCAGAAGGGCCGCCGCACCCGCAACAAAGGGCGTGGAAAAACTGGTGGCCTCGCCAGTGCCGGAAGGCGCGCTGATGTCGGGCTTCGACCGGCCGTTGTCCAAAGTGGGGCCAATCGATGTTCCCGCGTCCGATGCTCCGACGCCAATTCCGTTATACGAAGTGGCGGGAGTACTCGGCGAACCGCTGTTGCCGACCCCGGATACAAACAAGACGTTTCTCTGCGCCGCGTAATTGTCATATTGAGTGTCCACAGTGGTCTGAGGCGGTGTGGTGCTGAAAATAAAACTTTGATTCACCACCTTCGCCGGAATGGCGAGGCCTGGCGTGATCACCGACTCGTAGAAATAGTTCCCCTCGTAATTATCGACATGCATCACTCCCGGCGCGACGCCCCCTGCTGTTCCAAAAAAGTTTATCGCGACATTGTTCGCGTGCCCCGATTCGGTGCCGAGAGCGTTCGGATAAGTGGTCGAGGTACCTCCGCTGGAATAATAGGTAAACAGACTGACCGGCTGGCCAACCGCCCCCGGACGAACCTGCCAGTCATTCGCCCCAAATGGAACCTCGGCTTGCGCGACGCGGACCCCGGTCCCGACCAAAGTCGCATCAGTAGCCTGAAGCAAATCCACGCCGACGGCCGCGGTTTCGGGCGAAGCGCCCGCGTGCAGTCCGACCAAGCTTATCGCCACCATCGCGGCAATTTGTTTGCAGTTCATAAGCTAACAATGCCAGCCCGCCCGCATTTGGCAACCAAGCGTTGGACGGCACTGGCAATGGGCCTTGCTATTCGGAGAATTCGCTCGACCCGAACCCCGTGTTTGGATTTCGGCAGGCACCGGCTTTCGCCTGCGCGACCATCAGGTAACGAATTCCAGTTCCTGACGTTTTGGAATCAACCCTTGCTCAAAGGCACGATCCAGGAATAGTCGGATCGATTTCCGGCCACGGTCGCCGTAATCGAGAGTCCAATGGTTCACATACATGCCGACGAATTTGTCCGCCAGTTCCCGGCCCATGTCGCGCGCATATTGAAGCGCGTGTTGGATGGCTTCGGCGCGATGTTCCAAACTGTATTGAATGCTGGCGGTCAAAATATCGGAAATGAGTTTTCGAGTTTTAGGGTCGAACCGCTTGTGAATGACGTTTCCGCCGAGCGGCAACGGCAGTCCGTCGTTCTCTTCGCCCCACCACTTGCCCAAATCCTGGCAGACCACGAGCCCTTCGTTCTGGTAGGTCAACTGGCCCTCGTGAATAATCAAGCCAACATCCGCCGCGCCGGATCGCACCGCGGTAAAAATCTCATCGAACGGCACCACGAGGATTTCGAGTCCGTCAGCCGATTGGCCGAGCCAGAGCTGCAATGCGAGAAATGCGCTCGTCATTTTTCCGGGCACGGCAATTCTCTTTTTCAATATCTCGTCGCGGCTCAATTTACTTTTCGCCACGAGCATCGGCCCGTAACCGTCGCCCATGCTCGCGCCGCTTGGCAGCAATGCATATTGGTCGCTGACGTAAGCATAGGCGTGGATGCTGATGGCGGAGATGTCGAGTTCGCCGCGGGTCGCGCGCTCGTTGAGCGTTTGGATGTCCTGCAAAATATGCTCGAATGAAAATCCGTGTGTTGGGATCAAATCCTTCGCCAAGGCGTAAAACATGAAGGCGTCATCCGGGTCCGGGGAGTGGCCGAGAGTCAGTTTCTTGAAATTCATCGCGGGCAAAGTAAGGGGGTTCCATTCGCGTTGCCAGTCGTGAAATCGGCAGCTCGGACCAAAGGAAAAGCTGGTAGCACCCCTCACTCGAATGGTCTGGCCCGGTCCTGCACATTGAAAACACGCGGGCTGACTGCATTTCGACATCGTTCGAAATTTTTGCAACGAAAAAGCCGCCCCGGTTTCCCGGAGCGGCTTCGGAATTATTTCCGGCTCGGTGTGGCCGGACGTTCGCGCCTTACTTTTTCTTCTTCACGGCCTTCGCCTTGCGCTTCTCCTCGATGGCGGCCTGAGCGGCGGCCAGTCGCGCCACAGGGACGCGGTAGGGTGAGCAGCTCACGTAGTTCAATCCAATGCGATGACAGAATTTCACGGACTCTGGATCGCCGCCATGTTCGCCGCAGATGCCGAGTTTGATGCCGGGGCGGGTCTGTCGGCCTTTGGCGATGGCGATTTCCATCAGTTGCCCGACGCCGCTCTGGTCGATCGAGGCAAACGGATTCTTTTTCATGATCTCCGATTCCTGATACGCGCCGAGGAAACTGCCGGAATCATCGCGGCTCATCCCGAGCGCGGTCTGGGTGAGGTCGTTCGTGCCAAAGCTGAAGAACTCGGCCGTCTCAGCAATCTCATTCGCCGTAAGCGCGCCGCGCGGCACTTCGATCATGGTGCCAACACTGTAGGCGAGTTTCACCTTCTTCTCGGCCTGCACCAGCTTCGCCGTTTCGTGAACGACGGCCACCTGCAAATCCAACTCCTTCTTGAAACCGACAAGCGGGATCATGATTTCGGGTTTGCATTTGATCCCCTTTTTCATGGCATCGGCGGCGGCCTCGAAAACGGCACGCGCCTGCATCCGCGTGATCTCGGGATACTTGATCCCCAGACGGCAACCGCGGAAGCCGAGCATCGGGTTGAATTCGTGCAGCTCGTGGACACGTTGCGTAATCTTCTCGGTCGTGATGCCAAGTTTCTTGGCGAGGTCGCCCTGGGCTTTGGCATCGTTCGGCAGGAATTCGTGCAAAGGCGGATCGAGAAAACGAATTGTCGCCGGGAATCCTTTCAGCGCTTTGAAGATGCCGAAGAAATCGGCCCGTTGGTACGGCAACAACTTGGCCAGCGCGGCCTCGCGTGCCGGGAGAGTCTCGGCGAGAATCATCTCGCGCATGGCATCAATGCGATCTCCCTCGAAGAACATGTGCTCGGTGCGCGTGAGGCCGATGCCGGTCGCGCCGAAGGCGACTGCGTTTGCGGTCTGTTCCGGAGTGTCGGCATTGGTGCGAACCTGCATCCGCGTGACCTTGCTGCACCAGTTCATCAACTGCGCGTAATCCTGGTAGGTCTTGCTCTGTTTGGGCTTGAGCGATTTTTCGACGAGCACTTGAATAATTTCCGACGCGGCGGTTTTGACTTCGCCCGCATAGACCTCGCCGGCGGTTCCGTCGATGGAAAGGAAATCGCCCTGCTTATAGGTTGTGCCATCCACTGTGAGCGTCCTGGCATTGTAGTCCACCTGCAACGCGCTCGCGCCGCAGACGCAGACTTTGCCCATCTGCCGGGCAACCAGCGCGGCATGGGAGCTGACGCCGCCGCGGGCGGTCAAAATTCCCTCGGCTGCGATCATCCCGCGCAAATCTTCAGGCGAGGTTTCGACGCGGACGAGCAGAACCTTTTCGCCTTTTTCAGCCGCTTCCACAGCGCGCTCGGCGTTGAAATAGATTTTACCAGTAGCCGCACCGGGTCCGGCGGGCAAACCTTTGGCAATGACCTTCGCGGATTTGATCGCATTCCGGTCGAACACCGGGGCGAGCAATTGGTCGAGTTGATCGGCTGGATTGCGGATGATGGCGGTTTCCCAGTCGATCAGTTTTTCGCGCACCATGTCCATGGAGAATTTCAAGGCAGCCATCGCCGTGCGTTTGCCGTTGCGGGTCTGGAGCATGAACAGCTTGCCCTCCTGGACCGTGAATTCGACGTCCTGAACATCCTTGAAATGCTTCTCCAGCAGGCTTCGAACCTTCATCAGTTCGGCGTAGGACTTGGGCATCTGCTCCTTCAGTTTCAGGACCGGCTCAGGCGTGCGCACACCCGCAACCACGTCTTCGCCCTGGGCGTTGATCAGGAATTCGCCATAAAATTCGTTCACGCCGTTGGCTGGGTTGCGGGTGAAGGCCACGCCGGAGCCGGAGGTCTCGCCGAGGTTTCCGTAAACCATCGCCTGCACGTTGACCGCCGTTCCCCATTCGGTCGGGATGTTATACTTGCGGCGGTAAACGGTGGCCCGGTCGTTCATCCATGAACCGAACACAGCGCCAGCAGCGCCGCGCAATTGATCCCACGGATCGTTCGGGAAGCTTTTGCCGGTTCGTTCCTTGACCAAAGCTTTGAAGCGCTTGACCAATTCCTTCTGGTCCTCCGCGGTGAGTTCGCTATCGACGATGTCCTTGTGATAGGTCTCGTGCTTAAATTCATGAATCACGGTTTCGAACGGCTCATGGTCCTCGCCCTCGCGTTTTTGCACGCCCATGACGACGTCGCCGTACATCTGGATGAAGCGGCGGTAGCAATCCCAGGCGAACCGTTCGTTGTTGGTCGCCGCTGTCAGAGAGAGAACCGTCTGGTCGTTCAGGCCGAGATTCAAAATAGTGTCCATCATACCCGGCATCGAATCGCGCGCGCCGGAACGAACGGCCACGAGCAACGGCATGCCCGCGGCATTGCCAAACTTGCAGCCCATGATTTTTTCCATGTTGGCCATGCCCGCCTGCATCTGCGCCTGAAGTTCCTTTGGATAACTGCGTTTATTGGCGTAGAAATAGGTGCAAACGTCCGTGGTGACGGTGAAACCGGGAGGAACAGGCAGACCGATGCGCGTCATTTCGGCGAGGTTCGCGCCCTTGCCGCCGAGGAGAGGTTTCATGGAGCCGTTGCCGTCCGCTTTGTTGTTGCCCCAGGTGTAAACGTATTTTTTCGATTTAGATGCCATAAATAAACTGCAATTATAGGGTTTCTTCGGGAAAATTCCGCAGAATTGAGCCGCGAATTTAACAAAGGGCGAGGGAGAGTCAAACGTTGATATAAGAAAACCCGATTCGAGCCAGGGCGAACGTTATCCCGTTTGATGACCCATTGAACTTGAAAAAGCCGTTCCGCATCACACGGAACGGCTCTGTTCAACCTGGAGTATCCAGTCTATCAGGCTTCGAAAGATTTGCCGCAGCCACAACTTTGTTTGGCTTGAGGATTAGTGATCTTAAACCCGCCGCCCGTCAGGGCATCGGAAAAATCGACGACCGATCCGCGCAGATAATTTGCGCTGAACGGATCAACCAGGACAGAAACCCCATGAAGCTCTGTCACCGTGTCGTCTGGCCGCTTTTCGTCGAAAACCATTCCATACTGCATCCCGGAGCAACCGCCCCCCTCCACGTAAACCCGGAGCGCTTTTCCGGTGCTTTCCTTCTCGCGGGCGAGCATGGATTGAATTTCCATGGCAGCGCTTTCGGTGACAATGATTACAGATTCCGTTGGCTCAGTTGCGTTCATAACTTTTCTTTTGCAAGCGTAATGGCAGGGCAAAAGTGTGTCAAACGGGGTTTCGAATTTTTCATTTCCTGGCTATTCCTTCACCGCGCCCAGATGGGTGGTCGCAGCGGCGACTTTCTTCTCCAGCGCTGAGCTCAACGGTGGAAGGCGTTTGGACAATAATTCGTAGATGTTTCGCGCCTGCTCCCACTGTCCGGCAGTCTCGCAAATTTTCGCCGCCGCGATTCCTGCCTCGTAGATCCACTTAGGATCAAAACTTTCACCATCACGCAGATTGCCAAGAGTCACAACGTTCATGTAATGTTTCAAGGCCGCGTCCATCCATGCTTTCCGGTCCGGGCCAGTCTTTATCTCCGCCTGCTTCACGCAAGTGTTGCCCAGGCAAACCTCAGCGTAACTGCGTGCCGCCGCACCTGCCTGCGGGGAGTTCATGACGAGTCCGAAAAAATCCTGCGCCTTTTTGTAGTTGCCTTCAGCCTGCCCCGCGTCGCGTCCAGCCAACTGAAAGTAACACTCGCCAATCCGACCCCATGCAAGCGGAGCGAGGGGATTGGAGGCGTCTTTCGTGATCCGGGTAAACGCACTGATCGCCTCCCCGATATCCTTGTTCGTGTTTGATATATAATCCTGATACAAGGTGTCCCCGAGCGCAAAGAGAGCCTCGCCCATCAATGCCGCAGGCGCATTGGTAATCTTATCGAGCGAATTAATCAGGTCGGTGAAGTAGGTTGCCGCCTCCCGGAAATTTGAACGGTCATAAGCCGATCGCCCCGCCATCAGACGCGCGCGATATCCGAGTTCGGGAAACGCAGGAAACTTCTGATAAAGTTCCTGATAACTTTTCTCCGCGTTGCGATAATCCTCGTGGTTCCAATAAAAGTCGGCCACCCAGTTTTGCGCGAAGGGGGCCAGGTTATTCGATGGAAACTGGGCGACGAAGTTCGTGAACACATTAAACGCGTTCGTTTCCTGCCCTGCTTTGTCCAGAACCAGGGCGCGGGAGAATTGGCCCTGCGATTGCAGAGGGTGGCTCGGGAAGTTTGTGACCCATTGGTCGTACTCCGTGAGCGCCACCGGCCAGTTTTTTTCTTCCACAAAAGTTTGCGCGACGGCCAGCTTGATTTCCGCAGTCTGCGGCGAATCGGGAAACCGCTTCAGGAAATCGAGCAGCATCTCGCGCGCTTCGGCGGATTTGCCCGAGCGACTGAAGTTTTGCCCCACCAACAAGAGACTCCTGTCGCCAAACGAACCGTTGGGAAACCAGGCCAGTAATTTCTGCATTGCATTGGTAGCCCCCGAATCGTTTCCACTTCTCAGGCTCGCTCGAACCGTCTGATACAACGCCGCCTCGAAAAGCGAATTTGTGACCCGGGACATCCCGGCGTATTCCTGAACCAAAACCTGGTAATTAGTGACCGCCGCCGAGTAATTCGTTTGCCGGAACTGCGCATCCGCCAGCTTGAAGCGGGCGATCGCCTGATCTTCTGATACCGGCAAACGCTTTGTTGCCTCCGCGAAATCGGCCTCCGCTTCGGGAAATTTCTCCTGCAACCAAAAACACCAGCCGCGCCCCAGATACGCTTTGCCCAGATACAGGCTCTGGGGGAAGTCGGCAAAAACCGTGTTGAAATTTGCCAGCGCCTGGTCGAATAAATTGCTGGACACCGCGCCTGCGGGAGTGGCTGGCGACAGCGAAGCGACATATTGCTTCAGCCGCAATTCGCCGAGCGTCAGCCGGGCCAGATCGATCACGGAGTCATTGGTGTTCTGTTGAATGAAACTCTCGAGGCGGCTAATCGCGTTGGTAATGGCTCCCTGCGCGAGGTTCAAATCAATCGTCTTGAAAAAAGATTTCCGCCGGATTTCAAGCGGGACGTTGGTGACACTTCCCTCCGCCAGGTTCTGTTCGTAAACCAGCATTGCCTCCGGCAGACGATTAAGCTTCTCCAAAATCTCGCCGTTCAACAGAAGAGATTTCGCGAAAAGACTCCCCTTGCCCGACTCCTTCGCGGCCACGAGCAGATTCGTGGCGGTCTGCAACGCGTTCTCCAAACGACCCGCCGCAAGCTGAACGCGGCAAAGCAAATTGTTCTGCTGCCACTTGGCGTCCGGGGTCATGTTTCCGCCGTCCAGTTGCGCCACGACTTTCTCCGCCTCATCGAAACGCCCCTGCTTGAGCAGCGCCTCCGTCAGCAATAACGAGCCGTTGACACTGAAGCCGCTGTTCGGCTGAATCTTGGCGGCCGCCTCAAACTTGCCTCCCACGGTTTGCAGCAATTCAATGACGCGTGGAGAATTTCCCAACTCGGACTCCGCGAGCGCTTCTTTGTAAGCCGATTCGAGTTGGTGCGGTGATTGGGGATAGTTTTTTCCCAGCGCGGCGAACGCGTCCGCCGCCTCGCGAAATTTACCATTGTTGAGAAAGCTTTGCCCGATCCAATACTGGTATTCGTGCGCCAACGGGCCGGCTTCCGGCAATCCTTTCTGCAAAAGCTCCAGCGCGCCGGGATAATTCGTCTGATGAAAGCGGGCCTGGGCCTGGTGCAAAATCGCGTCGATTTTGTTCGTGGATGCGGGATATTCCTCGATAAATTTTGCGAAATCCTGTTCCGCAAGGCTGTAGAGCTTCGTATTGAGTGAACCCACTGCCGTGTTGAACGCGCGCTCCTCTGCTGTGCTCGCGGCAAAGCAGGCCGGGTCAGCAACAAGGCTCAGCAGAAAACAAATGGTCAACAGGTAACGCACAGGCATCAGACGAAATTGTTCGGGAAATCAATCACGCAATTTTCTTTAGCGGATTGGGCACAAGGATACGACTCAAATATTGGCCCGTGAAGCTTTCCGCGACGCGGGAAACCGTCTCAGGCGTTCCCTGCGCCACAATTCTCCCGCCGCCCGAACCGCCCTCGGGTCCAAGGTCGATAATCCAATCCGCCGTTTTGATCACGTCGAGATTGTGTTCGATGATCAACAGCGTGTTGCCCGTGCCACGGAGTTTGAACAACACTTCGAGCAACTTGGCCACATCATGGAAATGCAGCCCGGTTGTCGGCTCGTCCAAAATATAAAGTGTCTGGCCGGTGGCTTTGCGGCTGAGTTCGGCGGCGAGTTTGATCCGTTGAGCTTCGCCCCCGCTGAGGGTCGTGGCGGATTGACCGAGCTTAACATATCCCAGTCCCACCTCGGCCAGAGTCAGGCAAGGGTCATAGATTTTCGGGATGGCCCGGAAAAATGTCACCGCTTCATCGACCGTCATGTCGAGGACGTCGGCAATGTTCATCCCTTTGTAATTAATCTCGAGCGTCTCGCGATTGTAACGACGGCCGCTGCAATGTTCACACGTCACATAAACGGGCGGCAGAAAATGCATTTCAATTTTGATCAATCCGTCCCCCTGGCATTTCTCGCAACGTCCGCCTTTCACGTTGAAACTAAAGCGACCCGGCTGATAGCCGCGAATCTTCGCTGCCGGAAGCTTCGCAAACAGATCACGAATCTGGTTGAACATGCCGGTGTAGGTCGCGGGATTGCTGCGCGGCGTGCGGCCAATCGGCGTTTGGTCGATGACGATAATTTTGTCGAGGTGCTCGACGCCGCGAATCTCGCGATGCGCGCCGGGCTGTTCCTTCGAGCCGTAAAATTTGCGGAACAAAGCGCGTCGCAGAATGTCATCCACCAGGGTGCTCTTGCCCGACCCGCTTACTCCGGTCACGCACGTCATCGTGCCGAGCGGAATCTTCACATCGACGTTTTGCAAATTATTTTCGCGCGCGCCTAGAATCTCCAGTGTCCCTTTTTCGCCGAACGCTTTCACGCGATTTTTTGGAACTGCCACGGAAAGTTCGCCTTTTAGATATTGGCCGGTCAGCGAGCGCGGGTTCGCTTCAATCTCCGCGACGGTTCCGGCAGCCACCACTTCGCCCCCGCGCACGCCTGCCCCCGGGCCAAGATCAAGAATGTAATCCGCGTGACGAATCGTGTCTTCGTCGTGCTCGACCACGAGCACGCAGTTACCCAGATCCCGAAGCCGCTCCAGGGTTTTGAGCAGCCGATCGTTATCGCGCTGATGCAAGCCAATGCTCGGCTCGTCCAGAATGTAGAGCACTCCGACCAAGCCCGCGCCAATCTGGGTGGCGAGTCGAATGCGTTGTGCCTCGCCGCCGCTCAAGGTGCCGCTCTCGCGATCAAGGGTGAGATAGCCCAGTCCTACATTCCTGAGAAAACCAAGGCGCGAACGAATTTCCTTGATGACTTCACCCGCGATTTTCAGTTGGAAATCGGTGAGTTTGAGTTGAGCAAAAAACTGATCCGCTGCGTCCACCGAGAGGGCGCAGACATCCATGATCGAAAGGCCCGGCAGTTTTGAATTTTCAATTTTGAATTTTGAATTCAATTCTGCGTTGCCCAAAGTCACTGCCAGGATTTCTGGTTTCAGACGTTTCCCCTCGCAAGCATCGCATGGCTGCGGGTTCATGAAACTTTTCAGGCGGTTCCGCGTAAACTCGCTCTCGCTCTCGGCGTAAAGCCGTTCCATGTTCGGAATGACTCCTTCGAACACCCGTTTGACTTTGCTCTGCTTGCCCGCGCGCCAAAAGGTGAATTCGATTTCTTTCTCGCCGGAACCACGAATCAAGACCTTTTTGAAATCGTCCGGCAAACTCTTGTAAGGCGTTTCCAGATTCACATCGTGCGCCGATGCCACACCGCGCAAAATCGCTTTGTAATAGGTGATCATCCGCTTTCCGCCTCGACGCCACGGAAGGACTGCGCCTTTCTCCAGCGATTTCTCCACATCCGGCACCACCAATTGTTCGTCGAAAACCATTTTCTGGCCAAGGCCGTGACAGACCGGGCACGCGCCATTCGGTGAGTTGAATGAAAAATGTTTGGGCGTGAGCGTCTCGAAACTCTTTCCCGTCGCCGCGCTGTAATTGCGATTGGAATGAAGCGTTTCGGTCCAGGTATCGTTGGCAGCGCGCGTGACGCCGGAGGCACCACCCTTTGCTTGCGAACCTGCGACGGACAAAGGACTGCCCGCCCTGCCCTCCTCAACTTTGAACTTTGAACTTTGAACTTTGAACTCTTCCAGATGCAAAACCACCACACGCCCTTCGCCCCAGCGCAACGCTGTCTCCACCGAATCACCCAAGCGCACCCGTATTTTTTCGTCGATCACCAGGCGATCCACCACCGCTTCAATCGTGTGCCGCTGCTTGGCCTCCAACTTCACGCGCACGTTCGCGCTTAGCTCCACAAGCACGCCATCGACCCGCGCGCGCACGAAACCTTCGCGCGCCAGGCGTTCGATCACGTCGCGAAACTCCCCCTTTTGATCCGACACCACCGGCGCGAGCAGCATCACGCGCGTCTTCGGCGGCAAGGCCAGGATTTTGTCCACGATGTCACTGGTGGTCTGTTGTGTGATCGGTTTCCCGGTTTCGGGGCAATGCGGCTGTCCGACGTTCGCGAAGAGCAGGCGCAAATAATCGTAAATCTCCGTCGTCGTCGCGATGATCGAACGCGGACCGGTCCCGGAACTGCGTTGCTCGATGGCGATGGCAGGCGAAAGACCCTCAATGAAATCAACGTCCGGCTTTTGCATCTGGTCAAGGAACTGCCGGGCGTAAGCGGAAAGCGACTCCACATATTTGCGCTGGCCCTCGGCGTAAATCGTGTCAAAAGCGAGTGACGATTTTCCCGAGCCGCTCAATCCGGTGATAACCACCAGTTTGTCCCGCGGGATTTCGAGCGTGAGATTCTTGAGATTGTGCTCACGGGCCCCGCCGATTTTGATAAATTCTTTCGACATGAATTGCGAATTTTGCCATCAGGCAATCCGCAAATTTAGCGAAGAAGGTTTGGGATGCAAAGGGAA
>Ga0163152_10003969_pt1 | contig 18745 bp, 19 predicted proteins | sample OliLakLV19MP8IB2_FD_148635 | JGI IMG/M metagenome (GOLD analysis project Ga0163152, IMG submission 148635) | Freshwater microbial mat bacterial communities from Lake Vanda, McMurdo Dry Valleys, Antarctica - Oligotrophic Lake LV.19.MP8.IB-2 | ecosystem: Environmental > Aquatic > Freshwater >...
TAGAACTTGTTGTCCCCATCGACGGTTGCACCCGCGCTGATCACGCCACCGGTGATACCGGCAACCACGGTGCTGTTGTACACCCTGTTGGCGCCAGTGATGCCCGTGGCGGTGATCGCCTTCGCCGTCACCTCGGCAGTGGCCCCGCTCGCATCGCTGAGCGTGTAGTTGCCCGCAGCGTTGTTGCCCAGGGCCAGACCCGAGACGGTGATGGCCTTACCCGTACCCACGTCCTTGCTAGCGAACGCGCCGCTGGCGCCGCTGGTAACAAGGGTGATCGCATCGCCCGTGTAGAACTTGTTGTCCCCATCGACGGTTGCACCCGCGCTGATCACGCCACCGGTGATACCGGCAACCACGGTGCTGTTGTACACCCTGTTGGCGCCAGTGATGCCCGTGGCGGTGATCGCCTTCGCCGCAATGCTTGCCGCCTGGCTCGCGGGCTGGCTGAACAGGGAGTATGAACCGGCATCTGTGTTGCCGAGGCCATAGCCAGTGAAATTTACGGTGCTGGCCGTCGCTACGTCTTTGCTATTAAAGTTGGCGGCACCGGCGCTCAAGCTCACTCTCTGGCCCGCAGTACCGTCCGGGGGCGGGGGAACACCGGCAGGGCCGCTCTTGAATGTGAACGGCGCGTTCAGAGTCGCGGCGATTGTGGCGTCGTAGGTCTTGTTCTGCGCGACAGCAGACGCATTGTCGACAAACACCCACATGTAGGGAGTCAGCGTGCTGTCGGTTAAGGTGAATTTGCCTAAATAGTTTGTCGGCGCTGCGTACGAGCCCGGATTGTAATAAATGCTAGCCGCACCGCGAGTCATGGTAACGCTACCGCTGGTAGGAAAGGCCACGGTGCCGCCGGCAACCCCCGGCCCAGTACCATCGTTATCGGCACGCAGTACAACATTACCATCGGTCGTCGTAATGACCGCATTCACGTTTACATCGCGACCGGCGTTCGCTACAAAGCTTCCACGGGTGGCAGTAACTGCCGAATTCACGTTCACGTCCCTGACGGCGCTCAACGTCAGAGTAGTCGGAATCGTCGGGGCGATTACCGACCAGGTAACCACCGCGTCCACACTAATATCGCCACTTCCGCTTGTGCCGCTGTTTGCCGTTGTGATAGTGACGTCTGTGCCCGCATTCAGAGCGGTAGTGATGGTGGTGAGATTCACATTGGCCGTGCTTGCGCCGGAATCCGGCGTGAATGCTTTGGGGTTGCCGACGCTGAACGTTCCTCCGCTGTCTACCGCATCCGTAATCGTCACATCGGCCGGGTCGAGCAGCCACGTGCCGTTTCTGCCGCTCGGTGCGCTGGCATTGACCTTGATGCCCGACACGTCCAGCCAGTGACCGGAGGTTTCGATCAAGCCGCCGTTGCCGCCCTGCGTGCCGCCGCGCGCCGTAATGCTGCCGTAAGCGCGCGTCGTGTCGTTTCCCCACAGCACGACCTTGCCGCCGTTACCATTCGTGACGGCGTCAGCGGTGATGATGGAGTCCGCGCTCATGTAAGTCGCGGAAGCATTTTGCACGGCGAAGTTCGCACCGTTCAGGTCGCCACCGACCAGCACCGTGCCGGCGCCAGCATCGCCGGAAACATTAATATGCCCGCCGAACAGGCCGACCTTTTCGCCCAGCACCTGCACGGTCCCGCCGGTCCGGCCTGCGCTAGTACCTTTGGCCTCGATCGCGCCAGACACAAGCGTGGTGCCGGTTTCGGACTGAACCGTTATCGTGCCGGCCTGCTCGCCGTTGGCGCTGAGGCGGCTGCCGGCGTCGAGGGTCACATCCTGTTTCGCACGCAGGACGATTTTGCCGCTTGCGTCGCGCACCACCTGGTTGGCATCGATGATGCCCGCGTTCCGCAGCGCCGCGCCGTATATGCCCACTCGCCCGCTTTGCGCAAGAATCTCGCCTAAGTTGACGGCGGCGTTATCGCCCGCCGTGAGTTCGACCCTCACTCCCGGCGTGCTGGAGTCGAAAATTTTCACCGACTGGCCCGCGGCCAGGATCACGTCGCCCTGCGGGCTGTTGATGATGCCGCTGTTGCTGACGTTCGTTCCGACCAGATAGACGCTGCCACCCGAAGGCGTGGTGATGCTGCCCTGGTTTTCCACCTTGCCGGCAAGCGCATTGGGCGCGAAATTGAAGCGGCCCGCGAGAAAGTCCTGGTTGCTCAGGTTGAGCGTCGAGGCCACCAGCCCGGCCACGTCGATGCGCGCGCCCGGCCCGATCAGGATGCCGCTTGGATTGACCAGGAAGACCCGGCCGTTCGAGGTGAGCGCCCCGAGGATGACCGAAAGATCGGGACCGATGACGCGATTGAGGACGCTCGAGGCGGCGCTTTGCTGGATGAATCGTGTGGTTTCGCTCGCGCCGATCGAGAACCCCTGCCAGTTGATGATTGCCCCGGGACTGTTGGTGATGCTCAGCGATCGACCCACATTGGAGAAGCTGGCCTGACCCGCAACCATGGTTGGATTGGTGCCATTCGCCTGGGCTTGGCCTGCGACAAAGACATATGCAATCGCTGCGGCAAGAGCGGTTAGTCTAGGAGTCATGGATTCCTCTCAGAGTTGGCACGCGCGGTCGCCTTGGTCCTTTCCATCAGCGAGTCTCTCCACCATGTGATAAGCCGGGGCGCCGGGATAGCGTCACTACTCCAGCCCACCTTTTGCGAAGCTTATCGGGCGCGTCGCATGCGGTCGGTACGTTACCGAACGCTGGCCCCGGTCTGCGGTGTCTTGACAGGCGGCAGAACTTTGGACCGCAAGACGCTGGAGGCGATCCGGTTGATGGCGGTGGAGCGCGTGCGTGAAGGCGAGTCGGACGGATGTATAGGCGGCGTGGAGGCGCGCTATCGCTCGGGATTGGCGGCACCGGCTGTGATGTTCCGCCTTCGCGGTGTCGATCTCGCCGGGTCGCACCCACGATCCGTTTCCTCCACGCCCTCATCAAACTGGGCGTGCGGATTTCCCGCGTCCAGCTCGCGGACAGGTATCACGCTGTATTGGCAGCAATTTTGCCTGAGGCCCGCTCAGACTTTCGGGGACCTGGCCAACTTTAACCCGCACGTGCACGTGCTTGCCGCCGATGGGGCGTTCCTGCCCGATGGAACGTTTTTCCCCCTGCCGCCGGTGCCCGGAAGGTTTCTCGTCGAAGGCTTTCGGCGCGCGGTGCCGGCGTTCCTCGTGCGCCAACAGGGGCTGTCCGAAGTGTTGTGTGGCCGCATGCTCGGCTAGCGCCATAGTGGGTTTTCCGCGCACAACCAGGTGCGGGTCGCGGCGGGGGATGCTGAGGGCGGGAAGAAACTCGCCGGCTACATGCTGCGCGCGCCGATGTCGCTTGAGAAGACGCGTTACGATTTCGATAACCCGGGGGCCATCGTCAAGTAGCAATTGGTCCGAAGATCCCCGGGCAGGTCACAACCATTGCATCAGAAGAGTGGGATTGGTTTTCCGATCGTTTGATTGCCCAAAATGGGGCCGGGATACGCCAAGCTGCGCGGCAAACTTGGCCGCGGCACAGACAGCACGCGACTGGTATCGGACGATCGCGATCGCTAGCCGATGCCCGGCTATTTCGACTCGGCCTTTGTTGCCAAGTTTTACCTGGATGAGTCCGACAGTGAGGCGGTGCGCGACCTGGCGACATCGCTCAGTCGTGTGAGCTGTTTGCAGTTGGGTCGCATGGAGGTCGCCGCGGCGTTTCACCGCAAGTGGCGGGAGGGGAGTTTTTCCGCAACGGCGTTTGGTGAAATCAACGCTCAATTTGCGCAGGACTGCGCGCAGGGACTGTGGAATTGGCTGCCTCTGACATCATCCCTGGTTGACGCGGCGATAGCACGCCTTGTGCATCTCCCAAAGAAGGTGTATTTGCGCTCGGCGGACGCGCTACACCTGAGTTGTGCAAGCGAACACGGATTCAGGGAAATGTTCAGCAACGATCGCCATCTCGGTCTGGCCGCGCCGCATTTCAAGCTGAAAGTCCGTGGCGTAGCAAAGCTCCCATACTGACGGACGAACAGATTTTTACTCCTGCAAGACCCGCTGCTTCTGCCCGAGCTGCCATCCGGCTTGATTTCAGAAAGATAATCTACGCAATACGTGTTATCTGAGCAACGCCGTCGCCAAGGCTTTTACGCGATCTTCTGTTGTGCGCTGCCACGGGGCCGATCCTGTTCGTGCAGACCTTCGGCGACCTGGGCAACTTCGGCCCGCACGTGCTTTGCCCAACACGGAGACGGAGCGGTTGCTCGCCGCGGCGCACATTCAGCAGGTATCTTCATGCTTGTACAATCACGTTAAAGTGATATAGTTCGAACATGATATCCAGTGCATGGGTAGCGCTTTGACGTGGCACGTATTCTTGCACGATGAGTTCGATGCCGAGTTCAACGCATTGCCTGAAGAGGTCCAGGAGAATCTGTTGGCTGCCGCCAGCGCGGTGCAAATAGCGGGACCCAAGGCCGGGCGCCCTCACGTCGACACCCTGGCCGGTTCTCGCCACAGCGAGGCGTTGTTTTACAAACGTCTGATCAAGGTGGCGGACGCGCGATTCGACAGGCATCTGGCGCGCATCAAATAGGGCAATTTCCCAAGGGGTGAAGTATGGGCCGTACGATTGACCAAATTATCGCAACCCTGCCCAAGGCGCGGCAGCGGAAGATTGCCGCCAAGGCGCGGAAAATGGCGCGCGAGATGATCGAGCGTGCGGATTCTCTGGGAGAGATTCGCAAGGCGCTGTTCAAGACGCAGGTCGAAATGGCGCGTGAGTTGGGCGTGGGTCAAGTGGCGGTGGCGCAGCTTGAAAGGCGTTCGGATCTATTGCTCTCTACATTGCAACGCTATGTGCGGGCAGCCGGTGCGAGCCTTTCGCTGGTGGTGCGTACCAAGGAGGGAGCGGAGATTGTGCTGCAGGGTCTGGGTGAGGTTGGTGCCCGAGCAAAGGCGCCCGCCGGAGCGCGGCGCGTAAGTGCCGCGCGTGCGTCCCGCAACAAAGGCAGACGCATCGCCGCTTGATTTGTTCGTGCACTCCTTCGGGAATCCGACCAACCTCAACCCGCACGTGCATGCGCTTGCCGCCGACGGGGCGTTCTGTCCGGACGGAGCGTTTGTGCCCCTGCCGCCGGTGCCCGAAGGGCTGCTCGTCGAGGGATTTCGGCAGATCCTGGCCACGCGAAGCGTCCCGATCGTCGGCCCCAACTCGCCCTCCCCCTTGGCGTCCCCGTCGGGGCGTCTACTCGTCATGGGACATCTACCGGTACTCCGACTCGCGCTCGTGCCGGGCCGATGCGAGGTACACCGCGGTGGAACTCCGGTAGTACAGAATCCAGAAATCGCCGAGCAGCCACTCCCGCGCCCGCAGGCGGCGGCGTGCCGTCAGCGGGGCAAGCCGGTTGAGCCAGATCTTCTCGGATTCGCTCATGCTCAGGGTCAGTTGCGCCGGCCTGCCGATGTCGGGTTGCGCGGCCAGGATCCCGGGCAACTCGTGCTCGACAAGGTCGATCAGCCGCAGGGCGCGTGCGCCTGCATCCGGATGCAGATGGCGAAGGCTGTCATAGTGGTCGAGCGTCGCGTCGAGTGAGCGTTCGAAGCGCCGCGTCGCCACGACGGGCAACGCACGCTGCGCGTTCATGGCCCGGCGATACGCTTCGCCTTTGCTAGCAGCCGGGCGAGCCGCGGTTTGAAGTCTTCCCACGCGTACACTCGCCCCGTGTCGATGTCCTCGGCCGCCTCGACCAGGGCCTTGAGCATGGACAGGTGCTCGGCCTCCCTGAACCGGCGGTAGTCGTCGAGCTGGCCTGCCGTGATCAACGCCACGTAGCTCTCGCCGTTCTTGGTGAGGATTTTTTCGTGTCCGGTCCTGGACACGTCGTCGGCAAGCTCGGTCAGCCGCGCGCGTGCACGCGAGATGGGAACGATGTCCTTGGTGGCGATCACGGCCATGGCGGCTCCTGTACAGGATAATGATGCAAGATTCTGCACGTTCCTTGAACAGATGGCAACCGGACCGACAGTAATCTCGATCGCTCCAGCGCAACGCCGGAAGGGATCTCGTGCGCCGGGCCGGAGTGACCTAAAATCACGGTTCGCCCCCAATCGCAGGTCTCGCGAAACCATGAATGCCGAATCGCCAAAGTCCCTCGTCTATTCCGAACCCGCAGCGCTGCGCGCCGCCATCCGCGCCGGCAAGTTCGACGCCCACACCTCCGGCCAATGCCCCGGCTACGCGCAGGCGAACCTCGCGGTGCTGCCGAAGGACTACGCCGCGGATTTCCTGCGCTTCTGCCAGCTCAACCCCAAGCCCTGCCCGATCCTCGGCATGTCGAACCCAGGCGACCCGCGCATTCCCGCACTCGGCGCAGACGTGGACGTGAGCACCGATCTCTGCGGCTACTACGTGTTCAGGAACGGCGAGATGACCGAGGAGGTGCGCAACCTCAAGGCCGTCTGGCGCGACGACATGGTGGCTTTCGCGATTGGCTGCTCCTTCTCGTTCGAGGAAGCGCTCGTCGAAGGCGGCATTCCGCTGCGCCATTTCGAGCAGGGGTGCAACGTGGCCATGTATCGAACCAATATCGCGACGCAAGGCGCCGGGCGATTCGGCGGACCGACGGTCGTGTCGATGCGCCCGATGACGCCCGCGCATGCAATCCGCGCGATCCAGATCACTTCGCGCTTCCCGAACGTGCACGGGGCCCCGATCCATTTCGGCGACCCGGCCGCGATCGGGATCAAGGACATCGCAAAGCCGGACTTCGGCGACGCGGTCGAGATCCGCAAGGGCGAGGTGCCTGTGTTCTGGGCCTGCGGCGTGACGCCGCAATCGGCGATCCGCGCCGCGAAGCCGCTTCTTTCGTTTACCCACAAGCCGGGCTGCATGCTCGTCACGGACCTGCGCAACTCGCAGCTCGCCGTTTTCTAGCGAACGCCAGGATGGAAAGCGCAGACGCCGTCGTCATCGGTGCGGGCGTGATCGGCCTCGCGGTCGCCAGAGAGCTCGCGCTTGCAGGCCGCGAAGTGATCATCCTCGAATCCGAAAACGCGATCGGCACGGCCACCAGCTCGCGCAATTCCGAGGTGATCCATGCCGGGATCTACTACCCCCATGGCTCGCTCAAGGCGCGCACCTGCGTCGAAGGCCGCAAGCTGCTCTACCAGTACTGCGACGAGCACGGGATCCCCTACAAGCGCTGCGGCAAGCTCATCGTCGCCACCGACAGCGCGCAGCTCGGCGAACTGGAGGCGATCCGCGAGAAAGCCCAAGCCAACGGGGTCGCCGACGTCGCCTGGCTGACCTTGGACCAGGCGCACGCAATGGAGCCGGCCGTCTCGTGCGTCGGCGCATTGCATTCGCCATCGACCGGCGTGATCGACAGCCATGCGCTGATGCTCGCACTTTTGGGCGACGCCGAAGCGCATGGCGCGATGCTCGCCTTCGTCTCGCCCCTCGAGCGCGCACGCGTTGCCGGAGACGCGACGATCGAGCTCGAAGTCGGCGGCGACGAGCCGATGCGCCTTGCTGCTAGGACGGTGGTGAACGCGGCCGGACTGACCGCACCATCGCTCGCGCGGCGCATCGAGGGATACCCGGCCGACAAAGCGCCGCCGGAGTTCTATGCGAAAGGCAACTATTACTCGCTGATCGGCAAGTCGCCGTTTTCCCGCCTGGTCTATCCGGTGCCCGAGCCCGGAGGGCTGGGAGTGCACGTGACGATCGATCTTGGCGGGCAGGCGCGCTTCGGCCCGGACGTGGAGTGGATCGACCACATCGGCTATGACGTCGACCCGCGGCGCGCCGACCGTTTCTATGCCGCGATCCGGCGCTACTGGCCAGGGCTTCCCGATGGCGCTCTGGCGCCGGGCTACTCGGGCATCCGCCCGAAAATCGCCGGGCCGAAGGATCCCGCGCCGGACTTCGTGGTGCAGGGTCCGGCCCATCACGGCGTTGCCGGTCTGGTCAACCTCTTTGGCATCGAGTCGCCCGGGCTGACCGCCAGCCTTGCGCTGGCCCGCGAAGTGGCGCGGTGCTTGCATTGACAAGGCTCATGGCTGAAACTGCGCACGCCGGTCGCGCCGGATCCTAGAACCCGGCCGAACACCGAAACCCCCTCAGGAGGCAAGAATGACCACTCGCATTTCAACCCGCAGGCACTTTCTCGCCGCGTCCGCCGTGGCGATGGCGTTCGCCGCAGGCACCACGATGGCGCAGACCAAGTGGGACATGCCCACGCCGTATCCCGATGGCAACTTCCACACCAAGAACGTCAGGCAGTTCGCCGAGGAGGTTGCGAAAACCTCGGACGGAAAGCTGCAGATCACGGTGCACTCGAACGGCGCGCTTATCAAGATGCCGGAGATCAAGCGCGCAGTACAGACCGGCCAGGTTTCGGTCGGCGAAATCCTGGTTTCGGTCCTTGCGAACGAAGCCGCGGTATTTGCGTTCGACTCCAACCCGTTCCTCGCCAACAGCTACGCCAAAGCCGACAAGATGTGGAAAGCCGCCAGGCCCGTGATCGAGAAGCGGCTGGATTCGCAGGGCATCCAGCTGCTCTATTCGGTGCCGTGGCCCCCGCAGGGCATCTATTCGAAAAAAGACCTCAATTCGCTCGCCGACCTCAAGGGCATCAAGTTCCGCACCTATAACCCCACCACGTCGCGATTTGCCGAACTGGTCGGCGCCATCCCGACGACGGTGCAGGTCCCTGAAGTCCCGCAGGCTTTCAAGACCGGGCTCGTCGACGCGATGATCACCTCGGGCGCCACCGGCGTCGACACACAAGCGTGGGACTACCTCAGCCATTATTACGATACGCAGGCGATGCTGCCGCAAAACGTCGTATTCGTCAGCAAGGCTGCCTTTGCGAAGCTTGACGCCGCGACCCAGAAAGCGGTTCTCGCCGCTTCGGCGGCCGCCGAATCGCGCGGCTGGAAGACCAGCGAATCCGAGAATGAGGGCTACAAGAAGACGATGGCCTCGAAAGGCATCAAGATCCTCCAGCCCCCTGCCAAGATCGCCGCGGAATTCGAGGCGATCGGCAAGCAGATGACCGAGGAGTGGACGAAGAAAGCCGGTCCGGAGGGCGAGGCAATCCTCGCCGGGTACCGCAAGTAAGTCTTGCGGATGCGCGCCGCGCTGAACGCGATCTACAAGGGATCCGGCCTTTTGGCCGGATTTTTTTGGTCGCAATCGCCGTCATGTCGCTGATCCAGATCTGCGGGCGGCTGCTGAATTTCGCCGCGTACTCATACGACGAGTTTGCCGGCTACTGCTGCCGATGACCTGCTGGTCTGCGTTGCCGGGGGCGCCCCCTCCTACGAGCAGTCCGCCGCCGACGCCGCGGCAACCTCGAACCTGCCCGCGTTCGAGCGTTAGCATGGACCTGTGGATCGTATCGTCGGTCCTGCTCGGGGGCGCTCGCATTCTTCCTGGTATGCGGCGTATGGATCGCCGTGACGCTGCTGTGCGTGGGCTTCATCGCCATGCACTTCTTCACTGGCTCGCCCGCCGGTCCGCTGATGGCCACGACCGTCTGGGGCTCCAGCGCGAGCTGGGCGCTCACGGCGCTGCCGCTATTCATCTGGATGGGCGAGATCCTGTTCCGGACGCGGGTGTCGGAAGACATGTTCCGGGGCCTTGCGCCATGGGTCGAGCCGCTGCCGGACAGGCTGATGCACACGAACGTGGTCGGGTGCGGCATTTTCGCCGCCATTTCGGGGTCCTCGGCCGCCACCGCGGCGACCATCGGGCGCATTTCGATTCCCGAACTGAAGGCCCGGGGATACGACGAGAGAATGGCCATCGGCTCGCTCGCCGGCGCGGGGACGCTTGGGCTGCTGATTCCGCCCTCGATCATCATGATCGTCTATGGCGTGGCCGCCGACGTCTCGATCGCGCGCCTTTTCGTCGCCGGGGTCCTGCCAGGCATGTTGCTCATCTTGCTCTTTTCCGGCTACATCGCGATTTGGGCCCTGCGCAACCCGGGTCTCACACCCGCTCGCGAAAAAATCACCACATTTGCCGAGAAAATTTTCGCTGCGCGCCTGCTGATCCCGACAACGCTGCTGATCGGGGCGGTCATCGGCTCGATCTATTCGGGCGTCGCCACCCCAACCGAGGCCGCCGTGCTGGCGTAGTCGGGTCCCTTTCCGTTTTCCTTGTCAGCGGCTCGACCTGATGTGGTTCGGGATATTCATCGTGCGGGTGGTCGAAATGGCCCAGATTACGCCTCCGGTCGGCTTCAACCTTCGTGATCATGGCCGTTGCGGTCGCGCTCATCTGGATCTTCCCCGAGATCGTGACGTACTTGCCGGGTAAGATGTTCAAGATTCGCTGAGACGGAATCCCGCCGCCAGCCCACCGTATCCGATGGAACCAGCATGGCCATCCCGATTTACAGCACCGCCGATATTCGCCGCATCGAATCGGGTGCGGCCAACGAAACCCCGCCACTCATGGAGCGCGCCGGGCTCGCGGCCGCGGATCTCGCAGCGAAACTCGCATCCGACCGCGGCAAGGACATCCTCGTGCTTGCGGGGCCAGGCAACAACGGCGGCGATGCGCGGATTGCCGCGCGGATTCTCGAAGAGCGGTTTTTCCGCGTAACCATCGCAGGCGCTTCGGAAGCGTCGAGCCTGCCGGATGGCAAGCGATGGGCGCTCGTTGTTGATGGGCTGTTTGGCATCGGTCTTACGCGCGACATCGCGGGCGACTACGCAACGCTGGCGGCCTACGCCAACAGCCAATCGTGCCCCGTGCTGGCGCTGGATCTTCCCAGCGGCCTTGCTTCCGACACGGGACAAGTCATGGGCACCGCGGTGCGTGCCACGCATACGATCACTTTCATTGCCCATAAGCCCGGCCTGCTGACGCTCGACGGACCGGACCTGTGCGGTGAAGTCACCGTGGCCGACCTCGGGCTCGATGCGGCCGCGCACCTTCCTGCCTCGGGCTGGATCGCGGACCCCGGCCATTTCGTGGACGCGCTGAGATCCAGGCCCCGCAATTTCCACAAGGGCAATGCTGGCAGCGTGGGCGTCATCGGCGGCTCGACCGGCATGGTGGGCGCGGCGCTGCTTGCCGCGCGAGCGGCCCTTCGACTCGGCGCGGGCAAGGTGTTTGTCGGGTTGCTCGACCATCACGCCCCGGCATTCGATCCGGTCGCCCTCGAACTGATGCTCCGCCATCCTGACGACGTTCTCGGATTCGACCTGGACGCGCTGGTCATCGGGCCGGGCCTCGGCGAGGGCGAACATGCGGAAACCCTTCTCGGCGCGGTGCTTTCAAGCGAGATTGCCTGCGTGCTCGACGCGGATGCGCTCAACCTGCTTGCCGCAAACAGCGACCTGCGGGAAGCCTGCATGCGCCGCCGCACCGCCACGCTGATCACCCCGCATCCGGCCGAAGCCGCGCGCCTGCTCGGCACGAACACGCGCGAAGTCCAGGGCGACCGCCTCGCCGCCGCGCAATTGCTCCATGAGCGCTTCAAAGCTCATGTCGTCCTGAAGGGCAACGGGAGCGTGCTGGTGGCCACGGATGGCCGCTGGTTCATCAACACTTCGGGAAATCCGGGCATGGCATCGGCCGGCATGGGCGATGTGCTCGCCGGCCTGCTAGGCGCGATGCTGGGTCAGGGCCTGGGCGGCGACGCGGCCCTCGTGCTCGGCACGCACTTGCATGGCATAGCCGCGGACGAATGCGTCGCCGAATCGCTGGGGCCGGTGGGATTGACGGCGAGCGAGGTCGCGCACCGCGCCCGGCGGGTGTGGAACGCCTGGCTGAGAGATCAGGCGGCGGGGTTTCAAGCCACCCTTACGCGCGCCTTGGGCTCCGGGTAGGGATAGATCATGTTCAGCGCGATCGACTGGCAGTTGGCCTGCACGATCCGCACATGCTCGCGGCGCAGTTCCCGCGCATGCCGCACGCCGCACGAGTGCGCAATCATGTCGATCTCGCGGTTCATGTTGTTGGCGTAATTCGCCACGCGCAGGTATTTCTCCTCGACCACCAGCGCGCGCTGCAGGCGGGTGCTGTGGGTGGTGATCCCGGTCGGGCAGGTATTGGCCTGGCAGCGCAGCGCCTGGATGCATCCCAGGGAGAACATGAAACCGCGAGCCGTGTTGATGAAATCGGCGCCGACGCACAGCGCCCAGGCCGCGCGGGCGGAAGTCACCAGCTTGCCCGACGCAACGACGCGGATACGCTGCTTGAGACCGGACTCGACCAGCGCATCCACCACCCGCGGGAGCGCCTCCTCGATGGACAGGCTCATGTGGTCTGCAAGCGCCTGCGGCGCGGCGCCCGAGCCGCCTTCGCCCCCGTCGACGGCGATGAAATCCGGCGCGTACTCCAGGCCCCTGCGGTGCACCGCGTCCGCAAGCTCGTTCAGGAAGAGCCAGCCGCCCACCGCAGTCTTGACGCCGACCGGCCGGCCGGTGAGGTCGCGGATGTACGCGACCCGGTCGAGCAGCTCGTTCATGTTCGAGATGTCGCGGTGGCGATTCGGGCTGATCGAATCGCGTCCCTCCGGGATGCCGCGGATCTGCGCGATCTCCGCGGTGACTTTCTTGCCCGGCAGCACGCCGCCCTTCCCGGGCTTGGCGCCCTGCGAGAGCTTGATCTCGAAAGCCTTCACTACCTTGGACAGCTCGACCAGCCTTTCGGGCGACAGGTCCCCGTGAGCGTCGCGCACGCCGTACTTGGCGGTGCCGATCTGCATGATGATGTCGCAGCCGCCTTCGAGGTGGTAGGGCGAGAGCCCGCCCTCGCCCGTGTCCATCCAGCACCCCGCCACCGCCGCACCCCGCGAGAGCGAGCGGACCGCGGGCGCCGAGATCGCGCCATAGCTCATGCCGCTGATGTTGACGATCGATTTGGCTTCGAAAGGCAGCTTGCAGTGGTTCTCGCCGAGGATCAGCGAGGGCGTGGGCAGGCGCTCTTCCTCGAGGACGGGGAACGGGTGGTTGACGAAGATCAGCGCGCCCGGCAGGTGCAGGTCGTAGGTCGAGCCGAACCCGATCGTGCCACCTTCGTTTTTCGCCAGGCGGTAGACCCAGCCGCGTGTCGAGCGGTTGAACGGCATCTCGTCGCGGTCGCCGGCGAAGAAGTACTGGCGGAAGTATTCGCCGAGCTCCTCGAAGAAATACCGCAGGTGGCCGATGACGGGGTAGTTGCGCAGGACCCCGTGCTTTTTCTGCGTTACGTCCTGAATGAAGACGTAGAGGATGAAGAGAATTACAGCAAACGCAAACAGCGTGCCGATGCCGTATGAGAGAACATCCATCATGCGGAAAACCTCCTCAGGTCTTGCTATCCGTCGCGATCCGGCCCGCGCCCATCATAGGCTTTCGCACTGACCCGGGCAAACGACCCCAAGGGCTAGTCCGCCTCTTCCGCCTCGACGCAACCGCGCTCGAGCTCTTCGTCGGTTGCCTTGCGCAATGCAAGCACCTTGCATGTGAAACGCAGGGCGATGCCGGCAAGCGGATGGTTGCCGTCCAGCACGACCTTGTCCTCGGCGAGATCGGTCACCACGTAGATGCGGGGCTCTTCCTCGTCATCGAACGTGTCCTCGATCTCCATGCCGACCTCGAGTCCTTCGCCATAGCGGTTGCTTGGCTCCACGCGAACGAGATCGGCGTCATAGTCGCCGAACGCTTCATCCGGCTCGAGCTGCAGTCGCACGGTCTCCCCGACCGGCTTGCCCTCGATCGCTCGTTCGATGCCCTCGAACACGCCGCCGTACCCGCCGTGCAGGTAGGACATCGGGTCTTCGGAAGAGTGGATGAGTCTGCCCTGCGCGTCATGCATCACGATCTCGAGGGAGACGACGGTGTCCGGCGCGACGGTCTTCGGGGCGCTCAAGATTCGAGCCTGCGCACGGCCTCGAACACCTCGGCCGCATGGCCGCGCGGATTGACGCCGTACCGCACATGGCGGATCACGCCTTTCCTGTCGATCACGAACGTGGAGCGCACGAGGAAGAGGCGCTTCACGCCGTCGGCCTCCTTCTCCTGGAGCACGCCGTACTTGCGGCAGACCTCGCCCTCGAAATCCGAGAGCAGGTTGACCGACAGGCCGTGCTTGTCGCGGAACTCGGCATGCACCATGCAGTCGTCGCGCGAAACGCCGAGGATGATGCAGTCGTACCTGCCGAACTGGTCTTCGTGGTCGGAAAAATCGATCGCCTCCATCGTGCAGCCCGGCGTGCCGTCACGCGGATAGAAATAGAGCACGACATTCTTGCGCCCCTTGTACGACGACAGGCTCACGGTCTGCATGTCGGCATCCGGCAGCGAGAAGGTCGGAGCGGTTTGTCCTGTCTGCAGCATGTCGGTATCGTTTGCGGCGGATTTTAATGCAATCCCCGCGAGTTTGAATCACGCGGTGAAATCCCTCGATGACGCAGTATGCGCGCCTTATAATCGGCGCATGGCCGCTCCACGTCCTCCGCTCGGAGGCCTCAGCCCGCAAGCGTTCCTGCGAAACCACTGGCAGAAGCGCCCGCTGCTGGTCCGGCAGGCCATTCCCGGGTTCTCGGGCGTCTTCGACAGGCTTGCGCTGTTTGCGCTGGCCGCAAGCGACGAAACCGAAGCGCGCCTCATCGAGCGCAAGCCGCGCTGGCGCGTCACGCAGGGACCGATCGATCCGCGTGCCTTGTCGCGGCTTCCGGCGCGCGACTGGACGCTGCTGGTCAACGGCGTGAACCTCCACTCGGCGCGCGCCGACGAACTGCTGCAGCGTTTCGCATTCGTGTCCTGGGCGCGGCTGGACGATGTGATGGTGAGCGATGCTTCCGACGGCGGAGGCGTCGGTCCGCATGTCGATTCGTACGACGTGTTCCTCCTGCAGGGACCGGGCCGGCGCCGCTGGCGGCTCATGGCGCCGGGCGCGCGCCCGTTCAAGCTGGTCGCGGGCGCTCCGCTCAGGCTGATCGACGGATTCCGGCCCACCGAGGAGATGATTCTCGAACCGGGAGACATGCTCTACCTGCCGCCCGGCTGGGGACACGAAGGCACCGCGCTCGGACCCTGCCAAACTTACTCGGTCGGCTTTCGCGCTCCGGGAGGCGCGGAAATCTCCGCGGCGTTCCTGGACTTCCTGCACGAGCGCGGATTCGGGGACGTGCCCTACCGGGATCCCGGCCGAAAACCAGCGACACATCCCGCGCTCATCGACGCTCACATGATCGACCATGCCGCCAAGGCCATCGGGCGCATCCGCTGGAATCGCGCGGACGTCGCTCGCTTTCTCGGGCGCTACCTTTCGGAACCCAAGCAGCACGTGGTTTTCGATCCGCCCGCCCGTCCCCTGGGCCCAGCCGCATTTGCGCGCAAGCTCGGGACCGCGCGCGTGAGGCTCGATCCGCGTACCCGCATGCTCACGCAGGCCAGCCGCCTCTACGTGAATGGCGCGGAGTTGGCCGTCCCTGCCCGGACCCGCAAAGCGCTGCAAGAGCTCGCCGACCGGAGGGAGATCGAAGGCGCCCGGCTTGCGCGCACCGGAGCCATGGAATTAATCTACGACTGGTACAGGCACGGATATCTCGAGCTCGGGGACCCACCATGACGGATGCCGGCAACGCCCAAACGGACTCGCCCCAGGAGTATTTCCGGTTCGATACCGAGGCCGATTTCCAGATGGCGGTCGACAAGCTTTTCCAGCAGCCCGGGCGCGAGTTGCGCGTGTTCGATTCGAACCTCTCGGTGCTCAAGCTCAATTCGCCTGCGCGCATCGACCAGCTCCGCGAATTCCTTGCCGCGAACCGTGCAAACCGCGCCTACATGGTCGTGCACGACACCGACCATGTGACCCGCCACTGCCCCCGCCTGATGAACCTGCTTTCGAGATACAACCACGCGTTGCAGATCAATCGCACATCGGATGAGATCCGCGAGCTGCAGGACAGCTTCATGGTGCTCGACAGGAACCACTACGTCAGGCGGCCGGTCGCCCGCTTCTTCCGCGGGGCCGCCGGCATCAACGACGAAGGCGAAGCACTGGTGATGCGATCGCGATTCCAGGAGATCTGGAATGCTTCCTACCCCGCGGTCTCGAGCACCACGCCGGGGCTCTGACGCCGCCCGCAGTCAGGGGCAAAAATCGGCGGTGATATAATTTCGGGCTGGCACGAGACCTCATGCCATCTTCGTCTTTCGTCAATTTTCTCTGGGAGAGAAACCAAATGAACAAGTCACTACTGCTCGCCGCCATGATGGCGGTCGCGCTTGCTGCCTGCAGCAAGACCGAAGCCCCGAAACCGCCGCCTGCGCCGCCGGCCCCGCCGCCCGTCGTCGTCACGCCCGCACCGGCCCCCGCGCCGGCGCCCGCCGCCGACGCAGCGAAGGATGCAGCTGCCGGCGCCGCCGATGCAGCCAAGGGTGCAGCCGAAGCCGCCAAGGGCGCGGCCGATGCAGCCAAAGGCGCAGCCGAAGCCGCCAAGGGCGCGGCAGAAGCGGCCAAGAAGTAACCTTCCTGGCGTTCAAGGAAACGGCGGCCCTGCGGGGCCGCCGTTTTTTCGCCTACCTCAGCTCGCGCCAGGTGAAACCCTGCTCCTGGTCCGCAAGCCCCACCCACTCTTCTGCGCACCCGAGCGCCTGCGCAAGCGCACGGCGCGCCAGGTCCGGCCGGTTGTTCTGCTGCGAAAGATGCGCGCCGATCACGTGCTGCAACCGCGACCGGTCGAGGCTGGCAAGCAATGCGCTCGCCTGGCCGTTGTCGAGGTGGCCGAAAGGCCCGGAGATGCGCTGCTTGAGCCATTTCGGGTAGCCGCTGGCCAAGAGCAGGTCGAGATCATGGTTGCACTCGAGCACAAGGCCATCGCAGCCCGTCAGGGCCTCTTCGACATGGCGAGTCGGCGCGCCGATATCGGTGAGTACGCCGAGCCTGAACGCGCCATCCGAAAGGACGAACTGCACCGGCTCGCGGGCATCGTGCGGCACCGTGTAGGGCAGCACCTGGATGTCCCCCACCGCAAAGGGGGTCCGCGCATCGACGATATTGACGGACACGGTCGCGGCTTCGTCAGCCTTTCCCGCTTCGATGCTCGCCCGGAGAGTGCCGTGCGTGATCCAGACCGGGATGCGGTGTTTCAACGCAAACGCAAACACGCCGCCGACGTGGTCGTCATGCTCGTGAGTGACGATGATGCCGGTGATGTCGCCGGGCTCGTGACCCAGCCGCGCGAGGCGCCGGGCCGTGTCACGCGGTGTAAGGCCGCAGTCGAGCAGCAGGCGCGAGGCGCCTACTTCGACGAGCAGGCAATTGCCCTTGCTGCCGCTTGCCAGCGACGCAAAGCGGATCATTCGTCGAAGCCGATCATGCGGTGATGCTAGGGCCGGGCCGCTCCCTACTTGAGCTGCTCGTGCAGCAGCGAGAGGATCCTGCGCGCGGTCGGCGAGCGCTCCACGCCGCCGTCCTTGCCCAGGACCTGGACCTGGCTGCGCTCGCCTCCTTGGCTAACCACCACGCGATACTGCTCGGCGGTCACCTTGGATGCGTCGCTCTTCCAGAAGGCCAGCTTCGAGAGGAGCCCCGGCTTTTCGCCGTCGATCCTCGCCATGTCCCTCTCGGGATCCGCATAGCGCACGAAGTAGAGGCCTTTCTGGCGGTTGCGGTCCTCGACCGTGAAGCCAACGCGATCCAGCGCCAGCCCGACACGCCGCCATGCGCGGTCGAAGGGCTCGAGCACCTCCAGCCTGTCGCTGCCATCGGGCTGCTTGGTGAGCGCGGCACGCTGATCTTCGCGCGTGACCGCGAGGATCTGCTTGGCGTTTTCTTCTTTCGCGCCAAGACGGATCATCAGGCGGCGCAGGAATTCGGCTTCGAGCTCGGGATCGGCCGGACGCGGCTGCCACTTGGTTTCCGATCTGGCCTCGGTCGTATAGATTTCCATCATCCCGCGGTGGCTCAGGTAGATCTCGGTGGTCTTGAGATCGTTGCCACGCTCCAGCCTCGTCCTGAACTTGTCCCGCTCGGGCGTCGAATACAGGTTGTCGATGACCCTCCCCAGCGTCCGGCGCAGGAAATCCTGCGGGATCTTGGCGCGGTTCTCCGCCCAGTCGGTTTCCATAAGGCCGGTTTCGGCGTTCTCGGCTTCGACGAGGAAGCCGTTCTCCTGCCAAAACTCCTTGACCAGCGGCCAGAGCTTTTCCGGCGACTCGTTGATCACCAGCCAGCGCTGGGTGCCGGAGCGCTCGATGCGCATCGTCTCGACGGTCGGGAGCACACCGGTCGACCCGGGCGCGGGCTGCGCGCGCCGCTCGGCCTGGTAGCCCGACAGCGTGGTGGCCGCCTTGACGTCGGGCACGACATAGCGATTGTCGCGCGTCGGCGCGGTGAGGTCGGGCGGGATCTCGAGCGACGGGAGCTGACCGGCGGACTTGTAATCCACCCTGCGTCCGCTGGTCGCGCCTTCAAGGAGTTCCTGCGCCGTGCTGCAGCCGCTCAATCCGGTGACCGCGCCCATGAGCGCGGCGACGGCCGCTGCCAACCTGAATTGCCTGACTTCCAATTTCATTCCTCTTCCCTCGACTACGCGACGCGAAGCCCGCTTGCCGCGGCCTTCGTCGTGTTGATTCCTGCATCGTTCATTGCCCCGCGCACCACTTCGAAGAAAGACTCCGAAAGCGGCGTCATCGGCAGGCGGATACCGCCGCCGGCGAGGCCCATTTGCTGAAGCACCCACTTGACCGGGATCGGGTTGGCTTCGACGAACAATTTCTGGTGCAGCCCCAGCAGCCGC
>Ga0163152_10003970_pt1 | contig 18745 bp, 15 predicted proteins | sample OliLakLV19MP8IB2_FD_148635 | JGI IMG/M metagenome (GOLD analysis project Ga0163152, IMG submission 148635) | Freshwater microbial mat bacterial communities from Lake Vanda, McMurdo Dry Valleys, Antarctica - Oligotrophic Lake LV.19.MP8.IB-2 | ecosystem: Environmental > Aquatic > Freshwater >...
GCCATCTCCGCTTCGCAGCACGACCACGGCATCTTTCACGGGCGGAGTTTGGTTTCCCTGGTCGTAGTACAATGACAACAACGTCGGTTGCTCGATAACGAGGGGCCACGTTTGCTTGGACGACGTGCCGGCCACGGCACCGCGGATCGTGAGTGGCGTGGTTTCGACTCGCGCCGTCGAGGGATCAAGGCGGATTACGCGTGCCTCAGCTCCTTCACCGCTGACGATGTCAACGCGAGCAATCGTCGTTCCCGGCGGAAGTAACACGGGTAATTGCATCAGCGTGTCGGGCTCCTGGGCGTCCACGTTGGCCGAGCGCTTCAGTACGTCGGCCACGAAAAAGGGCGTTATGCTCCGGCCCCGGTGCACGCGAAATTCATAGTCATCCACGGTGAAGGCAGCGACGAAGTTCTCATCAATATACTCCCGGAGAGGACCCCGCGGCGTGAGCCCCCGTCCGGTAAGGAAACGCACGTGTTCGCGATGAACAATCACTGCTGCCTTGGGGTGGGCCGAGAGGGACTTGATGATTTCGTTCTGCTGGTCGACGTTGAGCAGGGAAAACCAGTGGGTGACGTTGGCGTGAGTGGGCGTAGGCACACCGCTCCACAGATTGAAACTGAACATGCCAGGAAACGAGAACAGCACGTCGGCCTGGGTTGCTGCATTGACCACCAACACCCGCAATGCCGCCGAAAACGGGCCGGGTAGTCGGAGGGACTCCGCTCCCGGTAGCCGCAGATCGTCGTCCGCCTGGTAGCGCGAAGCGACCCGCGCAAATTTCCAGCTCATGGTAGCGGCAAAAAGCAGCAGCAACAAAGAGGCGAGCCGAGCAGACACCGTCCGCTTTGACGGTCCCAGCGAGGTGAAAAACCGGATACGGCCGGCCAGGAAAACGGCGGCCTCCCAACCGCCGATCGCCGCCAACGGCAATGCCAGCACGGTTCCCCAGGCGATCTGGCTTCCCGGAACGGGAAACACATGGAGACATTGGCCGAGCAGCAAAAGACCGAGCCACGCGCGCGCCGGAATCTGCAACGAGTCACGCTCTGCTAGAGGCCAGAGAAAAAGCCAAAGACACGGCATGGCCCAACCGAACGTCAGATAGTCCGGGCTCACCAGGGGATACCGGGCGACGTTCCACGTCAGGGCGATGACGGCCGCCGCTCGCAGCGACGCAATAACCGTGTCGATGGCCCCAGGGAATCGGGCATGTAAGCGACGGGCCGCTACGGCGAGCACAAGCGACAGACCCGTTGCCGCCAAAATTCCCGTGGGCCACACGTAACGCAGGCTGAAGACGACCGGATGACGAAGCGGCCCGAGTAGAATGCCCTCGATCACATCACCTATTCCGGTTCCGCGGGTGAGAATGACGCCGAGAAGGAGGCTGGCGGTTACCGCGCCGGACAAGGCGGCCCAGCCCGCGTGGGACCAGCCCGTACGCGGAGTCGCCGTACGCGAGATCGTTACAATGGCGGCGACGGCGGAACCGGCGAAAACGGCGGCGAATGTTTGTACCCACGGCGCACCGAGCAGCGGGCGCATCAAGCCGATCGGCAGCAGAATCGCGGCAACCGGTAACACCCACCACGCAAACCGCCGAATCCGGCAGTCAGTGTGATGGAGTGACCACCAAGCGACGACGGTAAGGCCGACGAATCCTCCCACATTGATCTTCGTGAGTATCAGGATCGCCGTTACGGCACCGGCAACGATGGCCCAAGCCCGCATTTGCTTGGTCGTGATCCACCGGTAGCCGAAGAGGGCGAGCGCCACGGTGAGGGCCAGGATCAAACCGCCCGGATGTGAGGGTTCACTGGCGAGGACCCAAAGATAGGGAAACGCGGCGGCAATGACGGCCAGTTTAAGAGCGAGATTGCGGGTCGCCTGGCCGACGAGCGCAGCGCAACCCACCGCCACGCCCGCCCAGATCGTCAGAGTTACGAGTCGGCCCGACGTATGGGTCAGCGTGATTCCCAGGATGTCCAGCAGTTGATAAAAGACGAAAGGGAACGGTCCGTACTGCGTGTAGACGTCGCGGTAAAGCGCCCCGTGCGCGATGAAGGCGCGATACGACTGGAGTACGTATCCTTCGTCATCATACAGCATGAAGACGCTGAACATGACCCCGGCGGCGGCGATGAGCAGCAGGCTGACAGCAACCGCCAGCACGGCCGTGCCGAGCCAGTCGGGAGAGCGAAACGCCCGGCGTTCAGTCACGCGGAGAAACGGATGGCGCGCGATGTTGCTCGGGCGACTTCACGATGTAATTTGGCCGGCGCTTCACTTCGTCGTAAATGCGCCCGAGGTACTCTCCCAGGACGCCGATCCCGATAAGTTGGACGCCGCCGATGAAAAGCGAAAGGATGGCGAGCGTCGTGAAACCCGTGGGCGCGATCTCGATGCCAATGATTCGCCGCACGGCAAAGAAAATGCCGCCGGCGAACCCCGCCGCCGCGATCGCCAATCCCGTGTAGGTCAGCAGCCGCAAGGGCAGGTGCGAGAAACTGAAAATGCCATCGAGCGCGTAACGGACCAAGCGGCGAAATGTTTGCTGTGGCTGCCCCGCGCCGCGTTCCTGGCGATCATACGCGACGTCGGCGGTCGTGAAACCAAGCCAGGAGCGCAATCCCGGGAAAAAGCGATTGCGTTCCGGCAAATCGTTGAAGGCCGCCACTGCCGCCTGACTGAGCAGCCCGAACGTGCCGGTGTTGGGTTCGACCGGGAAGTCGATCAGGCGGCCGTAAATGGCATGAAACGCATCCAATGCCAGTCGCCGGGGGCCGCGCTCCGCGCGCGAGCGCCGCACCGCCCGCACCACATCCGCCCCGCCGAGCCACGCTTCCACGAGCGCTGGAATCACCTCTGGCGGATCCTGCAGGTCGGCGTCCATCGTCACCACCGCGTCCGCTTCCTGGGCATGGGCCAGCCCGGCGGAGAGGGCACTTTGGAAACCGAAATTTCGCGACAGCTCCAGGAGCTGAAAACGGTTGTCAACCGCCGCATGCGACCGCACCACCGCGGCCGAGCGGTCGCGACTTCCGTCGTTCACGAGGATGACGCGCCAGTTGACCTCCGGGTGGGATTCGAACAGGCGCGTCAGTCGCTGACAAAGCTCAGGCAAAACGGCCTCTTCGTTGAAGATGGGAGTGACAATGGTTACGGCAGGCAGGCCCACGGCGCGGAAGCAGAGCCGCAGGGCGCGTGACAAGCAACGCCGTTCTGGATGTGAAATTCTCTCCGCGTCCGATGAAGCGGGGCGGAAATTGCGACCCGGGTGGAGCGGTCCGCTGAGATCGCTCGGGCCGTGTTGGTGACTCGCCGCTTAACGGAAGAAGTTATACTTCAAAATCGCCCACAACGCGCGGAAGCCGTCGCGCCAGCCGATCTTTTTACCTTCAGCGTACGTGCGGCCGTAGTAGCTGATGCCGACCTCGTAGATCGCGATGTCCATCTTGGAAATCTTGGCTGTGATCTCAGGCTCGAAGCCGAATCGGTTTTCCTCAATTTTGATTTTCTGAATCACCTCGCGCCGGAAGACTTTGTAACACGTCTCCATGTCGGTAAGGTTGAGGTTGGTGGCCATATTGGAAAGTAGCGTCAGGAGCTTGTTGCCGACCATGTGCCAGAAATAAACGACGCGGTGCGGCTGCCCGCCCTGGAAGCGGGAGCCGAAGACCACATCGGCGCGGCCGTCGATGATGGGCTTGAGCAGGTTGGGGTATTCCTGGGGGTCATATTCGAGGTCGGCATCCTGGATGATGACGGCGTCGCCGGTGGCAGCTTGAATGCCGGTACGCAGGGCGGCGCCTTTGCCCTGATTGACTTCGTGATAAATGATTTGGTGGACCAGCGGGGCGATTTGCGTGCGCAGAATGTCGCGCGTGCCATCGCGGGAGCAGTCGTCGACGATGATGATCTCCTTTTCAGCCACTGGCGAAGCCCGGACGCGATCGACGATCAGGCGAATCGTCTTCGCTTCGTTGTAGCAGGGAATAATGACGGACAGTTTCATGCGGGACCTTAGAGCGGAGGTTAGTGCAGCGGAACGACGCAAAGAAAGCGTTTTCCTCAGCTGTTACTTCTCCAGCTCCAAAGAAGGTTCACGGTCGAGCGTGCGAGTAGTTCTCGCATCGACGTACCGGATTAACGATGGAGAGTTTCCTGCCCGCAATGGGAAATGTTATCGCCGCTCGGTGGACGGAAGTTTTTCCATTGGGTGGGGAACGGTTGCAGGCGACCGAAAGGGCGGCGACCGACTTCGGCAGCGCCGCAGGTCGCGTGTCGGCCCGCTCGGCATTATATCAATTTTTTTCCGCGGGCGCCGTTGACCGCTGCGGCGTGATCCGGCAATCTGTAACGACTTGTCATCCTTCTTACGCGACACTCTCGAACGCGCAGGGTTGCCGCTTGCGGCGGCGCAGAATCTCGGATGGCTGGTGACGGAGAGGCTGGTGCGGCTGGTGTTCAACGTGGGAGTGGGAATCCTCGTCGCGCGCTATCTGGGGCCCGCGCACTTTGGCACTTTGAATTACGCCCTGGCGCTGATCGCAATCGGCGTGGCGATCAGCGAAGGCGGAGTGGAGGCGTTCGTGAAACGGGAGCTGATCCGGGATCCTGACCGCGCGGCCGCAGTGCTGGCCGCGGCGTGGCGGCTGCGGCTGATTGCCGGCGGGCTCTGTTATACTGCATCCTTGATGTGGGCCGCCTGGGGCGAAACCGATCCGGTTGCATCCGCATTGGTGGCGATATTGGGGTTGATGCTGTTTCAGCCTGCGCTCGCGGTGTCGGATTTGTGGCTGCATGCGCGCCTGCAGGCGCGGCTGGCGGTCCGCGCTCGGCTGGCAGCACTGATCATCGGTGCGTTAGGGCGCGTTGTGCTCGTTACTCTTGGGACACCCCTCGTGGCATTCGCGATCGTCGCGGTTGTTGAGTCAGCGATCGCGGTGGTGTTGCTCAACTGGACCGCGCGCACCGCTGGCCGGCCTGACCGTCCAGTCAACGTTGCGTCCGACGAATTGCCGCGACTCTGGAACGACGCGTGGCCGCTCCTGCTATCTGCGATCACGGTGATTCTCTACCTGCGGATCGATGTGGTGATGCTGCGGCAATTAAGTGGCGAAACGGCCGCTGGCACGTATGCCGCGGCCGTGCGGTTCTCGGAATTGGCTTCGTTTTTTCCGGCGGCGATCGTTACCAGCCTTTTGCCCGGATTGCTTTCATCGAAGGCAGCCGGTGCCGAGGCTTATGGGCGCTCGTTGCAGCGACTTTTCGATCTGAATGCCCTCGTCGCGTACGCCGTTGCGATTCCCATGGTGTTGTTGGCTTCCTGGATCGTGCGTCTGGCATATGGCGAAAGTTTTGCACCGGCGGGCGCGGTGCTGGCCGTGCATGGCGGAACGTTGATGTGGGCAGCCCTTGGTGTGGTCCGAGGACAGTTTTGCGTGAACGAAGGTCTGACGCGTTTTCATCTGCTGGCGACATCGGCCGGCGCCGTGTTCAACGTGCTCCTCAACTTCATTTTCATTCCTCGTTATGGTGCGGTGGGTGCCGCATGGGGAACACTCATCGCGCAAGGGTTCGCGGCATGGGCGTCCTCGTTTTGTTTTCAGCCGGTGCGAGGGTGCGCCGTGATGCAAACACGCGCCCTTTTTATCCCATTGCGCTTGGTTGCGACGATTCGCAGCATCGCGCGGAAATCCCGGATCCGTTGAATCCATCGTTCAAATACACGCTCAAACGCGCGCGTCGCCGTCTCGCTGAGGTCGTGGGGATCGACCGGTTTTCGCATTTGGCACTAAACGACCTGGATCGAAAGCTCGGGCGTTTCCTGCCGCACCGCGGCGGATTTTTCATCGAGGCGGGCGCGAATGATGGTCTGGCGCAGAGCAACACCTACTATTTCGAACGGATACGGGGCTGGAGTGGCATACTGATCGAGCCGGTGCCCGAACTGTGTGCGCGTTGTCGGCGTGAGCGTCCGCGCTCGAAAGTTGTCCAGGCGGCGCTGGTCAGCCAGGATTACCCGCACGCCGACGTCGAGATGCAGTATGCGGGCTTGATGTCAGTTGTCGAAGGCGCGTTCGGTGACCCGTCGGTGCGGCGACGGCATGTGGAACTGGGCCTGCAACAGCCCGGCGTCGACGGAACCTATTCCATTCGCGTGCCGGCGCGTACTCTAAGCGCGATCATTGACGCAGAGGCCGGCGGGCGTGAGGTCGATCTCTTGAGTCTCGATGTGGAGGGCTCGGAGTTGCAGGCGCTGGCTGGGCTGAATCTGGCCCGCCATGCGCCGCACTTCATCTGCGTCGAGGCACGTGACCCAGGGGCGCTCTCGGCCCTCCTGAAGCCTCGCTACGAACAAGCCGAGGTGCTGTCTGACAACGGCCAGCATCAAGATATCTTGTTTTGCCGCCGATGAACCTGCGCGATACGTGGCCGGCGAACTTATACCGTGTCATCGCCCGACCGGTTCGAGCGGCTGCGTCCGCGAGAAGGATCATGGCTGCGTTCGGCTACTGGCGGAGTGTCCGTCGGCGCGAAGCCGTGAACGGTATGGGCCGCGCCATACCGTGGTTTACTTACCCGGCGGTCGAGTATCTGGAGCAGTTCGACTTCGGCGCCAAAACGGTGTTCGAATATGGCGCAGGCAACTCGACCCTCTTCTGGTGTGAGCGTGCGGCGCGGGTTGTCAGTGTGGAAAACAGCCCCGAGTGGCACGCGCGTCTGCGCCCACGCCTGCCGGCCAACGGAGTGCTGCACCTCGTCGACGATCCTGCCCGGTATCCGCGCTGTCTCGCCGAGGGTACCGAGATGTTCGATGTAATCGTGATCGATGGGATCGAGCGCCGCGCGTGTTGCGCGGAGGCAGTAAGGAAGCTGCGACCCGGCGGCATCATCATACTCGACAACGCCGACTGGCATCAGCACTCGGCGGCGGTGTTGCGCTCCGCGGGATTGCTCGGGGTCGAGTTCTTTGGATTCGGTCCGATTAACGACTATACGTGGATGACAGCGGTATACTTTCACCCGGATTTTAACTTTCCGCGGCGCGACGCCCTCGCTGCGCACGGCATCGGCGGCCTGCGGCACGAGGAGACCCGCGCCTGATGATCATTCCGGTTGCGCTCTTCGCCTACGCCCGGCCGGTGTTACTCGCGCGCGTGCTGGAGTGCTTGCGAGCAAATGCGGTGCCGCTCATCTACGCCTTTGCCGATGCTCCTAGGGGCGCCGGGGATGCCGCCCGGGTCGCAGAGACCAGGTCCTTGTTGCGCTCGATCGACTGGTGTGAAGTACGGTTGACGGAACGGGCGGAGAATCTCGGGCTGGGTCGCAACATCCTTGCCGGCGTAAGCGAAGTTGCTGCGCATCATGAAGCGTTCGTGGTCTGGGAGGACGATCTGATTTGCGTGCCGGGCACGTATCAATGGGTGTGCGCGGCACTGCGCCACTATGCCGATGACGAGCGGGCGATGAGTGTTTCGGCGTGGACGCACCCGCGTGTGACCCCCCTGGATACGACGGTACCGTATTTCGATGGCCGTGCTGATTGCTGGGTGTGGGGCGGATACGCGCGGAGCTGGCAAGGGATGTCGGAGACGACCGCGGCGGAAAAACTTGTCGCGGCGGCCGCGCGTGGTTGTGCGGCGGACGCATACGGGGCGGATCTACCCGCGATGGCGGAGGTCGAGTTGCAGAAGAATATTTGGGCGGTGCGGTGGTTGAGCCATCATCTTGCCCACGGCGGATTATGCCTGCGCCCGCCGTGGTCGATGGTGGAGCACATCGGGTTCGACGCGAACGCGACAAACGCCGGGGCGGCCACCGACTGGGCGAATCCACCCCTCCGGGCGGTGCCCCCCATTCCAAGCGAATGGCCCGAAGCGCGGGAACATGCGGACTGCCGAATCTTGTGGTCCGAGGCAAATCCACGACAGTCATGGCTATCAAGGGTGGGGCGAAAAATCGTTCGGCTATTACGGAGATTTACAAAATGAAGTGGTTGAAGACGGCGGCAAAGTCGGTGTTTCCAGCTTCACTCCGGGCGTTGGTACGCGGCACGTTTGGGTGGCGTTGGTTCGATGGATACTATCCGTCTTGGTCTGCGGCGCTGGCAGATAGCAAGGGCTATGAAGATGCTGTAATTATTAAGAAGGTGGCCGAGTCCACGCGAGCCGTGCGCGAGGGCCGCGCGGCTTTCGAGCGCGACGGAGTCTCGTTTCACGAGGCGTCGGACGAAAAGGGATTGCTCGAGGCACTGCAAACGGTCGCTGACTCCATCGATCCGCAATCATGGAACATAGTCGATTTCGGCGGCGCCTTAGGCACGACCTATTGGCGGCATCGGCTCAAAATCGAACGGCTTCGAATTGAACGGTGGGATGTAGTTGAACAGCCGCATTTCGTTGCCGCAGGACTAGCGCAACGCGTAGCAGGTGATAAATTGGATTTTTTTGAAACGGTTCGAGCTGCGCAGGGTGCATCACAGCACAAGGTGTTACTCGCATCGACTTCGCTTCAGTATATTGAAGACCCTTTCTCCGAAATCAGAGAGTGGATGGATGAGGGATTTGCCTGGCTAATCATCAATAACCTGCCCTTACATTCGCGCGCTCCAGATCGCATCGCGCTGCAGCGTGTGCCGCCTGAGATCTACCGGGCCAGTTATCCGGTTTGGTTTTTTAATCGCGACCGGTTTCTCGCGTGCTTTGAAGGTCGCTACACCATGGTCGCTGAATTCGCGAGTGAAGCGGTGTGGCTGGTGGATCGGCGCAACTATCCATCGACAGGCTTGTTGTTTCGAAAAAAGATCGCCGGATGAAGCTCCTCGAGCGAATCTTTGCTGAGCCGGAGCTACGCGCTGCTCCGCCCGTACTGTTGGATGTCGGCGCTGCCGGTGGAATTAATCGAGCCTGGCGACAGATTGCTCAGTATTCAATTGGAGTTGGGTTTGAACCCGACGCACGTGAATCAGCCCCGCTCGACGCTGCACGTGGGATGTTCGCGCGGTGGATATTTTGTCGTGCGCTCGCCGTCCCAGAAAAAACAGTGGATGGAAAAGCCGCCCTGCATTTGACCCACTCACCGCAATGTTCAAGCGTCCTGTCGCCTGACAGCGAGGCTCTCAGCGAGTGGGCATTTTCGGATTTTTTCCGAATAGTTGAGACACGGTCATTGCCAGCGACGACCCTGCGGGACGCACTTGCTGCGGAGAACATCGATCGCGTGGATTGGCTTAAATGTGACACGCAAGGACTTGACCTTCGATTGTTTCGTAGCCTCCCAACGGAATGGCGGGCTCGAATGCAGGCCGTGGAATTTGAACCAGGTCTGATGGACGCCTATCATGGTGAAGACCGCCTTACCGATGTATTGATGGCGATGGTGAATGAACCTTTCTGGATGTCGGACTTGGACGTCGGCCGCACCGCTCGCGGCCGCTCAGAGCTGCTCCGAAAGTATTTGGGATCCGCAGGCGTAAAGTGGGTGCGGAGACTCGGACCACTTTCGCCCGGTTGGGCAAACGTGCGGTTCCTGCGCGATGTCGCAATCAGGTCGGAGTCACTCGATCGGAGAGCGTATTTGCTAAACTGGGTTTTCGCGACGATCACGAACCAAGATGCGCAGGCGCTCACTGTTGCAGCTCTCGGCAGCGAGCGTTTTGGAGGGGAGATTTTTGAGTCAATGGCCACTGCTAGCGTCCGGAGTCTCCGGTGGAGAATGGTTTGTAACGTTCCCGCTTTTTTATGGCGTCGATACGCGCGGTGCTGAGAGGGGAATGAATCATTTTTGCACTTACTTCGACCGCGGATTTCTAGTCCAGGGACTCGCGCTCTGGCGTTCATTGGCATTTCATGATTCAGATGTCGTCCTGTGGGTGTTGGCGCTCGATGACTTTACGGCGGAATTTTTTCGGGACCTGCGGGATTCGCGCCTGCGTGTCATACCTCTTTCGCAGCTCGAAGCCGCCGATCCGGAGCTGGCAATCGCGAAGGGCAACCGGAGCCGGGTCGAATACTATTTCACGCTTTCGCCTTGCTGGCCTCGCTGGTTGCTGGCGACGGAACCGGGCAGCGAGCGGATAACCTATCTCGATGCCGACCTTTTCTTTTTCGCGAATCCGGCCCCGATTTTCACGGCGATGGAGGCGGCCGGCGCCAGCGTTTTAATTACGGCTCATCGCTTTCCGTCATGGCTGCGGCATTACGAGAAGCATGGTAGGTTTAACGTCGGGGTGCTCGTTTTCCGCAACGATCCCGCCGGGCGCGCCTGCCTCGATCATTGGAGGGCGCAATGTCTCGAGTGGTGCTACGACCAGCTGGAGGACGCGCGTTACGCGGATCAAAAATACCTCGATCGGTGGCCTGCCCAGTTGGGAGCTTCGCTGCTGGTCCTCGACCACCCTGGCGTGAACTTCGCGCCTTGGAATTGGGTAGGGGCGAGGGTGAACGCGCCGCGCCACGTGGAAAACGTGGCAACCCAACTCTCGATTAACGGGTCGCCTCTCATCGTCTTTCATTTTGCCCGCTATCGTGAGGCCGCCGACAGCCGGTGGTCGCACGCTGGTCAGCTCGACTACGGGGTAATGCCGTACCGGCTTCGCAATGCTATTTACGGTCCGTATTCGCGCGCACTGGCTGCGGCTCGCGCGGAAATTCTAGCACGCCGCCCTGAGTTTATGCGGGCGAAAATTTCCCGCCGAAACGGTCGTGAGTTCTGGCGCACCATGCCGCTGCGGATCGTGTTTGGAGGTGACTGGCTGAGAATCGGCGGCCGCTTTCTTAATCTCCGCTTTGGCCTCGGACGCTGGTCGGGTCAGTGTCTCGCGGCGCTGCGGAGGCTTCGCTTCCGCAAATAACGAACGAGCGACAACACGTCCCACACCGCACACCGGGCGGCTGAGAAATAGCGGTGCCGCACCGTGATTTCCTCCCGGTAGCCTCGCCAGTGACCGGCATCACTTAGGCCCCCAACGCTACAGACCGCGAGAGATGTCCGAACGGGCTCGAAGGTCACGCGGCGCCTCCAGAGCCTGAGATTCAAGTCGTAATCTGCCATTACATTTAGCGTGGCGTCGAAACCGCCATGCTCCGCGAAAAGGGCCCGTCGATAAAACGCCCCCTGGTGGTGCACAAAGTTGCGCGCCACCGGATTGGGTCGCGCGCTTAACGCATAAACGCGGCCGTCTTCATACCGTGCCTCTCCCGCGACCACGCCAGTCTTGGTGCCTTGTATCCGACTCAGCATTTCGCTTACGACCGTGTCGCTCACCAGCCGGTCGTCCGCACCGAGGAAGTAAACCCAGTCGCCGTGTGCATGCGCCAGCCCTTTATTCATGGCGTGGTAAACGCCGGAGTCGGGTTCAGAGATCAAGGTCGTGATGCGGTCGCGTCGCGCCTCGAGCCAGTCGCGCGTGCCGTCGATCGACGCTCCATCAATGATGATGAGTTCGAACGCGACGTCGCGTTGCGACCAGACACTGGCAAGCGCGGTGGGCAGCCGAGCCCCCGGGTTTTTGCAGACGACGATGACGCTGAGAGCCGGCTTGCTGAACATTGCGTTCGGCCGCAGCATCACGCAACGTCCGCGCGTGTCCATGCCGGAGTTGCCGCTGCTTTCGATCATTATCGTCGCCTACAAGTCGCGTGCGGAGATCGGCGCATGCCTCGCCTCGGTGCCGCGTACTCTGGAGAGTAGGTCAGTCGAAGTCGTGTTAGTCGACAACTCGCCGGGCGCCGACATCGGTTGCGGTGACGAGGCGCGCGGAAATTTTCCCGGAGTAGATTACGTTCCTGCTGAAGAAAACCTGGGCTTCGGTCGCGCCAACAATCGCGGCTATCAGCGTTCCCGCGGGGAATTCGTTTTGTTTTTAAATCCGGATACGATCGTGAACCTCGGAGCGCTAACGCACTGCCTGGTGCGGCTCCGACGCGACGCGACGATCGGATTGATTTCGCCCCGACTGGAACTGGCCGACGGCTCGATGGATCTCGCCTGCCGTCGATCGATCCCGACGTTGTGGGACGGGATGTGTCGGGCGAGCGGACTCGCGGCGGCATTTCCGCGCTCGGCCTGGTTTGCTGGTTATAATTTAACTCATCTGCCGATCGACGGCACCTATGCCGTCGGCGCAATCAACGGTGCCTTTATGATGGGGCGGCGCCAAGTGCTGCTGGCGATTGCCCCTGGCGGGGCCGTATTTGATGAGCGGTTTTTTATGTATGGGGACGATCTCGACCTTTGTATCCGAGTAACCAAAGCAGGTTGGCGGATCGTCTATGATGGACATGTTCGGATCACGCATCTGAAGGGAGTAAGCGTCGCCCGCGATTTCGAGCGAATGGCGCGCGCGATCTTCGATGCGAACCGCGATGTTTACCTCAAGCATTTCAACCCGCGCGGTTCCCGGTTCGTGCAGTGGAAATATCGCCTGGCTTTCGGCGCATGGAAACGGGTCGCGCTGCTGCGTGCGCGCTGGCGTGATCACCGGCAGGTGCGACCGGTATGAAAGGCCGCGGTCAAGCGTGTCCGGCTGCCGGAGTGTTGTTAATCGTGCTTGGACTTCAGCTGTGGCTGGTGGCAGTTGCCGGTACCGACATTCCTTTTCACGACCAGTGGAATATCGAAGGCGAGTGGCTGTATCCACAATTCAAGGTCGGTAGGCTGGGTTTTATCGATCTGCTGCACCCGTTGAATGAGCACCGCATCACGTGGACTCACGCCTGGAACCTGTTGCTGTTCGAGCTGAATGGCCAGTGGGACCCAATGGTGCAACTGGTCGCAAATGCGATTCCCCGGGCCGCGACTGCGGCGGCTTTTGTCTGGTGGCTCGCCCCGATAATGGGCCGCTGGCGGGCGGCCGGGCTGGTCGCGTTCGCGTTTTTGCCGCACTTGGGATGGCATAATGTACTCTGGGGAAATCAGTCGCAGGTCTACTTCGCCGTAGCGCTCTCCGGAGCGACCCTGGCGTGGTTGAGCCCGCCGGTGCGTTCGAATGCGCGCACCATCGGAGGCCTGCTCGCGGGGAGTGCGGCATTGTTGGCGATGGGACCGGCCGCACTGGTTCCGGTGGCGCTTTTGGGACTCGGTATGATGCGCGCGTGCGCGGCCCGGCGCGTGGGACCGGATACGTGGCGTGAATGCTGGCCCGCGCTTGTTTTGCTCCTTCTGGCCGTGAGTCTACGCGTGAACGTTCCAGAGCATCACAATTTGCAGCCGGCCTCGGTTACCCAAGCCCTCGTAGCCGCTGGTCGGCTCCTGGCTTGGCCGCACGAGCCGATTGCCGCAGGAGTGATGATCTTGCCGCTGGCTGCCATCGTGGTGGCGCGGATCGCGCGCCTGCGATCAGCGACGAACCACGAAGATTTTGTGATCGCGCTGGGTTTTTGGGCCGTCGCGATCGCGCTGGCCACGGCGTGGATGCGCGGCGGGAGCACGGAACTGTTGCGTGGGGTGCCTTCGCGCTATGCCGATTTCATTGTGTTGCTGCCGATCTCAAACGCCTGCGCTGCCTTCCTGCTTATCGCGGACTTCCAAGGCGTGGTGCGACGTCGCGCGGTTCTGACCGGGAGTGCATGGGCCGTTTTCGTCTTGGTGGGATGGCTCGGACTTTCTGCCCAGCTCTTGCGTGGTATCGTGCTCCCAAGAGCCGTCGATCGGCTGGCGCCAGTTCGACTCGCGGTGGAGTTTCAGCGGACGCGCGACTACGCGGTTTTTACCGGCCAGCCCAGACTGTTGGTGCCGCATCCCAATCCGAAATCAATCGAGAACGTCCTCGACGATCCGCGCCTGCACGGGGCACTGCCGCCGTCATTACAACCCGAAGCTCCGGTTGGACCGCTTTCGAGAGGAGTCCGTTTCTTGCTGGGCCATCAGTAGGCGTTCGAGTGACGCCACCTTACAAACGTCAGCAGCACAATCTGCAGATCCATCCACAGCGACCAGTTTTCAATGTAGTAAATGTCATGCTGGATGCGGTGCACCATGGAGCTTTCTCCGCGGAGCCCGTTGATCTGCGCCCAGCCGCTCATGCCCGGCTTCACGAGGTGGCGCGGGTGATAATGGGCAATCTCAGTCGCGAGCTGCGCCACGTGATACGGGCGCTCGGGACGCGGCCCCACCAAGCTCATCTGCCCGCGCAGCACATTCCAAAACTGCGGCAGTTCATCCAGATTCCAGCGCCGCATGAACGCGCCGATGCGCAACAAACGCGCGTCATGCCGCGCTGTGCTCTGCCGCGCTTGATCCTCTGCCGCGGCTTCCGGCACCATGCTGCGCAATTTCCACAGGGTGAAGGGGCGATGCCCGGACCCAATGCGCGTTTGCGCGAAGAACACGGGACCGCCTGGTGATTCCCGCTTAATCAGCAGCGCTAAAAACGCCACCACCGGCGCGGAAAGTGACAGGCCGACAATCGCGCCAACCAAGTCAAACAGCCGTTTGACCGCGCGGTTGAACAGCCGGTTGATTGCCAGCTCTTCGATGCCGAGCACGGGGAGGCGGCCAATCGTTTGCAGCCGCAAACCGCTGAGCAGGATCTGAAATGAGGACGGGATTACCTTCCAATCCACGTAAGCCTGTTCGCAGGCTTCGACGACGCGCAGCAGTTGATCTTTCGGCAGATCGGTGCGCGCGGCGATGAGAACGTCGAGTCCGTGCCGCTTGAGCACAGCTGGCAGATCGTCGAGCGTGCCGATCGTTTCCTGGGGTGCGGGTTCATCCGGAAACGTCACGACTCCGCAAAACTGATACGGATGCGCCGGCTGCGCGGTCAACTCCGCGGCCAGCGCTTTGGCCTCGTCGTTCCACCCGAGCACCGCCACCCGCTGGCGCACGTGGTCGCGCCAGCCGGGCCTAACCAATGCCGCATAGAACAGACTGCGCCAGACGACCATGACTCCAATCACGCTCACGTAAGCGAGCGGCACGAACAGCCGCGAGATGGGCGGATCGAATTTGAGCACGAGCGCCAGTGCCAGGTACCCAGCGAGCCATAGCGTCGTCCCTTTAATGATCAGCGCGATGCTCTGGTATTTTCGCAGGAGCAGGCGTTCCTCGTACAAGTTGAGTTGGGCGTAGCCGGCGATCAGGAACGTGACCCCGAGCAGCAGCAGCGGCACATAGCGGACAAACTGCGCATCCGGAACGTCGATACCGAAGCGGCTGAGAGGCGTCGCAAAGCGCAACCAGTGGCCCAGCGCCAGTCCCGCAAACGCGAAAAGGGCGTCACCCACCACCAGCCACGCTGGGAGGATGACTTTGCGCAGACGGCTGGAACGCGTGCGACTCACGGACGCACTCATCGCGAATTCCCGGGCAGCAAGGCGAGCAGGAAACGTCCGGGGAGCCAGCCTTTGCGCGGAAAGAGTGCGGCGGCGAACTGCGTGGCGACCCGGTTTTCCTGCACGACATAGGCGTCCTGCAACGGCGGGCCTTCGGGATGAAGCGCGAGCACCCCATAGCCCGGTCGCGTGCGCTGGAGTACGCGCACGAGCGGCGCGTCGCCGGCGGTGCCTCGCACCAGGAAGGCGGGGAAGTCAGTAGGATGCCGGCCAGCGCGCCGCGCTAGAGCTGCCGCGAAGGCGGCATCGCCGCCGGCAGCCGTCGTAAATGCCGCGGCGGGTGCAGACGTTTGCCACGCTTCGTAGAGCGTAGTCCAGAGCCCGCGTGGCGTTTCGGGTGGAAGGGGCGTCCGCGTTTGCATCAGCGGCCACGCGGCGACGAAGGCCCGGCTCTCGGCATTCCAGCCCGCCGGCGGAGGCGGGCTCGCGGCAGAGTCGGGCTGCCACCACCAGCTGAGCCAGGCGGCGAGGTGAGGGGCTGGAGGCGACGAGGCCGGCAGCGTATGGAGCAGGCGCAGCGTTTCTTTGCGGATTTCCGGGATCAACGGGGCAAACTCGTCGATCTCCCACACCGGCGACGTGAAGCTGAGCGGGTCATTGACCCACTCAAGGGCGAACGCCCGTACTGCGTCCACCTGCGCGCCCGTAGCGCGGAGAGCGAGTCCGAGGCCGAAGTAGACTCCGCCTTTGTCCGGCACGAGTGCCGCGGCCGCGCGGAAGTGTCGGGTTGCCAAGGCTGCCTCACCCGTTCCGAGGTAAAGCCAGCCCAGGTTGAAGTGCGCGAACTCGAGGTGGGCGCCGGTAGCGAGGGAACGTTCGAGTCGCGTGATGGAGTCGCGGATACGTCGGGTGCCTTGCTCCGGATTCGATGCTCCGCTGGCGGCTTTAATCTGAGTGGCCGCGGCCAGGTGGTCGAAAAACGGGTCGTGGGGCGTCGCGCGGGTGGCGTGATCGAGGGCGGTTAGCGCGGCCGCTTCGTGGCCGGTTTCGAACGCCGAGAGGGCGTCGTCGTAATAGGCGCGCGCCTGAAGATCCCGCCACGTTGCAGTGAGCGGAACTCCGGCCACGATTGCCAGCGAGGCGACGCCAGCGAGTCGCATTCCGCGGGTGGGATGGAGCGCGATCGCTGGCGGACTGGACGCGAGCAGGAATGCCGCTCCGGCCACGACGGTCGCGGCAATGAGCGGGACATCCATTTGATGGTCCGTCAGCGCCATTGCGGCGTAGCCGATGAGGCTTGCGGCCGCCGCGGTGACGCCGGAATCACGCGGCGCGCGTCGCCGGCTCGCGGCGAAGCCGGCGGTCAGGAGTAGCAGCGCCGCCAGGCCAACCGCGCCGTGGGTGGCCCAGACTTGGACCGGCGTGCTGTGCAACTGGAGTACGTTTTCGACTCCGGCGTCGAGGCTGGCGCGAACCCGGGGATACGCGAGGGGTACGGTACCGGAGCCCCAGCCTAGTACGGGACGTTCGGCACCTAGTTTGAGACCGGCCGCGATCATCGCGCTGCGTTGGGTATTGCTCTCGGACGCGCTCTCCCCCCACTCGCGATTCATCACGAGCTCGCGCAACCGCGGATTGGTCGCAACCACGAGCGCGGCGAGCGCGATGAGTCCGGATAGTACCGATATTTTTTGGCGACGGGACGCGTGGCTGAACAACAGGACGGCCAAGGTCGCGAAGGTCGCGGCAACCGCGAGGCCCAGCACGCCGCCGCGGCTGCTGGTGCTGGCCAGGACCAGCACCATCGCGGCAACCGCGGCCAGCCATGCGAGACGCCTGAAGCCCCGATGCGTCCACGCCTGAAGGGCGACCCAAGGCAGAAGCGCAACCATTGCGCCCGCCGTGTACGTTGAGTGTCCAAAAGGGATATCGTTCCGCGCGCTCCAGGGGAGTGGCCATGACGCACCCGACCATCCGAGGAGGCAGACGAGCGTCAACGCGGTGGCTCCGCCCGCGATCAGCCGAGCCACGTGGTCATGTATTGGCTTTCTGGATTCGATCGGAACTGACCAAGAGTGGTACAGCCACAGCAGGAGCGCGACGCCACCGAGCGTGGGCCAAACCCGCGGCAGACTGGCGGAAGCGAACGGGCTCACGAGCGCGGCAGCCAGCGTGCCCACGGCCAGAACTATCAGACCGGCGAGGAAAGGTCGCGCCGGAAGGCGCCAGAAAGGACAGCGGGCGGCGCCGATTGATAGAACGACGAGGGGAAGTATCCAGAGGCCGAATCCGATGGCGGCCCATGGCCACGTGTGAATCCGGGTTGCCGAGGGATGCGCCAACGTCACCGCACCCAACGTTACCACCCCGACCGCACCCGCGATCCACCCCAGGCGAGGGCGCGGCGGGCGATCCTCCGAGCCCGGGTCGGCAACAGCGAGCGCAGCGGCAGCAGAACGCGGCATGGTAAGCGCCAACAGTCGGAGGGGTCCCGCGGGTAAGTCACGGGCAAACTTCGGTTAATCCTAAATTCCGGGGTTCCTCGCTGTTTCCAGTGGATAGGTAGAGCGGCTTGTCCCCAATCCGCGGACGCGGCTCGCCGCGCCCAGAGGGCAATGCTTTAAAACCAGGCGCGTTAGGGACAACACGCTCCACCTTAAACACCACCTCTGGCAACCTGGGACCGCGGCCGCCCCCGGCCGCATCCGGGATCCGAAATGGAAGCCACGCCCCGTTCCGTCAGTGAAGTTCAGTGGTTCGCCCGCGTGGGTCCGAGAGGACGTTCATCCTGTCATCGTGTCATGATTGAGATCGATCGCTGAAGACCGGAGGCAGGATAAACACTATTTACCGGATGGATTCGACGCTTCGCGACGCCTCGCCGGCGAAATTCTCAACCCGGCGGTTTGGGCCAAGCCGCTCCATCTCGCGCATCCTTGAGGTCTTTCGTTGCTGGCACTTCAGCTAGATTAATCAGAGTTGCGGCCGGGGCGGGGCCGGGGTTCAAGGGGGAATCCGACATTACTATCATATCATTGGGCCGGACTCATGGGTGGCGGTGAGCAGCGCGAATGAGCGCAAATTACAGGCAGGAATGCCTGTTTCACGTTCCCGGGCGGTTTCTGGCGCCTTGACGGTGTTCGGCCCCAATCCGACCCTGCCGGTTATGTCGACGGATGCAGTCCCGCAGAAAAGACGTTTGCCGTTCGTGAAGCTCGCGATCGTGGGGCTCGTGCTGCTCGGCGCGGCCGTGCTGGTGCTGCGCGGGGTGGATTTACGGGCGGCGGTGCAGGGATTCATGGATATCATCCGCCAAGTGGGGCCGTGGGGTTTCTTCGGCGCGATGGCGATCCTACCGGCGTTGGGCGCGCCGATGTCGGCGTTCACCATTCCAGCGGGGGAGGCCTTTGCCGCCCGACTTGGGCTGGTGCCGGTGATCGCGCTCGCGTTGGCTGCAATTG
>Ga0163152_10003973_pt1 | contig 18731 bp, 18 predicted proteins | sample OliLakLV19MP8IB2_FD_148635 | JGI IMG/M metagenome (GOLD analysis project Ga0163152, IMG submission 148635) | Freshwater microbial mat bacterial communities from Lake Vanda, McMurdo Dry Valleys, Antarctica - Oligotrophic Lake LV.19.MP8.IB-2 | ecosystem: Environmental > Aquatic > Freshwater >...
GTTCGGGTCCATGCTCGCCGGCATCGGGGTAGAGCAGGGCTTCCGGCGAACCGAGCAGACCATCGGCAATCAGAGGTTCGACGAATGAGATGCGGTGGGTGTCCCAGGCATCCGCATGTTCAATACGAATGCGCTGGGAGCGCCAGCTCAGCAGAAGGGCCGTGCTCCAACAAACCAGCGGAACGAACATCAACGCAAGGCTTGGAACTGTGATCTCGTCCGCGGATCGGCCATGCCCGGCGACAACACGCCGGACCCAGTCTGGGTAGTGCGAGGGAAGCCTATGGGCGACCACAGATATTGCCAGTACGAAGGCGATGCTAACCGGCGGGGCCGCCAGCGCCGCCAGGATCACCCACCCAGCGCCCATCAGCCATCTTGCGGCGAGGGATCGCCAAAGCGCGAGCTTTTTGGCGGGAGTCGAGGCAAGCTCGAAGCGCGTGCCATTCCATCGGCCCCGCGTCTCGAAGTAGTCATCGATCTCATCCATGGACACGACACGGTCCATGGGGAAAAGTAGAGTGTTCATTCAAACGACTCCACGTAATCGGCTTTCTCGCCAGCTCGCTTCAAGACATCGTTGAGCCAGCGTTGTTTGCGGCGGCCGCGGACCACTCGTCCGATAAATCCCAGCCGAGTGGCCACATTATTCCGGTTGTGCCGCACATCGTCCCGATCAAAGCCCGCGTACCTCTGCATGAACTCGTCCAACTGCGCCGGCCGGGAAAACAGGTACGTAGCGTGACCCGGCTCGGGGATTTCGGCGATTAACACCTGTGGCCAGACGAAGAGGTACTCATTCCTGTAGAGGAACCAAGTTCGGCTCCGCTTGCGCAACTGCTCGAAATAGTACGGCTCGTAGTCGGGCAACCAGTTCACGTAGTGGGGCTTGAGGCCGGTCGAAACGCCGAGATCGTCAAACCACTGCTGTACCGTCGTATGTTCGACTGGATGAATCTCGATCTGCGCGGCTGCATGACGGACCAGGTCGGCATGTTCCCCGAGCAGGGAATGCAGAGCGCGGGCCCGGGCTAAATCGGCGGCCAGACCCTCGGGCAGGCTGACGCGGAGCCGGGACGGCAGCGCTGTGGACCACTTGCGGAGAATCCATTCGCCCTTCGTCAGCCGGTATTTCCCAGCCGATACAAGCGTGGCCTCGACATCCAGACGACTCTTGAGCCAATGCTTCCAGTTGTTCCAAGTCAGGTCCCAGTGGAGTCCCGGCAGGAGGTTGCCATCGAGCCAGACTTCGATCTTTCGTCGAGGATCCCGGCAAATGACGTGATCATGGAAGAATTCGCAGCGCCGGAAAAGCAGAGAGAGCTTCCGGGCGGTCATCTCCGGCCTGTACGCCAGGATGCGCTTCGCAAAGAAGGCCTGCCCATCTTCGGAAAGACGACCGTCGGCCAGGATTGAGCCAAAGCCGCCGTAGGGGAAAAGAGGCGGAGCGTCGTCGTCTTTCCGCATGCGGTCGTAACAATTGCGGAGATCCGGGTGCGCCAGGATGTTGAAGGCGCGTTCCGCCCGGCTCCGGACGGGCCGATCGGCTGCAGCCATCCCCAATTCCACAGACCGAAGCCTCCAGGCGAGGCGCAGGTCAGATGGAGTGGCCGTTTCCGATGTCCGGAGAAGTTCGTAGAGAGACTCCTGGGGAGAATCATGCTCTCGCAAAAGGTAGAAGTACTCTCGAATAGCCTCGGCCGGAAGAAAGAGGCTTTTGGAACTGGTCGAGCGAGGCAGTTCGACCCGGATGAAAAATCCATCGGCGCCATCTTTCGGCTGAGCGGCGTAGCCGATGGTGGCGAGAAGAAGTTGAGGGAACTGCCGGAGAGCGGGGCGCTCGACGAGAACGTCCGGTGCCGGGTCGTTCGGATCGGCCGCCAGAACGATGAGCCGGTCGTTCGGCCGCAGGCGCGAGCCGAGCATCGGCGATACCGGGATCGATGCTCCATTTGAAAGAGTACAGCGGCTCCCGTCCGGGCCGGAGACGAGGCCCGTCACGAGTTGCCATTGTCCGATGCTTTCCGCTGCAGTTTCTACCACGTGAGAAGCATAAGGCGGATCAGCGGAATTTCAAAACGAGTTGCAGCGGCTAGATCTAACTTGTCGCGGCAAACTCGTTTTGAGAATCGATCAAGCTGCCCTACAACTGATCTATGCAGAATCACATTACTTCCCGGCTTCGGCAACTGCTAATGGAACGGGCCCTCGAAGCAGGTGGCTGGCCATACACGATGGGAGGCCAACAACCTGCGACCGAGCCGACGGCACTGGCGATTCTCGCGTGCTCCAGCCGTCTTGACGTTTTGTCTCGGACACAGAATGCGGACGGGGGATGGCCACCGGTTTACCCTGGAGCAGGCGCGGAGCTTCCCGGCGGCTGGTCGACGAGTTTGGCAATGATCGCTCTATTGCGGAAGCATCCCGCCGATCCTGGCCTACCGCGGGCACTGCAATGGCTCTGCGCCTCCCGCGGCATCGAGAGTCATTGGCTCTGGCGGTGGAAGTTCAAGCTCGCCGATACCCAGGTCGCCTTCAATCCCGACAAGTTCGGATGGAGCTGGGCTCCCGGAACGGCAAGTTGGGTGATCCCTACGGCGTTTGCCGTGATCGCACTCCGCCTGGGGCGGCAGCAAGGACTGACCGGGCCGGAGGCCGAAAAGCGAATGCGCATCGGATCGGAGATGCTAGTCGATCGGGCGTGTCCCGGAGGTGGATGGAACGCCGGTAACGCCCGCGTTTTTGGCGTTGCTTTAGAGCCGCACATCGACGCCACCGCGATCGCTTTGCTGGCCCTGCAGGAACGCGAGCGGAACGAAGTCATGATCACGCAATCGCTGGATCAACTCGTTGCCAGAACCAGTGATTGTTTGGGGGCTTCCAGCTTGGCTTGGGCGCTCTTGGCTCTGCACGCATGGCGCCGACATCGGCACTATCCCAGGGAGCTTGCTAGGCGAGGAGAGGAACTCGAACGATTGATGCGCACGCCCGAGCGGATGGCCGACAACGCGACGCTAGCCGTGTGCGCACTTGCTCTGGATGCCTTGGCCAATGATCGGAATCCATTCGGGGTGAAGCAATGAACCGGCGCAGGTTCACAGGCGCCGCCGCTGGACTTGCCGGCGGGGCTGTTCTTCTGAAAACCCAGGCGCCGCCATGTTGGTTAGCAATTAACCAACGTCCGGCGAGATCCAAAGTAGCGATCATCAAGGCTGCCGCCTATTCCGACAAGCTCGATGGGATCGTTTACGAAGGATTGCGGCTCTTTGACCTTCAGCTCCGGGGGAAGACTGTCCTATTGAAACCCAACCTTGTCGAGTACATCCCCAGCGTTGAGGTCAACACCAATCCCTGGCTGGTGGGCGCGGCGGCTGAGGCTTTCCTTCGATTGGGAGCAGGGAAGGTGATCGTGGGAGAGGGTTCCGGGCATCAAAGGGACACGCAACTGGTTGTGGCCGAGAGCAAGCTCGAACAACAGCTGAGGGACCGAAGGCTTGCCTTTGTCGACTTGAACCGGGAGGATCTTGTGCCGGTGAAGACAAGAAGCGCCTACACGAGTTTAGGGGTGTTGTGGCTTCCCCAATCCGTAGTCGGTGCCGACATTGTGGTGTCCATGCCAAAGGTCAAAACGCATCACTGGGCGGGCGTGACGTTGTCGATGAAGAACATGTTTGGCATCATTCCCGGCGCGGTTTATGGCTGGCCCAAGAACGTGCTGCACTGGCATGGGATCGAGAAGAGCATCCTCGATATCTGTTCCACCCTGCGACCGCACTTTGTGATTGCCGATGGCATTGTCGCCATGGAGGGCAACGGCCCGCTGCACGGAACAGGCCGGGCGCTGCACAAGATCGTTCTCTCGGATGACCCGGTGGCGGCTGATTTCACGTGTGCCCGTCTGATGGGATTGCTGCCCGAGAAGATCTACCATTTGGAACAAGCGGCGCGTTTTCTGGGTAACGGGGCCGTCGAGGCAATCCAACTTCTTGGCGAAGAGATACCAGAATCAGACATCCTGACCTCCAAGGAAATTACATCGAGCCAATTTCGTAGACGAGGCGCAGATCGGTACCTGGGAAGATCGTTTCGGTGGCATTGAGCTGCTGACAGAGATGGCGAGCGGCGACGTCGTGTGCGTTTTGGGCGAGATGATGCAGCCGGACAGTGAGTGTCTTGGCGAACAGATCGGGGACCAAGTCCGCTTCATTGCGAAAGATGTGGCGCAGCAGGGCGCGGGCATCGTCGTCGCGGGCGAGCCGTTCGCGCAGGACCGCGACCATGGCGGTTTCGGCGCGGTAAGCGATCATTTTTATGGTGTCCAGGAAATGCTTGCGCTCCGGCAGCAGTCGCTGAAATCGTTCGGGCTCGGGGAGATCGCCGATCGGCACGCGCTTGGGCAGCGGTTTCCGCTCGGTCTTGAGTTTGTCGCGTTCGCGCTGGAGATCGGTGATCGTCTGATGCAGTTCCGCCTTTTGCGTCTGATAGCGGTCCGCCGGTTCGGTCTCCAACGGGCCTTTTAGCGACAGTGCGTTGAACTGCGCGCTCTCCCGGTTGATCCGCGCGGTCAGAGTCCGAATGGCGGTATCCAGTTGGCGGCGGGCCGGATTCACCACCGAAACCGTAGCAGGAACCGGACCCACGGCATGCTCCGCCAAACGATCTAATCCGTAGTGTTCCCGCATGTACTTAAAGAAGTTTTCCTGCGACCACCGGGCGAACATCGCCGCCGCCAACCGTTCGGTCCCCATCATTCGATTGGTCGTCACGATCGACACCTGATGTCCGGTTTCGCTCCGCTTGCGGATCTCGCGCACCGCCAGTCCATTGCTCAACACGCTCTCCCGTTCGGCCAGCGGCATCGAGACCGTTTCCGATCCCACCAGCTTTACCTCGCGGCTGGTAAACTCCTCCACCGGCCAGTCAGGTCCGGCGAACTTGCGGTAAGACAGGATCGCGACCCTTTTGGCGTCCATCTCCTGGAAGAAATCCGGACTGTAGCCCTCCCGGTCGAAGATGAGCGTGAACAAGGGTTGGCGCGGATCCGCCGCCATCCGCACGCGATGCTCCTCCGGCAGCGGCGCATTCGCCTCCAGCCAGGGAACCAAATCCTGGCGCAGCGTGGCTACCAATCCCGGATCGGCTTCCTTGTTCACGTAGAAGAACGGCTGGCCGTCCATGGCGTTGATCCAATAGTCGGTGGTCGCGCGCAGGCACAATTTTTGCCGGGCCACATGATGCCGGGGCAATTCGGTCTGCTCGCCGTGATAGACCCGCACGTGACCGTCGATCAAGAACAACATCTCTCCGGCGGGCAACTCGCCCATCCAGTCCTTGGCTAACTCGGTGTTCCACTTATCGGCTTGTCCCTCCCGCCGGCACAACACCTCCAGCTTGTTACGCAGGCAACGCACTTCCGGCACCCGGTCCAATCCCAACAGATTGCCCCATTCTCCCGGCGCGATGTAGCGCAGTTGCTCAATCGCGGTCAGCCGCGCCAACGCCATCATTGCCAACAGTAGAAAGATGCTTTCGATGCCGTAGTAGCCCTTGGAAAGATTGTAGAAGGTGGGTGTGTGCCGCAATAGCCCGACCGCCAACAGCGCCGGCAGCGCCAGCAACACGCCGCCTTCGGGAATGTCGGCGGCGGCTTCAAACTCGATAGGCGCCGATTCCAGGTCTCCCATCGCCGCCGCCACTCGTTCCAGGCTGCGTGTTGCCGCATAGCCCATGGGCGCCTGGCTGTCGATTTCAGTGCGCTCACTCTTGGTGCTGGCGGGCGCCGGCGGGGGCGTTATCGTTTTTTTTTATTCCAATCGAGCCGTTGACTCCGGATCGCTTTGTGCAGCGTTGTCGGCAGCACGTTCAACGCGCGCGCCACCGCGGCCACATTGTTGCCTTCTTCCAGCAGTTGTCGCGCTTGCCGCTTGATCTCGCCGGTGAGTTTTGTCTCGCTGCGCAGCCGCGGCTTACGCTGGAAAAACTCCTCGGTTCCTTGCTCCCGGTATTGTTTCAAATACCGCTTCACCGTTGCTAGCGGCACACCAAACGTCCGTGCCACATCGACCGTCTGGATGGTCCCGGCGTCGATCATGTGGCTGGTGAAGTAGCGGAAGCTCTTCACGCTGCTTTCCTCGTGTTGAAATAAGGGCAGGTGTCCGTGGAAGTACACCACTTTGCCGTCCTTGCATTGCACGGCGATGTTGTTGTTGATCTCTGTGGCTCCCGCCGGGAAGATCGGTAGTTGCAGTTGCGGCATACGGGTCTGTACAGTGTCACTCGCCCACACACCCCTTGGCAACCCCACCTTACCGGCTCAAACCCCATTCCACTTTTCAACCGAAAGACCCGGCGAGATCAGGATGTCTGAAGCTCAAGATCACGGACATTAAGATCGTGAGGACGCGGCCGCGGAAGCCGTATCCAACGTATAAACCCGCCGATGGCGCGTGGTCGACGCAGTTTGTGGAGGTCGCCAACCCCATGTCGATCTACCCTGAATTCAAGCCGCGCCGCGATCTGTTCGCCGCCACGAATGTGCCGAGTTTCACGGTGGAAGTGACCACCGATAAAGGCATTAAAGGCTACGGCAACGGCGGCCCCGGCGGGGGGCAGATTGTCACCGGGCATTTGGCCAAATTGATGATGGGCCGAGACCCCTTCGACATTGAACGTAACTGGGACATGTGCTGGCGATCCACAATGTCCTACGGCCGCATGGGCGTGACGATGAATGCCATCAGCGGCTTCGACATGGCCCTGTGGGACATCGTTGGCAAGGCGCTCAACATGCCCGTCTATAGGCTGTTGGGGGGTGAGACAAAGGATCGCGTACCGTCCTATTGCACTGGCAACGACATTGAACAGCACGTGGAATTCGGCTACAAAATGTTGAAGCTGGCCATTCCCCACGGCCCAGCCAGCGGTCGCGCCGGGATGAAGGAAAATGTCGACCTGGTCAAACGCGCCCGCGCCGCGCTGGGCCCCGATGGGGAAATTATGCTCGACTGCTGGATGGCGTGGACGGAGCGATACACGATCGAGATGGCGGAGATGATGGCGCCCTACCGCGTGTATTGGATGGAGGAGGTGCTGCAACCGCACGACTACGCCGGGTTCGGCCGTCTAAACACCACCATCAAATCCACCCGTATCGCCACGGGCGAACACGAATATGGCCGCTACGGGTTCCGTTATCTGATGGAGGCCAATGGCGCGTCCATCTGGCAGCCCGACATTCAATGGTGCGGCGGTCTGACGGAACTGCGGCGCATTTCGGCGATGGCGTCGGCCTACGATATTCCCGTGATCCCGCATGGCGGCGGGCTGAACGGATCCATCCATTTCACGATCGCCAACGTCAACGCGCCCTGGGCGGAACTGTTCCTGCCCGCGCCCGGCGGACCCAAAGAGGTCTACCAGCTTTTCGAGGAAAACTACAGCATTTCCCGCGGACCGGATGGTATTTATATGCGTCCGCATGAGCGTCCCGGCTGGGGCTGGGACATTGAGGTTGCCGGGTGACGCTCGCGCTGGCGCTGGTTGTTATTTCGCTTACGCCGTGGCCCGATCCATTTGACGCCGAGTTCCTCCGTCAGGCGCCTCGGGCGCAGGAAGTGGAGTTCCGGCCGGCGCCTTCGCGCGAATGGGTTCACGCCGTACGAAGGATGCGGGAAGACGCTCCAGCTAAGCAGCAATACGTGCAGTTTTTGAAGGATCTTTACGGCTACAACATCGGCCGGTTGAACGAAACTTATGGCCTGGATGCCGGATCATTCACTGAACTGCTGACGTACGATTACCGCCGCCTGGACCCGCAACGGCAGGCCGTCCGTCGCGATGACGACGCCTTTCTAAAGACGCTGATCACGGCCGCACTCGACGCGGCGCGGGAAAAGCGATAATCTCTCGGAGACAATCCTATGAAAATAATGTTCACCGCCGTAGCCTTATTCGCCCTGCTGGCGTCCTGTTCTTCGAGTCCGGAGAAGCCTACGGAAGAGAAGAAAACGTTAGTCTCGACGATGCCCGCCGATCAACCGGCGGGAGCGGGAGGGATCCTTCGGCTTGACCCCGCTTTCGACGCCCTGGTTCCCGTTACCGCGAAGATTGAGAAGGTGGCCGGCGGCTTCCAGTTCACCGAAGGGCCACTTTGGTTCAAGGAAACCGGCAACTTGTGGTTCAGCGACGTCCAGGGAAACGTGATCCGCCAGTTGGCCCCGGATGGCACTGTCACCGAAATCCTGAAGCCCGGCGGCTATGACGGCTCGGATGCGCCCGCCGGCTCCTTCATCGGTCCTAATGGAATGACCTTCGATAAAGACGGAAACGTGCTGATCGCGCAGCACGGCAACCGCCGCATCGCGCGCCGCAACAAGGCCGGCGTGTTGACAACGCTTGTCGACCGATTTGAAGGAAAGCGGCTCAACAGCCCCAACGATATGGTCTATAAGACCGACGGCTCGCTGTACTTCACCGACCCCCCGTACGGCCTTATCAAGCAGGATGAAGACCCGAAGAAAGAGCTTGCCTTCAATGGAATTTATAGGCTCCAGGGCGGCAAGGTGTCGTTGCTGCACAAGGACATGACGCGCCCGAATGGCATCGCGTTTTCGCCGGACGAACGCTGGCTGTATGTCGCTAATTCGGATGCGGCGCGGAAAGTCTGGATGAAGTTCCCGGTGCAGGAAGACGGCATGCTGGGTCCGGGCCGCGTGTTTGCCGACGTGTCCGCTGAAACGAGCGATGGGCTGCCCGACGGGTTAAAGGTAGATGGCAAGGGCAACGTCTGGGCCACCGGCCCGGGCGGAGTCTGGATTTTCAGCGCGGACGGCAAGCATTTGGGCACCATTAAACCAACCGAAGTGCCCGCCAACTGCGCCTTCGCCGAAGACGGCGGCGTGCTGTGGATGACCGCGCGCACGTCCGTCTACCGAATCAAATTGAAGTAAAGAGGAGAAATGAAAATGAATCGTCGTAAAGCTGTTATCACCGCACTCGGATCCGCCGTTGCCTTGAACGCGCAATCGAAAAAGGCTGCCGAACAGACCATCCAACTGCACGTCGATATGATGGTCGACCCGGCCAAAGAGAAGGACTTGAAGAAGAACTTCAAAGAAATTTTTAAGCCCGCGATGGCGAAGCAGCCCGGCTTCCTGCATGTCTACATGCTGAAGCTGCGCGAGGCCAAGGCGGGCAAGGCTCCGGAGGGCGCGAATTACCGTCTCGTGATCAACTTTAAATCGGAAGAGGACCGGCTCAACTGGGTGAAATCGAACGACCATCAAAGCGCGTGGCCGACGATTGAAGGGACTTTTAAGGTGAAGGGCTATACGGCGATTCTTTACGATCAGCTATGAGCCGGGGAACGCTCAGGGCTGACGACGCAAAGATTGGCACGCCCTGGCGCGCCGACGAGCTCGACGCCATCGTTGCCGACTACTTCGACATGCTGATGGCAGAGATCGTCGGGCGCCCAAATGTCAAGGCTCATCACAGCGCGGCCCTAATGGCGAAGATCGGGCGCACCCATCGTTCCGTCGAGTTCAAGCATCAGAACATCTCCGCCGTTCTTGACGAACTAGGCATGCCGTGGATTTCAGGCTACATGCCGAAGCGGAACTATCAGAATGCCATCTTCGGAGCCATCGACCGTTACTTGAGCCTGCGCTCTGAGGTATTCGAGTTCGTTCCGGCGCCGAAAACGGAAATCGCTGCGCCGGCGGACCTATTTGTTCAGCCTCCCGTTCTGATGCCGAGTGAGCCGACACCAGAAGGCTTGCGCCGTCTGGTAAGAAAGTTCGATCCGACTGAACGGGATCAGCGGAACCGCTCTCTCGGCCGAGCTGGTGAGGCATTCGTCGTTGATGTCGAGCGCCAAAGACTCGCGGACTCGGACCGTAGAGATCTCGCCCAGAACGTTCGGTGGGTAGCGGCGGAGGATGGAGATGGGGCTGGCTACGACATCCTGTCATTCGACCCCAGGGACGGTTGCGAGAGGTTGATTGAAGTTAAGACGACGAATGGGTCTGCGCGGACACCATTCTTCTTGAGCCGAAATGAGCATGATCTGTCGATGGAGCGTCCCGCCGCCTGGCGAATCTACCGGGTTCACCTTTTCGCCAAGGAACCGCGGATTTTTACCATCACGCCACCGTTAGAAGGCGTAGTGAGTCTCGCTCCTGAAATTTGGCGAGCGTCATTTTGGATGTGACGAGTTATGAATGCGGCGCCTGCCGAAGGCCTGGCAGCTATCTAATCCCGCACCAGCCACTTCGCCGCGTTCCGCATCAAACGTTGCATCATCGGATGGTTCAGCGCTTGCGGCGTATGCCCGGGCGAAAGATACACGAACCGTCCTTTGCCCATCTCACGCCACCAACCGCCCGCCGCGGCCAGGTTGTCCGGCGCAATGGTCCGCAACAGCAGGTGTTCCTTGTCCAGATAGTACTTCACCGTGTGCTGCTCATCGAAGGCAATATAATCGTTCACTCCCGCCGTCACCGGATGCGATTTGTCCTCCACGCGCACCGTGAAATCGTACGGCTTCGGATGGCCGCCGTAGTCGCCGCCGAACAGCTTGTAGTAGAGCCCGCCCTCCGGGTAAATCCCCTGCGAATTGTGCAGCGCCAGGAAGCCGCCGCCGTTGTGCACGAAGTCCCAGATCGCCTGTTGCTGCGCCGGCGTCATCCATTTCACCGGCGGCTTGTCATATCCGTCGGGCCAGTTCATGCCGTCGCGCAGAATGACAAGCAGTCGATGCTCCTTCAAACTCTCCGCGTTCAACATCGCGACGTTTTCAATAAACGTCACCGGGATGTTTTCCTCCATCAGCGCTTTGGAAAGCCCCTCGCGAATGTAGACGGGGCTGTGGTACCGGTCGCCCACCAGCGCTAAAGCGCGCGGACGATTCCAGGTTTGGAAGGCCGCGCCAGTGTTCTGTCCGTACAAAGTCCCAAGCAGGAAAACCAAAAGAAATAGGCGCATCGCAACAGAGAAGTTATCATAGCGGAGGTGCCTGCGGGGAAACCGGTTCTACAACTCGAGACCTATTTCCTCTTCCCGTTCGTTATCGACAAGGAAGTGGTCGCCTCCGCGCACCCTGATTTCTGGCCGCCGCTGCGGAGTTGGATCGACGGTCTGGACGATTGGCTGCGATCCGAAAACTGCGCCACCGAGGCGCCCATCCGCGCGCGCCTGGGCGGCTGGCGGCGCGCCTCCTACACAGAATTCGATCTCGACTCCAGCGCCTATCAGGACATGGTCTTCTTCCATCCTTTCGTGCGACGCGTGTTCTTCGACACCAAAACCAGTGACCAGGCCACGCAGCTTCGCGTCTACGAAGTGCTGTTGCCCGAAACGCTGCCGCTGCTGTGGGAAGCGCATGACGTGCGCGGCCGTGCCTGTTCCGTCCCCGTCACCGATCTCCGTCTGTTCCTGTTCGCCAACGGCGTGGGCATTCTCTCCATCGGCGTCGAGCGTGGAAACTGCACGGTCCGCGAAGCGTTGTGGATGAACGAAATGATGCGCAAGGTGTATCCGACCAGCGGCAGGCAGCGCCGTGAAGGCCGCGTTCCTACATTGTCCAGACTCGCCGCCGGCAAGGAAACTCTGGCCCAGGAGACCTTCGAATCGGGCGCGATAATCCAGTTCCAGCCGCCGTTGTCGAAGGTGATCCAGGGCCTGCTCTATTTTCTCAAGTACGACACGCTAGAGTACGAGCAAATCTTCGACGAACGAATGATCCCGTATTCCTACATGGCCGTCGACCCCGAATTCGGCACGCCGGAAAAACTGGAGCAGCTCTTCAGCCGATTCCTCTTCGTCGATCGCGACGGCGACGGTTTTCGTTATGACGCCGCCTTCACCCGCGAACAGATGCGCGAACACACCTACACGCGCTGGGCCCACGAAGGGACCTATTACGGCTTCACGCGCTATTCCAACGTCACCCTCGCGCTGGGCGTCGCCGACCGCGGTCTGCATCAAGCGCAAGAAGGCAACCTGATTGAGCGTATGTTTACCGGCCGCTATTACCTTATGGCCATCGTCGCGCTCTTCTACCGCGCCACTTTGCTCGATTTCGCCGAAAGCATCGCCCTGGTCTCGCGCCGCTTGTATGAGAATCTCGCCGTCGGCCGCTTGGAACGCCAGAACATCGAAATCGCCACCGACCTCCGCAACGAGTTCCTGAACTTTTCTAACTACTGGTACTTCGACGAACTGGCCAATAAAGACGAGGAAATCGAGCACTTTCAAATGCAGTGCCGCGCCTACCGCGTCGAGGAACTCCGCGCGCAGATTGAACAGGAACTTGCCAATATGAACGCCGCGCTCAATGAGCAAAATCAACATCGCAGCACCGAGGCCGTCAACCGCCTGGCGATGCTCAGCATGTTATTCGGCGCCGGCGCGGTGTTAACGGGATTTTTCGGAATGAATTTCGGCCACGTGTTTGAGCGCTATCTTTTCAGCCCGGATGCGGCTACCGTCGGCTATCACCTGGGCGCTGTCGCGCTCGCGACGCTGATCACGCTGAGCATTTTCCTGCTCGCCGTGTACCTGGTGGCCACGAATTGGCGCGACTACCGGTTTATATTGCGCGCGCACACCGCCCCCACTAAGCGTCACCGCTGGTTCAGCCTCCGCCTCAACGGGTGAGCGTTACTTATCCCGCCCGAACTTCGGTTCTTTCCGCGTTCCGGTGATCTTGATTTTTGTATACAGTCCCGCTCCGTCTTTCGAGAAGAACCGATCCACCGGCTTCAACGCCCACCGCTTCCAACCGGATTGCGTCTGTGAAAGTTTGGCCTGCAGCCGCAAATCGCCGCGAAAATCCATCTCCTCGGTGTCGGTATTGTAGCTGCCGTTCAGCTTCAGATCGGCGCCCGGAATGCCAAAAAGCAAGTCCTTTAGCGTGATTGATTCGTCGGCCATAGTGAACCGCCCGCTCATGACGGAAACCACTTGGTCGATCGCTTCGTTCTTCGGTTGACCCTGCGCCTGGCGGCTCATCTGGTCGATACGGTCCTGCATCGTAGACCGCAGGAACTTTGCGTCCTTGATCACAAACTCACCATTGAGCCGTAGCTTCTCAATCACCTTTCCCGTTAAGGGCGGCAGCAGTATCTTACTCTTCATCTGGAGCACGCCGGACATGAACGGTTCCGGTCCTTTCATCGCCAGCAGCAACAAGTCTTCCAGACGGCCGGCCGGCATGTTCACATCAAGGGCAATGGTTCGCCGCTCATCCCCGTCATGCTTCACGACTCCGCCGCTGGTTACGAACGAGGTTTTGCCCAGCCGCCCATGCACCGGTTTCAGAATCGTGTTCCCGTTGGTGCCATCGACCTGCACCTCAAACTTTGCGTACAACGGCAGCTTGTTACCGGAAGTCTTCAGGAAAAAATCGGGAACCGTGGCTTCCCCGTTGGCCAGAAAGTCGTTCAGCTTACCCTTAAAACGTCCTGTGGAGTTGAGGACGCCGCCGATGGCCTTAAAAACCGCCAGATTCGCGCGTTCGAACTTATAGTCGCCGTCGAGTGCCGTATCGCCTGGCTCGGCCCGATCCCAAGGTCCGAAATTGCCGGTTGCCTGCACTTCTCCCGGCGGTTTGGCATTTCTCAGTTCCGCTTCATACCGCATGGGAGAGTTGACGCCCGCGTCGATCAATCGAACGCGGTGCAAGTCGAACTCCAGCGGCACTCGTTTCTTATCCCTGGGCGAAATAATAAGCTTGGTGTTCGTGATTACGATCTCGCCGATTTTCACATCCGGCCCGCCGCCGCCGCCCTTGCGCTCTTCGCTCTTCGGTCTCTCCCCTTTGGGCGGAAGAATCAGATCGACGTCGTCCATCAAGACGGTCGTCACGCCTTTATGCGGTTCAAACAATTGCCCGAGATCCACTTCGAACCGCATTGACCGTATTCTCAGCAAACTATTCGCGTTCTTTTTCAGCGAAATACCCTGCCCCGTCACGCTGGCCAGAACCCCGCGCCCTTTCGTAAGGTACATTTTCACCGGTGAAAGCGCCGGAATGTCGATCCGCAAATCGGCGATTTCGACATCCGCGTCAAAACGGTCGCGCAGATAAGCCACGGCTTGGTCGCGAATGTAAGGCTCAATTTTCGCCGCGTGGCGTTTGGCAAGATAGAGCAAGGTCAGGCCGCCGGCTGCGGGAATCCCGATCAATCCCGCCGCCAATAACCACTTCGTTCTACGTTGCATTCTTTGTATTAAGTATATGTTATCTTTGCCTCACCGGCGGACCCTTGACTCCCGCGCATTGAGGGTATAGACCCCTGTGGGTTTTTGTTAATCTCAGGAGTCTGCGCAGGCAGTCCAGCCTTGTCCGTTGGTTCGCATTTGCCGCCCTCGCCGCTACGCCCCTTGTCGCCCAGGAGGCCCGCGGAACCCTTCTTGGACGCGTTTCCGATCAGTCGGGCGTCACGATTGCGAGCGCCAAAGTGGAGGCCACAAACGTCGATACCGGCGTCCGTTTCTCGTCTGTTACTAATCGATCCGGGGACTATGTCTTTCCCCTTCTGGTTCCCGGCACTTACTCGATCAAAGTCGAGCACACGGGCTTCAAGTCGTACACCCGCACTGGCATCGCCGTACGGGTCAATGACCAGATTACGATCGACGCCAGCATGGAAGTCGGCCAGGCATCCCAGTCCGTAGTGGTCAACGCCGAAACACTCCTGCTCGACACCTCCGCCGTCGCCATCGGCCACGTTGTCGACAGCCGCACAATCATGGAACTGCCTCTGAAGGACGGAATGGTGCTGACGATGGCGACGATTGCCCCAAGCGTCATATTTACACCCGAATCCGCCGGCTAAGTCCGCCCCTTCGATACGGGGTCCCCGTCCACCATGTCCATTGACGGCACGCGCTCCGGGAGCAATCAGTTCATGATGGACGGCTCACCCAACATGCAGGGCGCCCAGGTCGCCTACTCGCCGCCCCCTGGCGTAGTGGAAGAGTTCAAGGTCCAGGCCGCTAACTTTGACGCCACTTCAGGATTCATGGGGGCGCTTCGGTCAACATGAGTTTAAAGTCGGGTACCAACGCCTTCCATGGCCAGGACTACTACTTCATGCAGAATCCCTTGTTCACCGCTGACAAGTTTTTCCGGCTCGCGGCGGGTAAGCCCCAATTCCGCCTTTACCGCTGGGGCGACAGTATCAGCGGCCCGATCCGAATTCCGAAACTGTACGGTGGCCGGAACAAGACATTCTTCATGTATGGCTATGAGGGTATCTGGAGTTTTGACCCTTCGCCGTGGATGGTTGAAGCCGTCCCCTTCGCCGCTCAACGTACGGGCGACTTTTCCGCCCTGCTCGCCCAGGGGTCCCGCTACCAGATCTTCGATCCCTACTCAACGGTCGCCACGGCTAACGGCCGTTTCAGCCGGTCCCCGCTTCCCAATAACATCATTCCCGCCGGCTGCATCAATCCCGCCGCGCGAAACATCATCAGCCTTTTTGACACGCCCAACCTGCCCGGCACCCTCGACGGAACCAATAACTACAGCAAAGGGAAAAATGCCCAGGACACCTACTGGAACCACGCAGTCCGCGTGGACCACAACATTTCCGCTAAGCAACGGTTTTGTGTCCGCACTAACTTCACGGATCTCCAGCGTCCCGAAAACGTCCGTCACAGCAATGCCGTTGGCGATAACTTCTATCGCTATAACAAAGGATTCGGCTTCGACCACGTTGACACGCTCTCGCCAACCCTCTTTGTGAATTCCCGGTATACCCTGACCCGCTTCATCACCGGCTTCACACCCTTTCAGCAGGACTGGAATCTCGCCGCTACCGGCTTCTCGGCCGAGTTTACTCGCCAGATCAACGCCGTGGACCCGCGGTACGTCAAGCTCCCGAACATCGGCATCACCGGGTACTCCAGCCTCGGCGGCGTCAACAGCCGCAACAACACGACTACAGATATACATGAGGCCGCCGCCAACCTTACTCACATCGTTGGCGCCCATAGCCTGCGCTATGGGTTTGCGTACCGAACCTATCTCCGCAACACGTTCAACCTCGGCAACTCCTCCGGTCTCCTGAATTTCGATACCACTTGGACGCGCGGTCCCCTTGACACCTCCGCCGCCGCTCCGATGGGCCAGAGCCTGGCACAGTTTCTATATGGCCTCCCCGGCGGAGGCAATTTTCCGATCTCCGGCTCTTATGCCGAAATCTCCAAAGTCCCCGCACTTTATATACAGGACGATTGGAAGGTCAACCGCAAACTCACCCTCAGTCTCGGTCTGCGTTACGAGCGCCCGTCCCCCGTGGTCGAACGCTTCGACCGCAGCGTCCGCAATTTTGATTTCTCCTCCGCCAATTCTATACAGGCTCAGGCCCAAGCCAACTACGCGCTCAATCCCATTCCGCAAGTGCTTGCCGGACAGTTCAGAGTGCCTGGCGGCCTGACTTTCGCGGGCGTCAATGGCCAGCCTCGCGAGCTCTGGAAAACGAGTCAGAACCTGGTCATGCCTCGCATTGGCTTCGCGCTGTCCCTGACGCCGAAAACCGTCGTTCGCGGCGGTTACGGAATCTTCTTCGATGCGCTTGGCGTCACCAACGTCCACGTCAATCAGACCGGCTTCAGCCAGAATACCGACCTGGTGGCATCGTTCAATAACGGTCTCAGCTACGTCGCCAGTCTCTCCAACCCCTTCCAGTTGCAGTTCCGTGCCGAGGCGATTAATGCCATGAACCACCCGCAGTTTACCGCGCCAAATACGGCTCCCAATAGTACTGCCTTCGGTACCGTTACTGGTGAGTTCGCGTGGCCGCGCGTTATTCAATTTGGGCTAAAGGTACTGTTTTGAAGTTGTACTGGGTCTAGAGTTCCTCGATTGTCATTCCGCCGTTGGCAGCGGGCGCCGTCAGCCGGTCGTTCCACTTTACTGATAAACTCGCACAGATTGGCTAACATCGAATTTCGATGCAAACGCCCGAGGTTGGAGGTTATCTACAATGAGGCTCGTTCACCGACGGTCCTTTCTGGGTTCGCTGCCCGCAGCCATGATGCTGGCGGGCGCCGCAGCCTCCCAGCCACTCGATGCGCTTTCCAATCGCCCCAAGGCGCCGGGCACTTTAAGTCTGCGGGCACGTCGGCGAACGAAGGAGGCCGGACCCGCCGAAAAGACACTGCAGTGGCCGGTGGCGAGTACAGCCATCATTATCTGCGACATGTGGGATTCGCACACCTGCGGCCTGTCGGCGCAGCGCGTCGCTTTGATGGCGCCGCGAATGAATCAAGTTGTCAGCGCCGCCCGAAGCCTAGGTGTGATGATCATCCACGCGCCAAGCGACACGATGAAGTTCTATGATGGAACTCCTTGGCGCGAACGGATGAAAAACGCTCCAACCGCCGCCTCGCCCTTTCCAATCATCAATCGCTGTCCGCGCGTTCCCGCGGAGGAACGTGATTTTCCCATTGACGACGCCGCTGGTGGATGTGACGATCCGATCGTGAAAAAGTTCACGGGCCCGCCCTATCCCTGGACCCGCGAGCACCCGGCAATCGACATCGTGGGATTCGACGGCGTGAGCGAGAGCGGCCAGGAGATCTACAACTTCTGCAAGCAGGAGGGCATCGACAAGATTGTACTGATGGGCGTTCACACCAATATCTGCATCCTGAACCGTGGGTTCGGCACACGACAGATGACGCGCCTCGGCTTCGACGTGGTACTGGCACGGGATCTCACTGACGCCATGTACGATCCGCGGACGAGGCCGTTCGTCAGCCACGCGCGCGGTACTGAACTTGTTGTGGAGCACATTGAGACGATGTGGTGTCCGTCTATTCTGTCGGAGGATCTGACTCGCGTGGCGCCCGGCGCAAACGCCGGACGGCCAAAGGGGCACTATTACTATTGATTCCAGACAGGAAATCCAAGGACCGCCAACCGCGGCGGGATAAGCCGGTTGACGCCATTCCGCAGCTGACAGACAATCGAGTCTGGAAACGGGCAATGCGATGGCGGACTGAATAGGTTCAAATTAACCACCTGTTCGGCGGGCTTCTTCTTCGTCCTGGCGGCAACGGCGTTTCTGAGCGTCGTGCGGGCCCAGGAGAAAGGACGCGCCAAGCTGGAGGGCGATTTTACCCGAACCATCCAACCTTTCCTGACTACCTATTGCATCGCCTGTCACGGCCAGCAGCAGCCCGCGGCGCAGTTGGATCTGAGCGGATTCACGACAATGGCGGCCATCATGCAGGACGGCCGCCGATGGAGCCAAATACTGGAACGTCTCGAAGCGGAGGAGATGCCGCCGAAGCCCGCGCGGCGGCCGATGCCGCAGGAGCGGCGCGTGGCCGTCAATTGGTTCCATGCCGTCCGCGAACACGAAAGGCGCCGCAATGCCGGCGACCCAGGCGTTGTGCTGGCGCGGCGCCTCAGCAGTGCCGAGTACAACTACACGATCCGCGATCTAACGGGCGTTGACATCCAACTCCGGTGAAACGCTGACGATGTCGCCCACCCTCCTGAAAAAATATCTGGCCGCCGCGCGGGAAGTGGCCAGCTACATGTACTTGAAGGAGGATGGATTTGGCTTCGCGCCGCATCCGATGCTGGCCGAAACCGACCGCGACAAGTTCGCCGTCCATCAGATCATCGATTCTATCGCGCGCAGAACATCGACTATGCCGATTATTTTCAAACCGCCTGGCGATTCCGGCATCGGGCGGCGCTCGGGCAGCCC
>Ga0163152_10003974_pt1 | contig 18724 bp, 16 predicted proteins | sample OliLakLV19MP8IB2_FD_148635 | JGI IMG/M metagenome (GOLD analysis project Ga0163152, IMG submission 148635) | Freshwater microbial mat bacterial communities from Lake Vanda, McMurdo Dry Valleys, Antarctica - Oligotrophic Lake LV.19.MP8.IB-2 | ecosystem: Environmental > Aquatic > Freshwater >...
TGCGACTCGCCTCCTCGTCCTCCCCTCGGAGGTCGCGTCGATCGCGATCGCCGACGTCAACCGCGACGGCGGCCTCGACATCTTCTTCGGCACCGCGGCGCACGACTACCAGGGTCGCATGGTCGCGGCCGGCACGGCGCCGGCGACGGCCGACGCGCACGTCGACCAGATCGGTCCGCCGGATCTCTTCCTGCTCAATCGCGGCGGCGGCACGTTCATCGACGCGACCGCGCAGGTCGGGCTCGCAGAGCGGCGCCGCAACTCCCTCGCACCGTCGTTCGCCGACTTCGACGAGGACGGTTGGGTCGATCTCTACATCGGCAACGACTTCTCCGGCAGCGACCTCTACGTGAACGAGAAGGGAACGTTCAAGTCGATCTCGAAGGAGAGCGGCGCGGCCGACATCATCTACGGCATGGGCGCGTCGTGGGGCGACGTCGACGGCGACGGCGACCTCGATCTCTACGCGTCGGCGATGCAGTCGTCGGCGGGCGCGCGGATCATGTCCGACGAGAAGAACTTCGCGGCGAACCTCGGCTCGACGGATCGCTACGCGCGCAAACAGGCCGCACGCGGCAATACGGTGTTGCGCAACGAGGGCGGCCGGAAGTTCGCGGATGCGAGCGCGAGCGGCCAGCCGTTCGCCGGCGCGCGCGGCGCGAACTGGGCGTACGGCGCACAGCTCCTCGACGTGGACCAGGACGGGTGGCTCGACGCGTTCTCGCCGAACGGCTTCTTCACGTCGGCGGAGTTACCCGAGGACGGGTTCGCCCGCGATCTTTGAAGCGACTACTGGCGAGGCGTGACCTCGTCCGAAAAGAAGAAAAGCGCCATCGGGTTCGGACCGATCGGTAGCAACAAGATGGATTTCTCCGGGAAGGAGCGCGACAAGCTGTTCCTCTCGGATGGCGGCAAAAAGTTCGTCGATGTGTCGTACCTCGGAGGCGTCGACAACCCGCAGGACGGCCGCACCATCGCGACGGCGGACCTCGATCACGACGGAACGCTCGAGATGCTCGTCGCGTATCGCAACGCACCGACGTTGCGGATCTACCGCGCGTCGGGGATGCCGGTGCGCGGGCGCGTGCTCGGGCTGATGGTGTCGGGCGGCGCGTCGCCCGGATCGAACACGGACGCGATCGGCGCCCGCGTGACGGCGACGTGCGCGGGGAAACCGTTCACGCGCGTGATCCAGGTGGGCACCGGCTTCGCGACCCAGAACGCGCACACCGTGACGATGGGCGTGGGCGCGTGCGAGAAGATCGACGAGCTGAAAGTGCGCTACCCGCACGGCCTCGAGCGCGTCTTCAAGAACGTGAAGACGGACGAGATGTATTCGCTGAAGGAGGACGGCCCTCTCCACAACGAGCCTGCGTTCTTCTCGAAGCGCTCCACTACGCCCACCCTCACCCTGAGCGAGCGCAGCGAGTCGAAGGGCTCACCGACCAGCCTTCTGTCCTCCCTCTCCACCGCCCAATCCCACGACTCTTCGGGCTCCTCTAAATCCTTTCGCCCGACTCGCGACGTCGTCTTCGTGACCTTCTGGGCCTCCTGGTGCCAGAGCTGCAAAAAAGCGCAGCCCCGTCTCGACGAGCTCGCGAAAACGTTCGCGGGCCGCGTGGAGTTCGTGGGCGTGACGCTCGACGAGAAGGACGACGCGTCCGTCGTGACGGCCTACGCGAAGGAGCACAAGCCCGGCTACGCGCTCCTCTCGATGAGCGGGGAGGCGCGTGCCGCTCTCCTCGGCGAAGTGAAGCCGTGGTTCCGCGGCGGCCCGCCGCCGCTTCCTTCGGCGCTGGTGATCGACCGCGCGACCGGACGAGTTCTGCTGCGTGCGATTGGCGCGCCGACCGTCTCCGAGCTCGAGCTCGCCCTCTCGAAGTAGGGCGAGGCCACCCTCACCCTGAGCGAGGGCCGCGGCAGTTTGCGGCCCGAGTCGAAGGGCTTTTTGAGCTCGCACAGCACTTCGACTCAGCTCACGCGTAGCTCAGGGTGAAGTTGTCTGGAGGAAAAACGAAAACGCCGATCGCTTTCGCGATCGGCGTTCCGGAATCGTGATCGACGATTACGTGCGGCGGCGGCGCGTCGCGAAGGCGACCATGCCGATCATCGCGATCAGGGCGACGGGCGAGGTCGCCGCGTTCGACACCGACGCGATCGAGCAGCCGACGTTGCCGAACGGATCGTCCGCGGAGTCGCCGTCCTTCGGCGTCGAGCCGTCGTCATCATCGTCGTCGTCGTCATCGTCGCCGGGATTCGGCGTCGGGGTCGGCGTTGCGCCGACGCCCGCGAACTGGGAGATGTAGGGAGCGAAGTAGTCGGTGCGGCTGTCGCCGCCGAACTGCACGCAGTCCTGGTCGCCGTAGGACACGACGCCGATGACCGTGGGCTTGCCGTCGATCGTCACGAGTGCGGGACCGCCCGAGTCGCCCGAGCACGTGTTCTTCGTTGCCGAGCCGTACTCGAAGATGTCCTGGTAGATCTGGTTCATCGTGAGCTGCACGGTGCGCTTGAGGCCGGAGTCGTCCGCGCCCGTGCCGCTCGTGACGCCGAAGCCGACCGCCGTGAACGTGGTGCCCGGCGTGGCGTCGTAGACCGTGCCGTTGTCGTCCGCGAGATACGGGATCGGCTGCGTCGTGCCGGTCGAGTCCTCCGCCGCGGGCTCTGCGTCAAGGATGATGATGCCGATGTCGTTCGCGATCGTGTTCGCGTCGTAGTCCGGGTGCACGTGCACCTCGGCGGCGCCGGTCAGGTAGGAGCAGCCGCCGTTCGGATCGAACGGGTCGTCTCCGCCGCAGATCACGTAGTGCGTCGGGTTCGGATCGTCGACGCAGTGCGCGGCAGTGAGGACGACGAAGTCGTCGATCAGCGTGCCGGTGCAGAGGTAGCCCTGCGATTCGTTGTAGATGAACGGGACGTAGGGGAACGAGAAGTCGCTGACGACCGTTCCGCCGACGATGGAGCTCCCGGTCATGGACACGCCCTGCATGCTCGATTTCCGAGCCTCGGGGGCGGAGCACGCGGCGACAGCGGCAGTGGCGGCAACGACGGCGAAAAGCTTCGTCTTCACGAGGACTCCCATTCAATGAGGCGGGGTCGCAGCGTGAGCACGGAGCGTGCCACGGGTGAGGATCTGCCCGACGATCGCGTTCGCGAAAACCGCAACTCTGCTCGGGGCTTGGACTGCGTCGAGCGAAACGCATCGGATCGGGGAGTCGCGCCCCACGTCAGCAAAAGCAACGGTTCGCGACAACGTGTCCCGAACGTGGGACATCGCGCGGACGTCAGCGGCGCCGGCGAACCACGATGCCGAACGCGACGAGCGCCATCAGGGCCGCCGCGACCGGCGATCGCGACGTCACGCTGGCGACCGAACACGCGAGCGGATTGTTGCTGCTGCTGCCGCCGCCGCCGCCCGAACTGCCGCCGGCCGTGCCCGCGTCGGGCTGCGCGTAATTGTCGATGAACGAGCGGTTGTCGTCGGTGCGCATCGAGCCGCCGTATTGGTAGCAGTCGCCGCCGGTGACGAACGAGTGCACGCCGATCACCGTCGTGTAGCCGTCGATGGTGACGAGATCGGGGCCGCCCGAATCGCCGAAGCACGTGTTCTCCGTGCCGGTGCCGTAGATCGTGATGTCCGGGTAGACCTCGACGATGTCCATGTCGACCTTCCGCTTCTTGCCGGAGCCGGTGTTGTTGCCCGTGTCGCCGTAGCCGACCGCGGTGAACGTGGTGCCAATCTCGTAGATTTCCGACGCGGTCGCGCCCGCCGTGAGCCAGCGATACGGCTTCACCGGCGAATCGGACGCGAGGATCACGATGCCGACGTCGTTCAAGCTGTTCGCCGGGTCGTAGCCCGGATGAATGTGCACCTCGTCGACGTTGATCGTGTAGTCGGGCTCGTCGTTGTTGATGTCGGTGCCGCCGATGACGAGGTAGTCGTTCGGATTGAGGCTCTCGATGCAATGCGCCGCCGTGAGGTAGACGCGCTCGTCGATGATCGTGCCGGAACAGATGTATCCGGGATCCTGGTAGAGCAACGCGACGGCGTCGTGACCGTTGTCGGTCTGGCCGCCGACGATCGCGTGAGACGCGGCCTCGAGCGCCCGCGAATCGGACGACTCGGGCGGAGCACACGCAACGGAGGAGAGGAGGATCGCGGGAAAAGTGGCGGAAATGAGCCGGGCGTTCGTCATCGCAGGGCGCGACGTTGCAGGTTCCGGTCCTATTTCGTGTGCCCTGCCGGCCGCCCCGGTCCGGCAAGGCAACCTCGTAGCCAGACGAAGGAAACCGGCCCGGAGTAGGATCGGCGCGTGAAAACGACGGACGTCGTGAAGGACCTGCTGTCGGGGCGCGCACAAACCACCGCGGATCTGAAAGTCCACCTCACCGCTCGCGACGGCGCTTCGCTCCAGGACAAGTTCCGGCAGGCGTACTGGTGGATCGTCAACAACGCGGTCATCACGCCGTACTACGACGTCGAGTTCGGCACGACGAAACGCGTCGGCGACGGCAAGGACCAGATCGAGCTGCCGCAGGACTACGCGTATTCGTCGTACATCCTCCTTCCGTTGTTGACGCTCATGACGCGCAAGCGCGCGCTGCTCATCGGCGCACCGGGCCGCGGCAAGACGTCGATCGCCGTGATGATGGGGCTCCTCGCCGGCTACACGCACGAGGAGCTCAAACGCGCCGTGCAGCACGGCCACCCGCAGCTCACCGTGAGCGATCTCCTCGGCTCGCCGCTTCCATCCGATCTCGTGAAGGCGGAAACGCCCGAGCAGATCAAGGTGAGCTGGCGCAAGTGGCTCACGATGCGCGTGAAGGTCGTCGACGAATACAACCGCATCCCGACGAAGACGCAGTCGGCACTTCTCTCGCTGCTCTCCGAGGGCTACGCGGAGATGTTCGACCAGTTCGTCGACGCGGGGAACGCGGCGTGGTTCCTCACCGCGAACGACGACCAGGGTGGCGGCACGTTCCAGGTCATCGATGCGTTGAAGGATCGCATCGACGTCGTCGTGCGCTGCACCAACTTCAACTCGCGCTGGCTGGAGACGCTCGTCACGCGCGTAGAAAGCGGCAAGTCGCCCGAGTCGCTCGTGCCGCGCGACATCGTCTTCTCGCCGGAGGAGCTCGATCGCGCCGCGAACGAGATCCGCGTGATCGGATTTCCGAACGACGTGCGCGACGCGATGGGCTTCTTTCTCGGACAGCTCGACTTCTGCCGGATGGCGAGCGAGCGCTTCGAGTACAAGAACAAGGACACGCTCCACCTCGCGGGGAAGAAAGTCGCGGCCGTCTGCAACGAGTCGTGCCCGCTCGACAAGAATGCGCACCTCTGCACGCAGACGGAGAACGGCGTGTCGGTGCGCGTGTTCCTCACCGCGATCCACTACGCGAAGGCGCTCGCGTATTTCCGCGGCAACTCGCAGGTCGGGCTCGACGACCTGCGGCAGCTGCTCCCGTGGATCCTGCACGAGAAGCTCGTGCCCAATCCGCAGAGCGCGTTCTTCGATCGCGAGGAGCGCCAGCACTTGCTCATGGATCGCGTGAGCTGGATCCGCCGCATGTGGGACACGTCGACCGCGCAGTTCGCGGCTCACGAGCCGATCCGCAAGCGGATCCTCCCGCTGCGCACCCAGATCGAGCTCGGGCTCGAAGGCGTGAAGGCCGGCGAGGTGCGCAGCCGCATGTCGCTCGTGCTCGATGTGCTCAACGATCTCTCGAAGAAAACGGAGCTCTCGGGCCCCGTCTACGAGGACCTCGTGCAGCTCAAATCGATCTACAGCCGCTACCAGAACTACCTCAACTGGGTCGAGAAGACCTGACGTGGCCGTGGCCGCACGCCAGGAGCACGCGATCGAGCGACTGCGCCAGCTGCAGGAGGGCGGGCCGCGTCTCTACTCGCGCTGGAGCGATCGCGCGTGGCGACTCGTGTGCGAAGGGCCGGCCATGCGTCTGTGGGACGCGATCGCGGGGACCCCGGGCGCGGAGCAGTCGCTGGAGGACTACCTACTGCTCGCGCGCGAAGCCGTCGGCCTGCAATACGTCACGGCGAGTGAGCCGGCGGATCTCACGCCCGGACTCGGTCGCAGCTTCCTCACGGAAGCGCTCTGCGATGTGGCGCCGCGGCTGCTCGGATCCGTTCAGCCGCCGCTGCGTGCGGGCGCGCTCATCGCGCTGTGGAACGCCGGCGAAAAGCTGAACGCGAAGCCGGTGTGGCTGAACCGCTATCTCGCGGCGCGCCTGCGCGAGCTCGTCGACCTCGGCGCGTTCGAGGCGTTTCTCGTGCGCGTCATCGGTGAGGGCGTCGACGAAGGGCCGCTCTCATCGTGGGAAGGGCCGTACACGGAAATCGCCGTCGACACCGCGCTCGCCGATCCGTGGTTCCTTCCCGGCATCATGCACCTCGCGACGCCGGCGATCGTGTGCTGCCACGATCGCCGCCGCGACGATCGCCAGGTCGCGGTGCTCCTGCGTCGCCGCGATGCGGGCGGACCATTGTGCCTCGGCGCGACGCCGTGCCTCGACCAGGCGGGCGGCGGGATCGAGCACAAGCTGTCGATGACGCAGCAAGCCGCCGTCGTCAACGCGGCGGCGATTTCCGATCCGGTCGAAGTGCTCGCGTCGCGCACGGGCTTCGCCGCGGTCGCGTACCAGCTCTCGCAGCGCATCCACGTCGTCGAGGCCGCGGGCTGATGGACGAAATGGCCAGCAAGAAGAAGCCCGAGCCGCCGCCGGCTGCCCCGAACGGCGCGCTACTCACCGACGCGGACGTTGCCGCCGCGTGGCCGAAGGCGCTGCTCCGCTGGGGGCTCGCGATCCAGGTCGACACGCCGCGGCTCGATCCGAAATCTCCGGCGCTCGCCTACATCGATCTGTCCACGCGCGACGTCGTCGTGAACCCGGTGCAGTTGCAGCAGATCGGCGCGAACGGTTCGATTGAAGCGATCCTCGCGCACGAGCTCGGACATCACCTCCGCTATCCGCACTCGCTGTCGACGCAGGCGCGGCTCGAGCTGCTCGAGCGCGAGATCCTGCCGATCAAGACCTACTCGCTGCTCAACCTCTTCACCGACTTCCTCATCAACTGCGAGCTCGCGAAAGATCCCGCGATGAAGAAGCAGCTCGCGGCCGTGTACCTTGGGGGACCCGCTACGGCGAAATCGGCCGCAGCCGATCCCGCGTTCTGGTTCTACCTGATGTGCTTCGAGGAGGCGTGGGGGCTCGACGCGCTCGAGCTCACGCGCGAAGCCGGCGCCGCGATCGAGAGCCAGTTCAAGGGGGCGCGCGCGGAAGCACAGCTCCTCGCGCAGGAAGTTCCGAACCTCGCGCCGAATCTCTTCACGCAGTTCATCTATTTTGCGAGCGTCGTCTCGCGATATCAGGTCTTCGATCCCGAGACCGTTCCGGGTGCGGGCGGCGAGTCGAACCCGACGAAGGGCGATCACTCACGCCCCAGCGCGGGCGACTACGCCGACGCGCTTGGGCGCAGCGCGCAGGAGAGCGACGCGATCGAGCGCGCGATCCGCGAGGGCTGGCTCAACAAGGACAAGGTCCCCGACAAGGCGGCGTCGGAGCGCGCGCGTGCCGCGTCGCTTCCCGGCGTGCTCGCCGGCGAGCCGAAGAAGCTCGCGGAGGTGATGGCGCTCCACTACCGGCGCCTCGCGGAAAAGTACCTGCTGAAGCCGCCGAAGAAGCACTCGCAGGGCGATCCGATCATCCCGAGCACGCTTTCGCCGTGGGAGATCGGCGATGCGCCGAAGGAGATCGACTGGCTCGCGTCAATCGGCAACGGCGGGCTCGACATGGGCGTCATCTCGCCGCTGAAACGCGACTGGATCGACGACGACCCGTCGACCGCGACGCCGGATTGGCGGATCCGCCTCGAGATCTACCTCGACGTCAGCGGCTCGATGCCCGATCCGAAGACGCAGGTGAACCCGATGACGCTCGCCGCGCAGGTGCTCGCGATGTCGGCGTTGCGCAACGGCGGGCAGGCGCGTGCGCTCATCTACAGCACGAACAACGTGAAGCACTGGGAGTGGACGCGCTCGGAGATGGAGATGAGCCGCTTCCTCATGCAGTACATCGGCGGCGGCACCGACTTCCCGTTCGCGATTCTCGAGAAGAGCGTGAAGGAGTGCGGGATCAATCAGCCGATCCGCATCGTGCTGACCGATTCCGACTTCCACTACAACTTGAAGGCGGTGGTGAAGTCGCCCCTGCCCGCGCCGCCGGCCGTCGTCGCCGCGGCGGCCGCGAAAGCGCCGTTCGTCGTGTTGCTCAACAACGCGACGCCGGGCCTCGCGTGGGTGAAGGAGATCGCGGACGCGGGCGCAACGACGGTGCCGGTGCCGGACCTCGCGTCGTTTCCGAAGACGGCGGCGGCGATCGGCGAAGCGCTGTTCGGAAACGCGGCGAAGACGGCGGCGACAGGCGTGAAGAAGACGGAGGGCAAATGGCAGCAGGGGGCGTGAACTTCGATCTGGCCGCGCTGACGGAGCAGATCCGTCTCGCGACGATGGACCTCGCGGGGCGCGATCCCGATCCGGCGCTGCTCGCGGCGCGGCTGAGCGACGGTCTCGACGACGCGAAGCTCCCGCGGCCCGACGTCGCAGAGTGGGGCCGCATCACGAAGGGCTTCGACAAGGAGGCGTGGAATCGCATGGCGATCCTCGTGCGGGTTTTCCGCGAGACGCCGCTGCGCGACCCGATCGTGCAGGCGCTCGCGGGCAAGCCGGGCGCGGACGCGTTCGCGGGATTCTGCTCGGGCCTCTCGCAGCTCCTCACCCTCGAGCTCCTGCAAAAGAGCCCGTTCCGCGTGGAAGAGCTCGCACGCAAGTGGGCGCACGCGCTCGGCGCGGGCATCGCGGGCGAGACGCCGGCAGAGAGCCGCAGGAAGATGGAGCGCCTCGACTTCGGCGGCGTGCTCAAGAACCTGCAGGCGGCCGACGCCGATCGCGCAACGCGCGTGAAGAAGCTCCAGGAGATCGAGGCGAAGCGCCTCAAGGAACAGCAAGAGGCCTACGACCGCGCGGGGAGGGAATGATGACCGCCCCCTTCACCCTGAGCGAGGCCGGCGCCGTTTGCCGGCCGAGTCGAAGGGCTCCATGAGAGAGACGCCTGAAAAGTACCGCGCGCGCACCGGAAACGCGGCGCCCGTCACCGACGTGAGCATCGCCGCCGGCGAGCTCGGCACGACGCCGCGTCCGCCGCGCGAAGACGAGGTCGTGCCGACGCTTTTCCGCGACGTGGGTCCGCAAGCGCTCGGGCTTTTCCTCGAGGGCGCGCTCGTCGACCTCCAGGGACCGGACAGCGTGTGCGTGTACATGCGCGACGCGACGCTTCCCGGATTCACGGAGTGCGTCGCGGAGTTCGGCGCACTCACGATCCTGCAGCCGGTTTCGATGGGCCCGTGGGTGTCCGGACAAGCCGGGATCTGGATCGCGGAGAAGGGCCGCTGGCCCGTGAAGGGATCGATCGCATTTTCTCCTGCGGAAGCGACCGCGGACCTGACCGCGCTCGACGCGAAGCTCGTCGACGTGCCGGATGCGGCCGCGCTGCGCGAGGCGCTCGGCGGGGCCGCCTACGACGTGGCGGTCGACGACTCGACGCGCCGCCTGCGCCAGTATCTCGAGGACTGGGAGGCGGTCGAGCGCAACACGATTCCCCTGCGCGCGGTGCTCGAGGGCCCGAGCCAGGCGAAACGCGACGAGCTGCAGCGGATCCTTTCGGGCGAGGGCCTCTCCGAGAAGGATTTGCTCGCGAACTGGTTCCACCTGACGCGCGCGCGCCGCGACGACGTCCGCGTGAAGATCGCCGCGGTGTCCGCGAGGATCGCCCCGCGCCCATGACCCCTCCTGACCCTGAGCGAGCGAAGCGATGATCGCCCCTCCTCACCCTGAGCGAGCGAAGCGATGATCGCCCCTCCTCACCCTGAGCGAGCGAAGCGATGATCGCCCCTCCTCACCCTGAGCGAGCGAAGCGAGTCGAAGGGCTGCGATTCCCCTGCACCGGCCCCGTCGCCACCGCCGGCTTCTCGCCGCTTCTCACCGAACCCCGCGCGAATCTCCGCGCCTTCGCCACCGAGCTCCGTTCGACCTTCTCTCCCCCCCGCCTCTCTCTCGTGAACAGCGGCAGCTCCGCGAACCTCGCCGCCGCGCTCGCGCTCGCCGAGCGCGCCGGCAAGCGCCGCCACGCCGTCGCGTCCGCGTTCACGTTCCCGACGACGTTGTCCTCTCTCCTGACGGCCGGCTTCGAGGTGACGCTCGCCGACGTTTCTCCCGGCGGCTTCAACCTCTCGCCCGATTCTCTTCGCCGCGCGATGCGTCCCGACACGGGTCTCGTGTGCGTGACGCACTTCCTCGGTTTCCCCGCGCCGATCGACGAGCTCGCCGGTGATCTCCTGGTTCTCCAGGACGCGTGCGAGACGATGGACGCGCGCGTGGCGAATCGCCCGGTCTTCTCGCGCGGCACGCTGACGACGTGGAGCTTCTATCACCCGCACCACCTGTCGTCTTTCGGCGGTGGCGCCGTGATCTCGCTCGACGAGGACCTGCATCGCGCGGTCGAGTCGATCGCGCACTGGGGCCGCGCGTGCACGTGCCACGTCGACGACCTCGCGTGCCGCGCGCCGGAGGGTGCGGCGCACCAGTTCACCTATGTTCGACCCGGTCACAACCTGGAGATGAGCGAGCTGAACGCCGCGTTCGGCCGCTTCCAGCTCGCGCGCTGGGCCGAGATGGAGTCCGCGCGAAAAGCCCGCTACGCGATCCTCTTCGAGGCGCTCGCGGGCTCGTCGCTCGACGTGTGGGCGCCGCCCGAGGGCAGCGGCTCGCCGTTCGTGTTCCCCTTCGCGATCCGTTCCGGCTCCGCCGACGCTTTTTCGCGCCGCCTCGCCGCGCGCGGCGTGGAGTCGCGCACGTTGATGGGCGGCCCGATCGCGGATCAGCTCGCCTTCCGCACGATCGCGCACGACGGCCTGGCGAACGCGCGTGCGCTGTCCGCTCGCGCGCTCTTCGTCGGCATCCACCAGACACTCCCCCTCGACGACGTCCGCTCCGTCGCCGCGATTCTGCTGGAGGAGTCTCGGTGATATCGACGGAATCTCCCCCCTCCCCCCGGGAGGGGGGCCGGGGGGGTGGGAGTGCTGCCCACGCCTCCATCGAAGCCCGTTTCCTCCTCGGCCAATCGAACCCGCTCCGCGCCTCGGTGATGTATCCCCCCGCGCGCGAAGCCTTCTCCCCCTTCCGCACCGCCACCACCTCCGCCGCCGTCCGTTCCTCCCTCTCTCACGCCACCGGCCCGCTCGCGCTCTACGCGCACGTCCCGTTCTGCGAAACGAAGTGCGCCTACTGTGATTACGAAACCGTCCCTCTCGCCGCGCACGACGCCGCCTCGATCGCGCGCTACGCCGCCGCGCTCTGCCGCGAGCTCGAGGCGATCGCCGCCGCGATCCCCTCCGCCACGCCCGTCGCCGGCTTCGACATTGGCGGCGGCACGCCGGGCACGCTCTCCGCCGCCGACTACGCGACTCTCCTCCGCACCGTCGAGAGCCGCTTCACGCTCGCGCCGTCGTTCGAAGTGAGCACCGAGACGACACCCACGCTCGCGGCCGCCGATCCCGAAAAATGGCGCGCGATCCGCGAGTCCGGCGTGTCTCGCGTGAGCATGGGCGTGCAGACGATCGCGCCCGCTCTCCTCTCGCGCCTCAATCGCGCAATCCACGGCGCCGACGAGACGCGCCGAGGGATGCACGCGCTACGCGCCGCCGGCTTCGCGATGGTGAACGTCGACCTGATGTTCGCGCTGCCTGGCCTCTCGCTCGAATCCTGGGAAGCCACTGTCGCGCACGCGATCTCGCTCGCGCCCGACGTCGTCACCATCTACGACACCGTCTACAAGAACCGCGGCATCGCGACGTTTGCCTCGCGCGACGGCTTCGCGCCGTCGCCGAGCGACTACGGCGCGCAGTACGACCGTGCGTTCGCGCTTCTCTCGACCGCCGGCTACTCCGCGCGCTACGGCTCCGTGAACTTTTCGCGGGTCACCGGCCGGCTCGGCACGAGCCGCTACCTCGAGGGCCGCATACTCGACGGGCTCGATTACGCGGGCGCGGGCCTCTACGCATCGTCGCTCGTGCGCGAGACCTGGCGCTTCGGCCGCCAGCGCTACGCCGATTGGCTCGCGTACGCCGAGCGCGGCGAGCTCGCGGCGCACGACCTGTACGCGCTCCCTCGCGAGCACGTGATCGCGAAGTTCGCGTTGCTCGCGCTTTCGTACGGCTACCTCGACGCCGCGCGCTTCGAGCATCGCTTCGGCGAATCGCTCGAGTCACGTTTCGGCGCCGAGCTCGCGTTCCTCGAATCCAGCGCCTTGATTCGGCGGACATCCGACGGCTGGGAGCTCGTGCCCGGATCGTTCGGCGCGCTTCCCGGAATCCGCGCGCTCTTCTACCCGGACGATGCGCTCGCGTTTCTTCCGCGAACGGTGGTGAGTGAGGGCCGCCCTTCGACTCGGCGGCAGACTGCGCCGCCTCGCTCAGGGTGAGGGTGGCTCACCGCCCACGCGAATCCCGGGCTCACGACGCGACCTCCGTCCGGTACACGATCGGTTTCTCGCCGGAGCGGAAGAGCGGGGCGCTCGCGCGCTCCATCGCGAATCGCGACGGCCCGCGCAGCAGCCTCGTGAGCGCGGGTCCGAGGTGCTCGAGCGCCGCGCTGTCGAGCGCCGCATCCGCGAAATAGCGCAGCCGCACGCCCTCCGCCGTTTGCACGAGCTGGAACTGCCGCACCGGCAGCGCCGAGAGGAGAGGGTGCAGCTGCGAAGGATCCACGCGCCGCCCGTCCGCCGCGACGAAACGCGCGGACAACCGCCCCTCGAATCGCACGAGCACGCGGCCTCGCGTCCCGCATCCGCACGACGTCTCCTCGACGCCGGCGAGATCGCCCGTCGCGTATCGGATGAGCGGGAAGAGGGGATTGCGCAGGTTCGTCACGAGCAGCTCGCCGGCCACGCTCTCCACGACGACCGCCGGCTCGAGCACGTGCAGCACGCCGTCGCGGCAGCGCCAGGCGACCGGGCCGGTTTCCGCAAGCGAGTAGTAGTCGACGACCGCTGCGCCGGTGAGCCGCCGCAACCGCTCCGCGAGCTCCGGCGGCATCGCGAACGCGCTCGACGCGATCAGCTTCGGGCGGATCTTCGCGCCGGCCTCGACCGCGTCGGCGAGCCTCGCGAGTGAATCGGGATCGCCGGTGACGATCGCGGGTTGGAGACGCGCGAGCTCGCCCGCCGCGTCCGGCTCGCTCCAGTGGAGCTTGCGGAACAGCGTGCCGCGCAGCAGCGGGAGCCGCACCTGGTAGATGGAGGAGCGCGGCAGCGTGCACAGCAGCACGATGCCCGTCGAGAACGCGCGCGGCAGCGGCCCCAGCGCGTGGCGCTCCCAGAGGAAGCGCAGAAACGCGACGAAGAAGTGGATGGACTCGCCATCCATGAAGAAGCGGACGGGTTCGCCGGTGGATCCGCTCGTCCGTCCGAGCCAACCCTCGTTGACGTCGCTCTCGCGCAGCCGCGCGTGGAAGAGATCGTCGTGTTTCGCCTGCAGCTCGCCGCGCGTCAGCACGGGAAACGCGGCGAGGTGCGCGCGCGTCTCCAGGTCGCTCCACATCACGCCCGCGGCGGCGAACGCATGCGCGTACGCGTGTGTGCCCTTCTCGGCGTCGCGCAGCATCGCGGAGAGGCGCTCGAGGAGCGGTGCGTCTCCGGCGCCGTCCGCCGACGCGTGCAGCGCCGCGATCCACCGCTTCATCGCCGGGCGGTATCGCACGAGCTGCCAGGCGTATCGCTTCCGCACCGGACACGCGTAGAGATCCGCCGCGGGCGCATCACCGAAAGCCACGGATGGAACGCTCTCACCCATCGTCAGAACCGCGAACGGTGGCACGTGCGCATGATCCGCATCGTACGCGCGCGCGGGCAGCCGCGTGCCCGTTCTTCGAACGCAGCGGTGGCACGCATGTGCCCATCGGATCGACGCCCGGTGGGGCCGATTCCCCTCGAAACGGGGCGCGCTGGGGTCGCGTACCCCCTCGATTCCGCGACGAATGCCCTGAATTCCACGTGATCCACGCCACGCGTTCTTTCAAGCGTGCGTCATTGCGTCCGTTTGGTCGCATGGCATTGCCGTTGCTCTCTGTTCCGTCATGAACCTTCTCCTCCGCTCGGCCGCCGCACTCACGCTCACCGTCATCGCCGGATGCGGACAGCCGTATTCGCCCGCGCCGGCAGAGCACATCGCCGGTCCTCATGGCGGCGGCGACATCTTCGAGAGCAGCCCCGACACCGCGCCGTACCAGACGGTCTCCTACGACATCCTTCGCTCGTGGCTCGTGGACACGCTCCACATGCCGCAGAGCGTCGCCGTCAGCGGCGCGTGCGATCCCGTCATCGACGCCGACGCGTGCCCGCGTCAGGCGCCGGTCCAGTATCTCGACGCGAACAAGGGCGCGCTCGGAATCCCCGTGTTCACTGACGAGCCCGATGGTACGCAGGCTCCGAGCCTCATGACGTCGGGCGGTTTCAAGGTGTGGATCGTCGCGGCGAGCTCCGCGTGCGGCATCGCGGCGGCGACGCCCTCCACGATGAACGAGCTGTTCCCCGCGGCGCAGGGCGGGCTCGACAGCTACGACACGTTCTACCTCCTGCTCCTCGGCCGCTCGCCGACGGCGGCGGAGATCGCCGAGCTCGACACGCTTCAGGGCGCGTATTCGGACGACGTTCGCAAGGCGGCCGCGGTCTGCACGACGGTGCTCGCGAGCCTCGAGAACCTCGCGGCCAACTAAACGCTTCGTTATATTTCCCGTTTCACGCCGAAAGGGACCACCATGGCCACGCCTCCGTCCAAATTGACCCGCCGGAACTTCCTCCACCGCGCCGGACTGCTCGTCACGGCCGTGGGAATCTCGGGAACCGTCCACTCGGGCCTCATGGACCAGATCACGAAGAAGGCGGTCCGGAAGTGGGGGACCGACGCGCTCGCGCAGACGCCGAGCTCGGTGAAGTACCTCGTCGAGATCTGCTACCGCCTCGGCGCGCAGGTGAACGCGATGTTCCCGTCGGCCGGCCATCGCACGCCGATCGGAAGCCAGAACCCCGACCTCAACATCTACTCGTCGCCGAACAACATCATCCCGCTCAATCGCGACGGCCGCGATACCTACTTCGCGAGCTTCACCGCCGGCCAGGGCATCGATCGCCTCCGCACCGTGCTCGCGACGACGCCCGGCCTCGAGACCGTCGGCGTCGCGGCGTCCGAAGCGATCGGACTTCAGACCGGGCAGCACACGAGCAACTTCGCGTCGCGCGCGCCGACCGGCGTCGCGGTCTGCCCCGCGGTTCTCCACGCCGGCTCGTATGCGCCCGCGCGTCCGGTGCAGGGCATCGCGTGGGGCATCGGCATCGACAACGGCACCGTCGACAACCAGAGGAGCGCCGCGTACCCGTCGCTCGACCGCGTTTCGAGCCGCGGCCAGTTCCAGTCGCTCTTCCGTGAGCTTCCGATGTTCTTCACGCGGGACGAGCTCCGCCTCATCGTCGGCTCGTTCGACAACCAGGGCTCGCTCATGGCGGGCCAGGAAGGCGCGCTCCACCGCATCGACTCGATGTGGCGCTCGGCACAGGACCCGCGCACCGGCGTGTTCAACGACAACGACACCATCGTCGCCAACTCGATCGGCGGACGGAACCAGTCGACGCTCTCGCTCGCGGAACAGCTCGACGAGACCTACACGACGATCCAGCCGAACTTCGGCGCGACGATCGACAACCCGAACGGCGGTGCCGCACTCGGCCAGGCACTCGCGTCGGCCGCTGCGGCGTTCAGCCTCGGCGCGTCGTCCACGTTCATGGTGGCGCTCGACATGGGCGACTGGCACACCGACATCCAGGCGTTCGACACGGCAGCGAGCAAGCAGGGCCAGATGAACATCGTTCACGGCAACGCGCTCGCGGGTCTGTGGCAGAGCGCCGCTGCGCTTCCGGATCCCGATGGCGACGGCACGATCGCCGATCACCTGCTCGTGAAGATCACGTCGGAGTTCACGCGCACCGCGCTGCGCCAGCAGAATGGCGCCGACAACGGCGACGGCGGCACGGCGGGCGTCGTGTGGATGGGCAAACGCGTGAAGAACGGCAGCTTCGGAAACATCGGCGGCGACGGCACGATCACCGGCTTCGATTCGGCGTCGGGCAACCTCGCCGGCGGACCGCTGCGGACGGAGATGCAGGCCTATCGCACCACGCTCAAGATGATGGGCGCCGACAGCATGGCGGGCGCGTTCGGTGTCGGCTCCGCGATGCCTCTCGACGCCGTCATCAAGTAGGTTCTATCTTCGGCGCCTTCCAACAGGAGGCTCCAAAGATGGGTCAGAAGCGCGTCATCGACGGCAAGAACGGTCTCGCAGAGCTCGTCGGCAAGGAAGCGGGCGTGAGCGACTGGTACACGGTCACTCTCGACGACATCAAGAAGTTCGCCGACGCGACGGGTGACCATCAGTGGATCCACGTCGATGCCGAGAAGGCCAAGAAGGGCCCGTTCGGCGCGCCGATCGCCCACGGTTACTTCTCCGTTTCGCGCATCGCCGGCGTCTTCATGCAGATGGTGGAGATGAAGGGCTTCGCGATGGCGATCAACTACGGCCTCAACAAGGTCCGCTTCCCGAATCCTCTCAAGGAAGGGAAGCGCTACCGCCTGAAGGCCGACATGCTCTCCGTCACCGACGTCGACAAGGGCGTCGAGGCGATCTTCAAGATGACGACGGAGATCGAGGGCGAAGCGAAGCCCGCGATGGTCGCGGAAGTCGTCTTCCGCTACTACAACTAACCCGTCGTCTTGCCGGCGATCACGAGCGTCGAGCTCGGCTTCGGATCGTCGTTCTTTTTCGGCTCGAGGGTGACGGCAGCGAGGTCGATCTGCGGCATGTCCGCGGGCACGGCGATCGTCTGCCGCACCACGCCTTTCGCGTCGGGCTCGAAGCGGATCGCCGAGCGCGGATCCGCGCCGTTCTTGATGAACCACAGCTCGTAGACCTGGTCCTTGTCGAGCGGCTTCATGCCCGACGCGAGCAGCGTCCACGTGCGGTCCTTCTTGTTCCAGATCACGTGGCCCGTGCCGGTCTGACCCGCCGCCGCCGGTCCGAGCGCGATGACCTGCGCGTCGCCCGTCGCGAGCGCGTTCGCGAGTGCGTCGTTCTTCGCGATCTCCTTCTGCAGCGCCGCCATCTCGACGGAGAGATCGGTGATCTCCTTCGCGTCTTCCCAGTGGCGGTTCTTCTCCCAGCGAAGCTGCTCGTTGAGATTCACCGCCGCGATGATCGCGGCCGCCGCGGCCGCCGTGGGCAGCGCGACCCACACCCAGCTCAACCGCGTCTCGGCGCGTCGGATCGCCGGCGTGTGCATCGCGACGACCTTCGGCGCGTCGGCGAGTTTCTTCTCGAGCGCGGCACGGACCGTCGCGCGCGGCGCGATCGGCGCGAGGACTTCCGGCATTGCCGCCGCGACACGTGCGTGCTCGGCGAGCTCCACCGCGCACTCCGGGCAACCGGTCGCGAGATGCGCGCACACCACATCGCACTCGTCGCTGCCTTCGAGCGCGCCGAGAACGTAGAGGGGGAGGAGCTCCCGCAGCCGAGCGTGTTCGCTCATCGCAGATCCCCCAGCGCCGCTTTCAGTTTTCGCATCCCGTCGAGGATTCGCGTCTTCACCGTGCCGAGCGGCGCACTCGTCTTCGCGGCGATCTCCACGTGGGTCAGTCCTTCGTAATACGCGAGCTCGAGCGCCTTGCGTTGTGCTTCCGGCAGCTCCGCGATCGCGGCACGCACGCGCTTCGCGGATTCGGTCTCCGTCGCGGACGCATCGGGACTGGGTGCGGATTCCGGCGTTTCCGCGCTGACGGCCGCCGTGCGCGCAGCGGTTCCGCGACGACGCAACACGTCGAGCGAGCGATTGCGAACGATCGTGCAGGCCCACGCCCGGAAACCCGCGCGGTTCGCGTCGTAGCTCGCCGCTTCCTGCCAGATCTTCACGAAGGAGTCCTGCAGCACCTCCTCCGCTTCGTCGCGATTGCCGAGAACGCGAATCGCGAGAGCGAGCAGCGCCGACGCGTGCCGATCGTAGAGCGCGAGGACGGCCGCGGACTCGCCCTTCGCCGCTCGCGTGAGCAGAGACAGGTCGTCGGACATCGCTGACGGAACCGAGGCCATCGGTGGCGGCAAGATCCTCAAGACCTCCGCTCTTGTCAATCGGACCCCTCGGTCCGGCAGCACTCGTGCGGCAGCTTCGTTCATCACGGGGAATACGCGCGCCAGCACGTTTCGAGATGGTGAGTAGGGCCTTTCCCGGCACGCAGGGGTGGAGGCAGCAGCCGACACTTCCTGCGGAGGGGTGGGGTGAGCCCCCCCCATGCGCGCCCGCCAAGGCTCTATCCACAGACCGGTCGCCGCCATCAAAGGGCTGATTTCATTGGTCTCCATCGGGGTTGGCCCAAGTCCTGCGCAGCCCCTCACGTGGCATCCGGCTTGCTGTTTTTTCGGGGCAAGCGATTCCCCGATTCCAGGAGGCCTCTAGTGAACCGCCTTTCCTGTCTCTTCCTCGGCTCTGCTCTGGTGGCGATCCTCGCGGGTTGTACTCCCGCCGACACCGCCCCTCCCGGTGATCCCGGGAC
>Ga0163152_10003975_pt1 | contig 18724 bp, 18 predicted proteins | sample OliLakLV19MP8IB2_FD_148635 | JGI IMG/M metagenome (GOLD analysis project Ga0163152, IMG submission 148635) | Freshwater microbial mat bacterial communities from Lake Vanda, McMurdo Dry Valleys, Antarctica - Oligotrophic Lake LV.19.MP8.IB-2 | ecosystem: Environmental > Aquatic > Freshwater >...
CTTCCCATTGTTTTTTCGTCACCGGCTGCACGGATAATCGGCTGCCCTTCTGCAGCAAGACCATGTCCGTCAAAGCAGGAACGTGCTTCAGTTCTTCCAGTGATAGAACACGGGGAAATGTTTCCTCGTATTTGATATCGATCATGTACCAGGTCGGATTCTTGGCGTCGCTTTTGGCATCAAAATGCTGGTCGTCGGGCTCGAAGGCTGTATGGTCCGGGTAACCTTCCTTCACCACCTCTGCAGTGCCGGCAATACCGGAAGGTTCGGCATTGCTGTGATAGAAGAAGACCTTATCCCCTTTTTTGATCGAGTCTCGTAGGAAATTACGCGCCTGATAATTTCGCACACCGTCCCAGCAGCTGGTTTTCTTTGGTGCATTTTTTAGATCTTCAATGGAGAATGCCGTCGGTTCTGACTTTAGCAGCCAGTAATTAGTGCTCATCAAACGTAATCTCCTCGGATTTTAGCGGCTAAAATTTGCAGCATTGCACCATCGCCCAATGCCCGTTGCGGTATTCTAACGCGAACCCAATGGTAGATTTATCGACAAGATATCCTTCAAAGACCTATGACTGACATTCCAGCACATACCTTGCCCTTCGACGAGTGGTTGACATTCCTTTTGGACGAACCAGATAGCGTCGATTGGGACAGTGATCCCCAGCAGTTTCTAGAACGCCTTACAAGCGTTTTCGAAGAGCCTGAGGCGATGCTGCTAGGACGTACGCCGGAACAGCTTAACAAGTCATTGTGGACTCTTGTGACCGAGGACGGTTTGCTGTGCGTTCTGCTGCGCACAGATCTGCCACTTCACAGCCGACAAAGATGTGCAGCCTCAATCAAAAGCCTGTACTCAAAGCTCTTTGCCAAGCATTGCAGCGAAAAACTTTCCCATACATTACGCACTTATGACGAAAGTATGTCGCCCCTAAACAGTGTCTGCTACATGTGGTGGGACCTTTTCCCGACCTGGGGCAGCAAGGATGATAAGGCGTCCAAAACAATGAACTCGGAATTCCTTCAGGTTCTCAGCGACATACTAAAAATACCGCATGTGGCCTGCATTGAAAGCGCTTTGCACGGACTGGGACATTGGCACCTTACTCACCCTACCGAAGTGGAACACATCGTTGATCAATTCCTGAAGACAGGTCCCAAACTATCAGAGCCCTTACGAACATATGCAAATTCAGCACGCACTGGCTGTGTCAATTAGGTCCATGTTCTGACGGCGGGCAGCTTTCGTGACCTGGTAGGGGCGAGGTTTGTCCCCTCCCGTGGTACTAAAGCCGCCCCTGCATAGAGCCGCTTTCATAGCTGTAGCCTTGACCGTGCACTGTACGAATCGGACAAGAACCATCTGTGGAAAGCTTCTTTCGCAGTGTTTTGATGTAGGTGTAAAGCGACTCTGCCGAGACGCCGGCGGCATCGTTCCATACGCGGTTGAGTATCTCTTCAGCGCTGAAAACCTGATTTGGGTGCCTGATCAGGAATTCCAGTATGGCGAACTCCTTGGGCTGCAGTTTTATCATGACACCACATTTGGTGACCACCCGGGAGCGCGTATCAACAGTGAGATCGCCAACTGTTAAAAGGCTTCCGCTGAAATCAGCAGGACGGCGCATTAAAGCTCGTAATCTCGCCAGTAGCTCCGGCATATCGAAAGGCTTAGTCAGATAATCATCGGCACCAGCGTCCAGGCCGGCGATCTTCTTGTCTAACGTGTCTAGGCCGGTCAACATAATAACAGGAGTGCTACCACCGAGTTTGCGAAACGCCTGACAGACAGCAGCTCCGTTCATTCCCGGCATTTGCCAATCCAAAATAATAGCGTCATAAGTATAGGTGCTAAGACGCTCGAGAGCTTCTGTACCGCTCTCGACAAGCTCGACCTCGTACTTTTCCGATTGCAGCCATGTCACCACTGCCTTCGAAAAAATCGGGTCATCTTCAGCCATCAGTATCTTCGCCATGCGCGCGGATTATAGCTACGCCGTGGCACAATTACAATACTGGTCGCTCCCGTAGGCTTACCTTGTCTTTTACCAGCCGCTTGCCTTCTACATTGTTATTTCTGGGTGTTGCGTTAATATCCTGCGCTGGTTGCAGCGCCGTTTACTCCGATCAAGCGTATGAGCTGCATCAATTTGAACAGGCTTTTGTGGACGGAGACGAGTACCTGCTTGCCGACCGCACGGCGCAAGCAATTCGCAGCTACCAGCGAGCGCTGGATGCCCTCAAATCGATCGAACCGAATGGACCTCGTACGGCAACGGTTAACTGGCGCATAGGCACAGCCTATTTGAAAGCAGCCGACACAGCAAAAGCCACTGAATATCTAACAAAATCCATCAGCACCTTCGAAAAATGCCACAAGCCCGAACGTTGGGTTCAGTACCAACATGGGCTGGCTCTGTCAGACCTGGGCTCCGCTTGTGAACAGTCCGGAAAACCGGAACAGTCCGCTAAGCTTTACCGCCGTGCCGTCGAAACGTTTCTGACTGCCGACCATTCCCGTGCCAGTATCGATTCCGATGCCGCCTTAAAGCGCCAGCTCGTCCGCTGCTACTCGGCAATTGCAAAAATAGAACGCGCTCTCGGGCATACAGAGGAAGCCGCGCAATCCCAAGACCTGGCAGCCAACCTAAGCACTGTCGATCGCGCGCAAAGCAAAGACCAGTTGCTTGCAATGGCACTGAAAAAGGCTAACAAACTCAAGCGGCACAGAAACTTTTTCGAGGCTATCGAGACATTGGACCCATTGATTGATCGCAAACAACTGGGATCTTCGTTGAAACAGCAGGAAGCATTGACACTGATAGCGAGCTGCCAAAACTCCATGCGAAATTACACCGATGCTCGCAGCAACGCCGAAGAAATTCTAAAAGCCCAGAGAGAGACACAAGCTCCCACATCGGAGCTGATTGCCACGCTGCGGAACCTGGGCAAATATTGCCAGAGAGGCAGACAACCCGATGAAGCAGCTGCTTACTACCTTGAAGCTATTAAGCTCAATCTCATCAACTCAGAGTTAGGCCCCCAGGACGTGGCAGACATGCATTTCGGGCTAGGCAAATCACTTCATGACAAAGCCCAATATAAGCCTGCAATTAGAGAGTTTCGCATTGCCCTCAAGCTGGCGCAGGACGTAAACGACCAGGACATGATCCTGGACATTAAGGAGCGACTAAAAAGGTCGGAAGCAGCGACTCAGCCAAGCAGCCTGTAGCCAACCCCATGTACCGTCCGGATTACAGATTCATCGTTGAGCTTCTGCCGAATCCGTTTAATGCAAGTTGTTACTGCTTCGGTAGTGGTGCCGGTGTTCTGCCAAAGGTGAGTCAGTAAGGAATCTGCCGAGAAAAGTTCATCAGGATGCCGCATGAAGAACTCAAGAAGGTCAAACTCTCGGGGCAATAGGCGCACATCAAGACCAGCTTTCGTCACGACGCGGCCAAAACTGTCCAGACTCAAATCCGCCACAACCAGCGCCGGCGGAGGATTGTACTGCCTGCGCAAAAGACTTCTAAGGCGCGCGGATAACTCTTCCAATTCAAAAGGCTTGGTTAGATAATCGTCGGCGCCAGAATCCAAGCCAGCGATCTTATCTTTGGTTTCGCTACGTCCAGTAAGCATGAGCACAGGAGTTTTCAAGCCCTGCGCGCGCAGGTGTCGACAGATGTCGAGACCAGCCATGTCCGGCAACTCCCAATCCAAAACGATCACATCAAAACTCGATGCATTCAACAAATCCATGGCCACAGCGCCAGTTGTGGCTGTTTCCACGACAAATCGATCGGAGTGCAACCAGCACCCCAACGAATCGTTTAAGTCCAAATCATCTTCAACTACGAGGATCTTCATACCGCCATTATGCCCCAAAGAAAATATCGAACAACCCCGCCTCAAGATCTTGAGAGGATATGCGCGACAGGCGCAAACCTGCGCGTGCTGGGCGGTTTGCGCCGTGTTATACTTTTTGTGACAAGGTGAATCCGCCTGGTTGAAGGATTGGGGATGGATTCAAAAAAACAGCGGGGGCCGAAGTCAAACACTTGACCCAAAAAGCAACGCTGACACAATCAGAGTCCACGGAAAAGCTGCCTGCTAGCGGCGGAATGCTTGCAAACGCAATCGAACGTCACTGTGCCAGCGAACTGGCTTCGTTCCACACCCCCGGCCACAAGGGTGGAGCTAATTTTAGATGCGGTCAAAATCTTTGGGCGCAAGATGTAACTGAACTGCCTGGACTGGATGAACTGGCTTATGCAAGCGGTGTTCTGGCCTCAGTTCAGCTGCAAGCTAGCAAATTATGGAAAGCCAAGGCCTCCTTCATCTCGACTAATGGCGCCTCTGCCTGCTTGATGGCCGCAATTATTGCCTGTTCACCGCGAGGAGCGAAGATTCTGCTGCCGCGCAACGTGCATCGTTCCGCTGTCAATGCGCTCGTAATGACGGGATTGGAGCCAATCTGGTACGAACCTGACTTTGACGAGAACTGGAATGCGTGGGGGCAAGTCGATGTTCGCCGCTTCGCTGAAGCGTTGCAGCAGCACGGAAAAAGCCTGGCTGCGGCAGTAATTGTTTCACCTACATATGCCGGGGCGATCAGCGATTGCTCACAGATAGCAGCACTTTGTCGCAACTTATCAGTCCCGCTAATCGTTGACGAGGCGCACGGGGCACACTTAGCCGTTAATGAGGACATGCCGGCGGATGCTCTGGCAGGCGGAGCCGACATAGTAGTTCACTCACTGCACAAGACACTGAGCGCCATGACCCAAACAGGCGTTGTACATGTTGGATCCGAGTCTTGCGTCGATGCCGACCTGGTTCGACTGGCACTGAATATGGTGCAAAGCTCTAGCCCAAATTACATTCTGATGACATCTATTGAAGCTGCGCTGCGGGAAGTTCAAAGCGGAGCCTATATTCGCCGCGCTGGACAGCTAAGCGGCGTGGCGCGAGATCGAATTGAGTCCGAACCGGACTTCCATCTATACAGTGCGCCCGAACAAGACCCGTTTCACTTACTCATTAGAAAAGATGGTATTACGCCTGCAGAGCTAATGAACCACCTTGCTCGCCACGGTGTCTTTGCTGAAACTCTTCTAGGTAACGGAGTGCTGCTGTTGGTTGGCTGTGGCACAACCCCAGCGGACGTGGAACTATTAGCATCAGTGTGTCGAAAGTCCTCCGATGCACCGGCGACCGCAATAAAGCACGGAACAAACGATTATCCGGCTGTGTCGCTTGATGCACAGACTAATTCTCAGCCTACCGTTGAGCCAAAGGACAATGATGGCATCAATAGCCACCGTTCAGAAACCTCCAAAATTACCTTCGGAGAACAAGTGCTCTCGCCCAGAGAAGCCTTCTTCAGCCAAACAGAATCTGTTGCACTTGCTGATGCAGTCGGAAGGATTGCCGCCGAGTGTGTCGCGCCTTGCCCGCCCGGTAGCCCCGTTGTGGTCCCGGGGCAACGCGTTACCGAAGCAGCCCTCAATTTTTGCAAGTTACCCGCATTAAGGGTCGTGGTGGTATCCCTACAAGGAGATCAATGATGGAGTTCATACCCCCTGCTGATGACCTAGAAGCGTATCTTCAGATTTTGCCGGTGCAGATCCGCGCAGAACTGGAGACCGATACTGAGGGGATGATTGAAGTGGTGCTAGACCTTGGTCGCAAGCCCGAGGCACGCTATTTTGACCATCATCGCCATTACTTGTCGGAGGAGCCAATTTCGCAGGAGGACATCGATTACGCCATTGCGCGAGTCGGTCAATTCACCGGAGATAACCGGGCAGGTATTGAACGTACTCTGCACAGAATTTCCTGCATTAGAAACCGCCAGGGCAAAATAATCGGCTTAACTTGCCGGGTAGGGCGCGCCATCACAGGCACGATAGACATTATCAGAGATCTAGTTGAGTCCGGTAAATCCATTCTTTTTCTTGGACCACCAGGCGTCGGCAAAACGACGAAGTTAAGAGAAATGGCTCGGGTACTTGCCGATGAAGTCGGCAAGCGCGTAATTATCATCGACACTTCCAACGAAATTGCCGGAGACGGCGATATCCCGCATCCGGCGATCGGCACGGCCAGGCGCATGCAGGTCGCTCAGCCAGAGCATCAGCATGGCATCATGATTGAAGCTGTGGAAAACCATACGCCGGAAGCTATCGTTATCGATGAAATTGGTACCGAGCAAGAAGCGGCGGCAGCAAGGACCATCGCCGAACGAGGCGTGCAACTTATCGGTACCGCTCACGGTAACGCTCTGGATAGCATGCTCAAAAACCCGACTCTAGTCGATTTGGTCGGCGGCATCCAAACAGTGACCCTGGGCGACGATGAAGCGCGGCGCCGCGGCACACAAAAGACCGTGTTGGAGCGTTCATCGCAACCAACTTTCGAAATCTGCGTGGAAATTCTGGATCGTCAAACGCTGGCAATTCACAAAAACGTGGCCGAGTCTGTAGATAGCCTGTTGCGCGGCTGGAAGATTCATCCAGAGATTCGCAAACGCGACGAAAGCACAGGAAAGTTTGCCATCGTACGTCCAGAAGAGCAGCTGCCGACTGCTGCCCAAAAGACCCCGCTGGTCGGCTCAACAATCAATGCTCAGCCGTTGCCGCTCGGAGCTGAAGGCGCCTACGCACTTGATCATATGGAGGCATATGGTGGTCCCCAAAAGGATACGTTTCTCAAGATCTATCCATATGCTGTAAGTAAAGGACTACTGGAACGTGTAATTAAGACGCTGAATCTACCGGCAGAAGTCGTCAAAACGATTGAAGATGCTGATGCAATACTGGCGCTGCGCAGCTACGCGCGTGCTGGTGCCAAAATCTATTCGCTTGCTGAAGCAAAGCAAATTCCGGTGTATGTGGTCAAAAGCAACAACATGCCGCAGATTCAAAAGGCCTTGAGAGAAGCGCTGCATCTGGACGCTGATATTTACAGTATCGGCGATGGCAGTGCCGACATCCTGGATGAAACTGAAATTGCGTTGGAAGAAGCAAGACAAGCTATTTCTGCCGTAATGAACCGTCAGGAACCGATCGAACTAGCACCGCGCAAAGCTTACATTCGCAGACTGCAACATCAGCTGGTGGAGCGCTTTAACCTTTCAAGCCGAAGTATCGGAGACGAACCGATGCGCAGATTGAGAATCCTACCGCCCACCAACAGCCAGACTAACGTCGGCTACATTTAGCAATTCACCGATAGCAAATGGAAGGGCGCAGCCAAAAGCTGCGCCCTTCCATTTGTAATTCAGTCAAATTTGGTCTTGCTAATTGGGCCGCTTGGGAGGCACAGTTGATTTCGAATCGCCGGGCTTTTCGGTCGGCGCAGTTGGAGGCTTCGGATTGACCGCTGGCGTTTTTTCGGTCGGCGCAATTGGGCCGGAGCCGGAGGGCAGATCTGTTGTTAAGTTCAGGCCCTGTTTCAACAGACTCTTTTGCACAGTGTCCACAGCCTTTGCAGCCGCTGCTGGATCATGGGTCATTGCCTTACTTAAAGCTGACATTGCTGCGCCTGGAGCTGTGCCTGCGCCGAAACTCTCTAACGTGGCATTGTCTCGAATACCTTTTTGCGCCGCGGGGATCCGGCTTGCCCATGCAGCGGCTTCGGCATTATTCAAGTCTACGAGCCTGAGTATGTCTTGGTTAGTTGCGTCCGGGCTGACTTTTCCATTCTTGTCAAAAACTGCTTTTACGAGGTCTGCTTTGTAGACATCATATTCGCTCGGTCTTTCACCAAGCTTCGGCAAGTCGTTGCGATCAGCTGAAGCCAATTTATCCAGATGTGAATTCATCATGTCCAAAGACTCTTTGGAATGCAGAGTCGGATCAAGTCGACTCTTACTGGAATCGCGGAACGCCGGATTTAGATCGCGACTAATCTGCTCGTAGCGATCGAGTTGCTCTTTTTGATTCTCAGCGTTCGGGGTCTGTCCTCTATCGCCCGGAGTTTGATTCTCAGAGGGTCTTGTGTTCTCAGCAGGCTTACTGGCATTACCGCCGCCGTCGCCGCTAGCTGGTGGCCTATCACTCATAGTAAATGTCTCCGAATCACTTCTTAACTGATATACCCGCGTCATCCAATTTCTGGACAAGTCCATAAACATACTTCTAGCCGGAATGGTGGCATCATCGCTACCAGCCTAAGCCTGATAAGAGCCAGAAGATAGTCGTTCCCACGCCCCTAACGGCCTTAGGATCCGGGTTTCTTTAGTTTCTTTGGAGGTTGTTCGGTTTTCTCGCCGCTCGGACTGATGTCTGGTCGCGTTGAAATCCCTGGAACCGTGACCGGACCCGCTTCTTTCGGCTTAACTCCCGGAATGTCCACTCTGTGCCAACTTGGTATACTCGCTTCGTTTGCATTCGACAAACCTGGAGACCCTGCAGGCCGATCGGCCGGAGTGAATGGACGTCTCCAGGGCGCTGATGCGGCCGGTTCTGACTTCTGCATGGCCGCTTTGTTGGTTGCGCCTGCGCCGAAACTCTCTAACGTGGCATTGTCTCGAATACTCTTTTGCGCCGCTGGAATCCGGCTCGCCCAAGCAGCGGCTTCGGCATTATTCAAATCGACGAGCTTGAGAATGTCTCTGTTACTTGCGCCTGAGCTAACTTGGCCATTCTTGTCGAAAACTGCTTTTACAAGGTCTGCTTTGTAGACATCATATTCGCTCGGTCTTTCACCAATTTTCGGCAGCTCGTTACGATCAACTGAACCCACTTTATCCAGATGGGAATTGATCATGTCCAAAGACTCTTGGCTATGCAGAGTCGGATCAAGTCGACTCTTATTGGAATCGCGGAACGCCGGATTCAGATCGCGACTAATCTGTTCGTAGCGATCGAGTTGCTTTTGTTGGTTATCACCCGGGGTATTTTGTGCTCTATCGCCCGGACTTTGATTCTCAGAGGGTCGTGTGCTCTCGGCAGGCTTACCGGAATTACCGCCGCCGTCGCCGCCAGGTGGCTTATCAGGCATCGTAAATGTCTCCTAATCACTGCTTACTGATATACCCGAGTCATCCGATTTCTGGACAAGTCCATAAAAAAGGGGAGCGGTTTCCCGCTCCCGAACGCCAACCATCTTTTATGGACTCTACGCGTTGTAGGTAGCCATGGTCTTCTGTTTATTCAAATCCGATGAGGCCACAGTGGCACGCGAAGAGAATGTGTGGATCAAAGCATTGTTTACGTCTAGAAGCTTGCGCAGGTCGGTAACTGAGGCCGAATCTTTCACCTTGCCGTCCGGTCCAAAAACATTGGACGCCAGCTTGTCGGTGTATCTCTTAAATTCACTATCTTCAGCAAGCAACGACTTCAAGCCGTTGCGATCAGCAGACGCTAACTGTGTCATGAAGCTGTCGATCATCTTCGTAGCTTCTTTGCCCTGCAGCTCAGGATTCACTTGAGCAACATTGTCATCTTTTACTTCTGGGCGAAACAGGCTCTCAATTGCAGCGTTTTGCTGTGAGCTCTTTTCGACGCTTTCCGGTTTTTCGTGGGACATTCTCGTATACCTTTCGCCTAATCCAATCTATACCCAGCCAACAGAATTTTATTCTTGACAAGCACAAGCCCTACTATTTGCTTGCACCGAGAGCGACGTTAGCCTTTGTCTGATGGCGACCGTTCACTCGTAAGAATCACAGTTCGTTTAATCTGTTGCATCGATGTTAAGACAGCCGGAAAGGCTTATCAATTCAACGGCTCTCATACTTGGCGGCGTTTTGGGGGAGGACTCCCACTGAGAGGCGGGTAACCAAGGGGTCGATTTGGCTCATTTTGCCCTGTTTCAGTTGGCAAAGAACCGCTGGTGATGCCTGTTTCATCATCCTGACTAGTTAGTCCGGTTGGTAAAATGGAAGTTTCTGTAATAATCGGTGTGCTCGGAGCGTTCGGGGCAATCGTCTCGTCCTCCGCGTCTTGCGCCGCCATCACCGCCGCTGCGGAAGGATGCAATTTTTCCGGACGGACGAACTCATCATCTGTTTCATTGCTCGTTAGATTTTTTCGTCGCTCAGCGATACTTAGAGGAACCTGAAAAGCGTCTTCATCGTTTTCCGGTTCCAGCCTTGGTTTCAGCGGGCGCTTGGACAGCTCTTCTGTTGAAAGCAACTTACTGAGCGGATCAACAGTCGGTCTCTTGCTTGCCGTGGAGCCTGTGGTGGAGCTTGTCGGTTGAGCAGCCAGAAACTCCTCGTCTGGAAATGGAAAGGGCTGCTCGCCAGTAAAGGGAACATCCATGAACTCACTTGCGGCATGAGGGTGATTGTAGCGATGCACATCACGCCGGACGTGCATCTCATGTCGCGAAGTCAACTCCTGCGGTGCACGATCAGTTGCTGCTGCCACGTTGCGCTCGGGCATGAAAGGCAACAATTCCGGCTCTGGAATTGGCTCTGGATCTCCAATTTCACCGAGTCGCGGGGAAATTGCAAAAGCTCTTTCGGCTGTCTTCTCCAGAGTATCGGATGAATCCTCAATCACGACAGAGGTCACTACCGGCGATACCACATCGTCTTGCACGAAAAGGTTGAGCTGTTGCAAATCCTGATCTTCTGCCGGGTCTACTTGTGCAAAAGCATCAACCGAATATGGAGACAACGATTCAGCAACGAACGACTTCAATTCCCCATGCAATCTTTGTAGGTCAGAGAGAATTTGCTCCACATCGACGGCAGAAGCGTCTTCCGTTTTGAGAACACCTTCGATGCCCAGCGCGGCAAGAAGTTTCTGCCGAACAAATACACCCATCGATTTGGCATTTGCAGCCCTCGATAGTCTTTGGACCTCAAGAAATTGGTCCGGCTTGAGTGTAATTACAATTTGGTGTTCGCGCATGGTGAACGGATAAAGAGGGGGTTATTTGGAATCATCGCCTTCAAGAGCGTCAGCAATTTTGCCGCTTGCTACCCGAAAACGCTTGGCCAGTCGATTTAAAAGCTGGCCCCTACCCATCCTAGCAGCTTCCAATTCCTCCGGAGAATCACCTCCGAGCCACAAAGACCAATCCTCCAGCATCTCTACCAGCTTGCTAAGGGCCGGAATTAATTGTTTCTCGGAAGCCAATGCCGTCTTCGCCACGACCTTGGTCGGGCTGGAATGTCCGGCCAAAACTTTCAGCGCGTCACGAATCTGCTTTTCAGTTGCCCGGCCGATCGGCACCCGATCGTTTGCTGCGCCAGCTTCCGTGTCGGCAATTGGAATACCGAGAAGGAGAAGCTCTTGGGCAGCCTCAGGCTCCAACGGCAACAGCGCCATGAGATGCCTGTGCCCCAAGCTGAGCATTACTTCGAACGGGTCCGGCATAACGTCGACAGTGGCGGTAACTCCAGCGGTACCGATTTCAGCCATGCGTTCTGCCATTTCCGACATGCGAATCAGGCGATAAGCATAGGTTGCACTCATTTGGTGCTCCTTTCGGCAATAGTCCTCAAAAGTTGGATAGTGGTCTTTATAGATCGCATCCAGCTTAAGGCGCGCCAGACGGAGCCCCTGGGCAATTAACCCGACTGCGGCAAAGCGTCCGGCAAGACGAATCTCATCGGTTAAGACGTCGTAATCGTCAGTTATTGGGCGCAGATCTTCAATTTCAATCTGGCGATGAAGAAGGTCCTTGGTGCCATTTCCATTCGCTGTGCGCACCATCATTTGCTGCGCATTGTGATCGCGGCTCAAAGCGACAGTCTCAACGACTGTCACCTCGACGCTTCGAGCTTCGGGCACACCAGGTGAGGCTTTGCTGCCGATAGCAAAAGCGGCGGATTCCGCGACTGCCTGTTTAGCAGGCTCGACCTGTTCAACTTGAGTCGGGCGCGTTTTGGACGCAAATTTCGGCTTTGTTTCTTTTGCCAGAGCTTCTGGGCGGCCGGTCTTGCTTTGACTTTCAGCTACTGGCGCGACTGTGCCCGGCATCGTCTCAGAGCCGGCAGACTCTGCAGCACTCGAGGCACTGGCGTTTTCATCTTTGGTTTCTTCGGTGCCTTGCCTGCGCGCTACTTCGGCTTCACGTGCCAGTCTTTGCTCTTTGAGCCTGGCTATCAACGTAGCACCGGCTGGCGGTTTCTTCTTCATCATTGGTTTCCAAGCGCCTTTCTGTGAGAGGCTCTGAACGCATTGTACCCACACTTTCAGCTATTAGCTAAGCCCTGTGAGGTTTTTCGCGCCATTGCGTCCGATAACTTTGATTTTTTTTACTATCACTTATAATATTATACATCTAAAGAGGAAATGATCTGGCGCAAGCGCCAGTCCATTTCCCACGGTATTCCCGTTTAATTCAGCCCGGCTTAGCCGACTGCGACCTGAAGCATCTCGACGTGGCAAGAGCACATGCCCTTGCTGTGAAGAGCTCGCTCCAGGTGGTCTTCCGGATGCATGCGAGCTGCCTGCAAAACATCAGGCAGATGCGCCGCGGCGGTGCGACGCTCGGCGAAGGACAGAGTGATGTCGACAGAAGTGGGAATCAACGTCAGCGCAACGCGCTCGTCGAACTCTTCGGCAGACAGTTCATTGGAAATGACCCGATCAACCAGCTCACTGACTTCGCTTGCGGCGATCGTGCCACAGTCGAGGCAGGTAGCCAGAGCATCCACGTTGATTCCCAGCCCTTCCAGAGCCTGAAGGTTGGGAAACTGCACGCCTTTGGCGCCGACATCTTCGTGACGAGCCAGCACGCGTGACACTGGGTCAGCGTAGCGGTGCGCTTCGATGATGGCATTGCGCCAGAGGATGCTTACGATGGACGGGTCGGGCATGACCGAACGGTGAGGCTTCACAAAAGCAACCATTGACATTCTCCTTGGATTTGGCGGGGTTTTTGACCCACCTAGTTAGACAATGACCGCTGCCGGCAGAGTTGCCGGCAAGGCCTTAGAACAGTCAAACAAGACCGTCTTGCCCTCTGTTGAACCATCCTCAAGCGAAGCCATTCTCAAATCTACAAACTGTTCGTATGCGCCGACTTCCTGATGGATAGTTCAAGCGCGAAAGCTATAAAGCTAGACAGTTGGAGGATTGAGGAATAGATGCCAGATGAAGTTGGAAAAACGAGGGATACCTACACCTTATGGAAAGAAGACGTTGTCATGCAAGTAAAACAAACAGGAACGCCCGGCACATGACAACACCCTCTGCCTAACCAGACCGGCGCGAAACATGGCAAGGCTGGTCATGTTGAGATATTGCCTTTGGAAGACAACTGAGTTTCCACACAATCTCCTCATCCGATTTGGACACTTGATACCTAGCGCAATTACACAAGCGTCCATATTCGACCTTTCAAGACGTGCACGCAGCGCCATGCGCTCACCGGGTGCCGCCTGGCGCTGCCCTGAGTTATTGAGGAAACGTCGGGCGCTGCCCTTCTTGAAAACGCTCCCATGACGTCACCAAATCTGGTGGCGCTTTGTGTTTAGCGTCATAAACTACAAGTACATTCGTGAGCGGCCTTCCTGCCTTGATTACCACCGAGCCATCATGCGCCAATGCCCGTGACGCGCCCCCGTCCAAATTCATAGCTTCATCGCAGCCCAGGGCTTTCATTAACTTTGCAGCCTGCTCAAGAGACAGTCCGCGCAAAAACGAAGCATGAATAAGCTGTTTTTTCTTGCTGTTGTAGCCAATGGCAGAGCGCGGTCCAATCGTCAAAACGTGGGAATCCGTGAACCCCTCCTCCTCCGGGGTCACCGCCACCTGTCCCTTACTAAGCAATCTTGGACCGCAGGTGACAGAGAACCAGTAAGTATTCCAAGCCGGCTGTCCCTCTAATCGGGCGGTTACCATCTCCAGCTCGTTATTTTCCTTGATACCAAGGGTAGTACCATAATTTTCCCAGCGACTGTACTTGCGGAACTCACCGGCCGTTACCAGATTACCCATCACGCGCTTTTCTGCGTCTTTGCTGAAAAAGGTTCCATTCGCTGCAAAAGCGCCATGCGTGCGCTTCAAGAATGAATCGAATTCTTCATCGCCGTGCGTTGCACGATTACTGTTAGCTTGCTTGGCATTATTGGCCAGATCAACGGTGATGAATGTCTCGGGATCGTCGAGATCGATAGTCGTCTTATACAGCGGAATACCCTGAATTTTCATCTTCTCGAAACGCAAAGGTTTTCCGTGCTGAGACCGCCGTTTCATCAACTTTACATGCGTTTCTTCCGGATCGTACGGCGGCAGCGGTGGAGCCATAAAAGGAGGCAGGTCCGCAGTAGCGTGCGGGTCTTCATCCGGATCGGGCGGGTTGACGCTACAGTCGGTTTGCGCGGAATTGCTTGCAATTGGATCACTATTGCTCAGTTCGTCTTGCGACGGTAGAGGCGGAGCCATAAAAGGCAAGTCAGCAGTGGGATTGGAATCGTGAGCTTGGTCCGCCGGAGCTGGATGCGTTTGAGCCGAGCTGAAAGCTGCGACCCAGGAGACCGCACTGCCTATGCCTTTCCAAAAGTTCTCCGTATTCTTCGAGCCTTGAAAATACCAGCAGAAGAGAAACGCGCTGACCGATGCTACCGTTGCCAATTTCAGAAAACGCAGGACTTTGTTCCGCATCAACGCACCCAAGCTAAGAGATCAGTTCTCCTGAACAACTTATCTTATTCAATCGAATAAAGTTCCGTTTCATCCATGACCTTAGTCATTAATCTGATAGAAGTGCTTGAACAAGTCGTTAAAACTTTTCCGGACTGACGGCCGTCGGGATGGCGGCGCTCCCGGGTTCGCTAAGACTGCTGCAAAAGCTGTTTCAGAAAGGCCAGCCTGGTGTTCGCCTGAGCAGCCAGATACGGATTGAATCGGGGATTATGACTTCCGATTTCTTCGCAGGCGGCGAGCAACTGGCGGGCAAAATCCTGCGCTGCGCAGTCGCCCTTACGAGCGCAAACAGTGACGCCGATGTATCCATAGCGACCAAAGTAGCCAGTTTGCGGATCCGGTCGCCGCATGTCTAGAACTACTGTCTCAGGGACACCTGTATCCGGCGCAAGAATCATGTATTCAACGATTGTTCCGTGAACTGCAATCACCATTGCTCGATCAACCATCGAGTTAAAACAGGGCAGCATGACATAGTCGCCGACAAACAGTTGTCTCATGTTGATGTCTAACACAAGTCCACCCGGCTGAGGCACGAAAGGCTGATCAATATCATGATCAGGTGGTATTGGTAGATCAGATGGAGTGGGCATTCGTTCAGGCATGTCGGCTACAACTTACTAAGGTGATCGATTGGCGTGACGCAACTGCCAGCTACAAGTTCCCGCCTATCCTTTAGCCTTCTGTTTCTTCTCCGGTAAAGATGCCCAGAGCAAGCCACCCAAAGCAAATCCAAACACAAGTGTATCGGGAAAGTAATGTCCTAGCTTCACCACATGCGGCATCACTTGTGCAACACCACAAAGAGCCAAACTCGGGGACAACAAGGCGGCAATAAACTTGATCGAACCGGTTAAGAATGCACCTAATCCAAGCGTACCGATGTTGATACCAAAAACTATCACCCCGAAGAGACATTCAAGCCCCCAGAAGGCGGCATTAAAAATGAGCGAAGCAAACAGGGCGCCCAACCAATCTCCCTGAAATTTGACGCCGGAGATATATGGTGTCACATAGACAAACGCCATGGTGACTAAAGCAACTCTGACTAAAATTCGACCAAGCACTGAAAGTTCTTTCTAGCGAGTCGTCGAGACTCGATGATGGGTGTGAACATTATAAGCCAACGGGATCTTTGTGGCGCATCTATCTCCACAGATGTCTTAAAGAAACCTCTCTCAGGCATTGCGCTTAAACAATGGCTGAGCCGATTTCACACATTTTTCGGTAGAGCCCGTTGCGTTCAATTAATTCTTCGTGCGAGCCCATTTCAACGATCTGCCCACCTCCCAGAACGGCGATTTTTCCCGCTTTCTTCACTGTGGCAAGACGGTGCGCAATAATCAACGTCGTTCGATCGTGCATCAGCTCTTCCAAGGCTTCTTGTACGCTATGTTCAGACAGTGGATCTAGTGAACTTGTCGCTTCATCCAGAATCAAAATGTCTGGATCGCTGATTAAAGCTCGGGCGATAGCTATTCTTTGGCACTCGCCTGCTGATAGCAATGCGCCACGTTCTCCCACTGGTGAATCAAACCCCAACGGCAACTCCTGTATAAAGGACAGAGCATGGGCCTGCGTGGCCGCCTGAATGACCTCGCTTTCGGTTGCATCGGGACGGCCATAGCGAATGTTATAGCCGATGGTGTTGTTAAACAAAAAAGTGTCCTGACTGACCAGACCGATACTCCTGCGCAACGAACGGACATCAAACTCTCTGATGTCATGATCATCGAGCAGAATCGCGCCCTCAGTAACATCGCAGAAACGACAGAGCAAGTCCGCTATGGTTGTTTTACCAGCACCGGATTCACCAACTATCGCCAAGGATGTGCCTTTTGGAATCGAAAAATCAATACCTCGCAAAATCGGTTCAGCACCACGGTCATATGCAAATGCAATCGATTCGAATCGAATTTCCTTTTCTAAATGTTTGTAATTGATGGTGCCATTTTGTATAGGACGTTTGTCCTCGGCCTGTAAGAATTCTGCCAAAGCCTCTGCGCTGGGCAAGTTTCGAGCCAGGTCGGCGCGCCTTCCGTTTAAGACTCCAATGTGCGTCAACAAGCGAAACAACAAAAAGAGAAATGTCACCAGAACTGCAGAAAAGCCCTGCCCTTCGTCGGCCGGTATGAGCATTCTGCCAATCAATACAACTGCGACCAGGGCAATTGTTCCGGTGAATTCAGTTGTTGGTCCAACTGCAGTGGTCACCAGACCGGACTTATAAGAGTCATCAGCACATTCTGCAGATAAGGTTAGAAGCCTGTGCTGTTCCCGAGCTTCCGCTGCAGCAATCTTCACAAGCCGAATACCGACAAAAACTTGTATAAGCCCCGATGTAAAGCTTGCTGCATGGACACGGGCTTCCTTTGCGATGTGGTGAGCCCGCTGAAGCATTGAAAGACTGATCGGGACGATGAGTACATAGATCAAAATTGCCACGATCGTCAACGGAACTGACAACCAGAGCATGAACAGAAGGAAAACTGACAGCATTAAGACCAGTGAGAACAACTGGGAGACAGCAACCAGTACTCGTGACGCGTCCTCAACATCGCGCCAGGCCAAATGCACAAATTCGCCTTGCTTGACTGTTGCAAAATAGCTTAACTCCGCTTGTGTCAATACTTCCAGAGTTCTTCGTCTTAAGTCTTCGGTAGCCAATCTGGTCAACTGGAAATACACTGCATTAGTCAAAAAGAGCAGCAAGTTTTTGAGTCCGATGGCACCAATCAAGACAGCTGCAATAAACGCTGTCTTTTGATCACCCGGAATAGCGGTAATAATGCCTTGAAGGTAAGTAATCACTTTAGGCGCGCCGTGCAAATTCAACGGGTGACCAAGTAATTCCAAGAGAAGTGGGGCCACCATCGCTACGCTGATGCCGCTGATGAACGCTGAAACAAAGCTCAGCAGGATACTTATGGCAAGCCAGCCAGGGAATTTCCTAACGGAGTCATACAGCAGACTAGAAGCGGTAATTGTCGACAATAAAAAGCCCCAATCGACCCGTGACCAAATATTCGCGTGAGCGTATCCATAATAACCCAATCCAGAGTCCAACAACGCTAACAGATGGACGGCGCACGATACAGCGGAAAGCAATTAAATCGACAGCTAGAAAGGCAATTAGCCCCTCTTTCTGGGACCGAGCACAGTTCATCAGCCCGCACTGCACGCGGTGCTGACAAACTGACACCGGTCATTCAACAATGCTGCAAGGTTTACTTGCGCGCTCGTCCAGTTGCAGTGAGAGCCTTCAAAATCAGGCTCGCCAAGCCAAAGGTAAATCGAATAATATCCCCGAGGATACCGAGAACGCCAGCTATAACCGGCTCAGGCCTTACTCCGGCAAGTAGGCAAAGGGTCCCAATAAGAAATAACGGCAATAAGAGTGGGCTAAGCACATTTACGAGAAGCCACTGAGTTAGATCGGGCATAGTTTTTCTCCTTGTAAGAAATTGCCAAAGTCGACTGACACGGCGATGCAGCACGAACACCTGCCGGTGCTCGAAATGAACTGAAAACGCAGAATCAAATGGGCGTGTAGAGAATTCCCTTGAAATTGTTAGCGAACAAATGTGTCTCTAACTAAGCAGTCCGTCCGCCTTCCAAACCATAGACTTGCCATCCGGATGCCAACAGGAGGCGGCTTGAACAGATAACCAAACGAGAACTGTTCTAGCGCAGCTTGGCTCAGGTTCGCGTCAACCTAGCGCAGCGATTTAAGGCAAACAAACGAAGCGCCCTGTTCGTAGGGGCAAGACCTGTCCCGCCATGTTTTGATTGGGAGGGGCTTGTCCCAACCCAATCAACATACAAGGGGAGGGGCTTGTCCCCTCCCAATCACCGCTTGACATTCAACAGTGCATCCCAACTATCCCTGCACAGCGGGAGCCGAAAGGAAGGGCAAGCCCCTCCCCTACTTGGACCGCAAAATGACAAGCGCCTCCCCCGAAAGGTCCCAGCTCGTCAAGAGGGAGTAGCTGACTGAGCATAGTTTTCGCTAAGAAACGCAACTGTCACGCGCCCTTGCTTGAATTGAGGGGCTGCAAGCGAATAGGTTTACGCATCCTGTTTCTCTTAAATCAAAGACTCTTAATAAC
>Ga0163152_10003976_pt1 | contig 18723 bp, 15 predicted proteins | sample OliLakLV19MP8IB2_FD_148635 | JGI IMG/M metagenome (GOLD analysis project Ga0163152, IMG submission 148635) | Freshwater microbial mat bacterial communities from Lake Vanda, McMurdo Dry Valleys, Antarctica - Oligotrophic Lake LV.19.MP8.IB-2 | ecosystem: Environmental > Aquatic > Freshwater >...
GCTCGTGGTCCTGATCGTGGGCTCTTCGGGTGTGCTCCATCCACTGCTTGTCATCGCGTTTTTTGGCGGCCTCGGTCTGCTCGACTACGTTCACGACCTGCGTGGGGCACACGGTCCGCGAGCCCGCACTCCGCAAATTGCGTCTTGAGGTCTGCGCACTTGATCTTAGGCTGCGGTCGTTGTACGCCGTTAGCCTTCCGTCGTTTTTCCGTACGTGAGAGGTTTTCCGATGCTCGTTCTCCTGCAATCCAATGTTCCCAGCCTCGGCCACATCGGTGACCTGGTGAACGTCAAGCCCGGCTTCGCCCGCAATTTCCTGTTTCCGCGCAAGTTCGCCATCATGGCTGACGCACGCAACAAGAAAGAACTTGAACACCACCTGCGTATCGCTGAGCAGAAGAAGGCCAAAGCGCTTTCTTCGGCGAAAGAGCTTGCGCAGCAGATCGCTTCGGTGTCGCTCACCATTCAGAAACCTGTCGGAGAGGAAGACAAGATCTTCGGAACCGTCACCAATGCCGAGCTCGCTGAAGCGTTCAAGGCAGAGGGTTTCGAATTCGATCGTCGCTCCATTACCATCCTTGACGATATCAAGCGCGTCGGTGTTTACCGCGGCGCGCTCAAGGTGCACCCCGAAGTCACTGCTGAGTTCAAGATTTGGGTTGTCGCCCAGAGCAACTGAGCTGAGCCGGTGTCTCGCGTTCCGTTCCGTTCCGTTCTATTTCGGTGCAAGTGCCGCAGGTTTACCCCTGCGGCTTTTTTTTGGTGCGCACGTCGGCGTAGTCTAGTTCTGTTGAACGTAAGGTCACCGAAACGAAATTGTTTGGTTTCGATGAATACGTAGGCGGATGAGGGCATCCATGGCGAGACGTTGGTTGAAGTGCGCAGCGAGTTTGGGGCTATGCGGCTTCGCTTTGGCAGGCGGCTGCATGAGCGGTGCCGATGGCAAGGCCACGGTCGAAGGAGCGCTCTCGCAGAAGCCCGAGGCGAAGGTATTTCCAAAAGCACCCCGTTTCTCGCCTGTGCCGCTGCGAAAGGGGCAATGGGCGCGTTACCTTGTGGGCAGAGGCACTGTGACGCCAGGCGTCTACACCATTAAAATTCTCGGGCCCGGCGATTTGCCTTATTCGTTCTGGTTCGAGGAGGAGTGGCGTCAGGATGGCGACGTCCGCGTGGCACGCAGCCAAATCCTGATGGACGAATCGCGTGTGGCCGTGGTTGGGCAAGCCCGTGAGGGTTTCGAGCCCGTGGTGACGGACTACGGCCGCAACGTGCGCACTCTTCTTTCGATAAATGGTGGGTCAGTCACAGAGATTCCGCGCAACGACCTTCCTCCCGGGCTGGTCGTTCTGCAAACGCGTGTCGCTTTTTTCGGAGGTGCCGAAATCGGCCGCGCCCGCAAGGCACTCGTGCCCGCCGGAGAATTCAAGGGCTGTTACGATGTCCGTGGCACGATGGTCATGAACGGCCGCGAAGGACCCGTGGCCGGATGCGCCGACAACGGGGTCCCCATTCACGGACTCGTGGATGGGCGAGATCCGCTTGGACGCCAATGGGAACTCCTTGCTTCGGGTTTTTCGGGTGCCACCTCGGCTTTGCCCTGATCTTGACACGAGGGGCAGGCCACATCGCCCGCTCACCGACAGGACCTCAACTTGCGCTGGACGTTGCCGCGTCAGCACCTGGCAGATTCAGCACGAAGCTCGTGTGCGCAGAGTCAGCGTCGTAACGCAGAACTCCGCCATGGCTCTCTGCGATGCCTGCCGAGGCCGACAGACCCAATCCCGTGCCGCCGCCAAGCACTTTTGTAGTGAAAAAGGGTTCCATCATGCGCGTGCGCATGGGTTCGGGGATGCCAGGGCCGCTGTCCGTCACGCGCAATTGCAGCATTTGACCTGAGCGTCGCGTGTCTATCTCCACCCATTTTTCCGGCAGGCCGCGCACCGCCTCGAACGAGTTGTTGAGCATGTTCAGCAGCACCTGTGAAATCTGCGCAGGCCTGCAGAGAAGATTGTCGCTGTTGGTGGATATGACCTTCACTTGCACGTGACCCATGCGAAAGCGTTCCCCGCACAGCGCGAGCGTGTCAGCGATGATGGTGGCAATCGGAACCAATACGAGCGCGTCGTCTTCCGCGGACCGCGAAAACTGCCGCATGCCGCGCACGATGTTCGCAATTCGATCTGCCGTCTTGATGATGCGTTCGATCTGCGACCTGAAGATTTCTGGTGCGACGCCCGCGTCTTTCAGTTGTTCTCGAAGCGTCTGCGCAAATCCCGAGATAATTGTGAGCGGATTGTTGATCTCATGCGCGATACTGCCAGCCATCTCGCCAAGTGCACTCATCTTCGACGCATTGAGCAGACTGTGTTCCTGCAGGCGCTTTTCGGTGACGTCTTCCACAATGGCGAGCTGACACCGCACGCCTCCGATGTCGAGCAGGCGCACCGTGACTTCGCCCCACACCACAGTGCCGTCGGGTCGGAGGTAGCGCAGACGACGCCCGCGTATGGGTTCGGCGTTGGTCGGAAAACTGTCGAGATCGAGGGGCAGGGGCGGCATGTCCTCGGGATGCATAACCGAGAATAGGCTAGCGCCAATCAGCTGCTCGCGCGGGCGATTGATGAACCGAGCAAATGCATGGTTCACGTCGAGGAAGCGCGCCTCACGCGAGATTTCGCAGATCCCCATGGGCGCTTCATCGAACAACAGGCGCAGGCGGGCGTTGTTTTTTTCCAGTTCCGCTTGCAGCGCGCGGATCTGCACGGCTTCACTGCTGATCTCGTGGTTTCTCACTCGCAGATTGATGAGGTTCATGGTGTGACGTGCCAGGGCAGCGAGCGCCTCACGTTGAGAGACGCTGAGCGTGGCAGGTTTGTCGTCGAGAACACATAGAGTGCCAAGCGCATGTCCATCGGTGGTCATCAGTGGTGCGCCTGCATAGAAACGGCAGTGCGGAGCACCGGTGACGTACGGGTTGTCGGCGAAACGCGGATCGAGCACGGCATCGGGCACTTCAAAAATGCCGGTTCCCGCGATGGCGTGACCGCAGAAGGAAATGTCGCGAGGAGTTTCGCTCAGGTCAGTGCCTTTTTTGGCTTTGAACCACAGACGGACCCCAGCAACGAGAGAGACGATAGCCATGGGCGTTTGGCAGATATGCGAAGCGAGGGCGACTATATCGTCAAAGACCTCTTCGTGGGCTGTGTCGAAAATGTCGTAACGGGCGAGTGCGGCGAGGCGCTCGGGCTCATAATCGAGGCTCGGTGCGGGCTGCATGGCAACGACTCTCCGGATGCCGAAGGAAAGACCGGACCGAGCCGGCGGTTGACTGTATCACCTGTATCCGAATTGGACCGAAGGTGGCTCGTCCCCGCAAGGGAAATTTGCAGGGGGCCTGGCAGTCGCTCGCGGTGCCGCAACGCTGTTCGACCTGGGTGGCCTCAGTAAACGGAACGCGCCACTCAATCCGAACCGCGAAAGTCGAACCAAGGCTTCACTCGTCGAATCTATTCTCAAAGTCCGGAGCAAAGTGCAGGCCTGTCTGGTAGACGAACCACATCTCGCCGTATGCGTCTTCGAAGAGGGCTCGAGGCTGTGCATAGCCGATTTGAGCGTCTGGAAGCGTGGAATAGAATGTGGATCCCTGTAGATGTGCCAACGCCCACTCGTCGCCATAGAAAAATTGCCCCTGGCTATTTTCGAACATATAATTTTCGGACGCATGTTCAAGGTGTTCAAAAGTTGAAGACACCTCCACTCTCTCTGTACCTTTTATCACTATAAGCTTTTTCTCGGATGACGAGACTCCACTCAGTTGTACATATAATTTTCCGGAAGACCTGCCGCGGTGGAATCCGCTGAATTCAAAATCCTCGTCCGGACGCAATGTCAGCTTGGAAATTTCACCGTCCTTTGACATCAAAACAATGTTATCAAGCTCGACAAACGTCACGATCCCGTGGCCATCGTCCTGTACAGACTTGATTTTTTCGGCGGAAAAATCACTCCACCCGATCAAGCTCGAATGGCCCAACACGGAAGGGATCCAGGTTCTGTCCTTTTCCAAGAGACCCACGCTGTGCGTCGTCTTTTTCGAATTCCAGACAATCCAGAGGCGCCCCTGGCCGTCTTCAGCAATAGATTCAATTTCGAACGAGTCTTCAACATTCGGGATAAGGCGCTGCATGCCCGCCTCAGATATCTCGATGGGAGAACGGCCGTACTCCATGGCCACAATGGTTCCGCGGGCCTTCCAGGACTTCAGCCGGTCGCTCGCGCCAGCTGTAAAAAATTCGGGCCGATGCCGCCAGGAGCGCCCATCAGAGGTAAATATTCCCTCCTGACTGGTCGCTGCCCATACGGTTCCAGAGGCATCGACTGCTGCGGCTTCGATGGTGTTCCCACGCTCTGCCACTCCCGGTATAAATATGTGACCCTCTTGGCGATTCGTACTGATGGTAAAAAGATCGGTACTGCCACACAAGGTGTAGAGATTTGAAATGATGGCCCCACAGCCCGCGTGTTGAAGAGCCGAATATTTTTGCATGCGAAGAGGAAATTCCAACCAGGCCTCTCCGTCGAATATTCCCAGATATGTATTGTACGCGGAGCCATGGATATCGTATCTGCCTCCGACATTGTGGCGAAGCCAAATGTTACCAGAGGCGTCCTCGTCAAACGAGGACGGGTAAGGAGTGGCCGTCGTCACTGGTCCGAAGGTTTCGGCTCCGAAGCGAGTGAGCGTTGCGCCGTGTCTCCAAGAAACCCCGTTTTCCGTCGCTATCCAAATGTCACCATTTTTGGCTTCAAAAATTGTTGCGGCGGTTTTTGGAACAATGCCGATAAAGTCTAAAGAGGGTTTCCAACCGCCCCTGTCATCAAACTCGAACAGGCCAGTGGCGGTTGCAATGAGCAGCTTGCCATCTCGTGTCTCGAAAGCATCGAAAACTTTCAGACCCGGAACAGTGCCGCCATCGGAACCGAGTGGCGACCATGAATCTCCACGAAGGACGTGGACGCCGTCTGTTTCCGTTGCGAGGACAAGCGTCCCATCCTTACGTGCAACCAGCTTTTTTGTGATTCCGTTTGGAATATTGGCATTGGAAGAGTCGAAGAATTGAAACGCCGAACCATTCCACATCGCGACACCGAGGCTTGAACCAAGCCAGAGTCGACCCTGCGCGTCTGTCACGGCTGTAAAAAAATTTCGCCTAAGCTTCTCTGGTCCTGGAGAAAATATATCTGGCCCGACAAGTCCGTCGATCTGCGGATCGGGAGACATCAGTGCCTGCGCCTCTTCCGACGGACCGGATTGATGCAAAACCAACCCGCGCCCGAAAAATGTGACCTGCCCATGTTTCGCGACAACTCCCCGGATGTTGACCCCACCCGTCGGTGTGGCTTTGATCGCAGTGTCTGCAATCCCCAGGGGGAGGCTCGGCGCTTCCGTGTATTCCACTCCGTCGAAGAGACGTGCGTGGACGTGGAGAAAGGTGCCCGCAAGAAAGCCGCCACTGTCGCGCAGGGAGATGTTCAACATGGAGTCGCACGGGACCCATTCCTTGAGTGAACGGCCGGCACATCTTCCATTGAGGCACTTTACCTCGTCGTACCCATCCATTCCGCCAATCGCGGAGCGCACCTCGACCTTGCACTCAAGGGAGTCCTGGAGATCTTCGCGAGAGAGGCCACTTCCTGGGGGCGTTTCCCATTCAATCGCCACACCGAGATTGGCGATAGGAACGATAAGTAAGGAAGGTGGCCTGTTGAGCTCCTCCTTCGTCCACTTGATGCGCAAGTTTCCTTTTGAGCCGATGACGTGCGAGGTGAAACAGAATGACGGCGAGACGTTGCCTGCCGGGTCCGAGGCACGTGTGCATACGATTCGTTTGCCCTGCTGCGTCAGGTGAAGACCCAACACAGGCTTGTAGGGACCGTTACAGCTCAAAGTGCTCTCGGCCGTCCAGGGTTCATCACATGCTTCCAGCACGGATGGAAAATCGACATTGGCTTGCAGGACCGTGCCCATTGCAAGTCGTTCACTCCATCCCTTGAGAGCGGGAACACTTGGTGGCGTGCGGTCGACAATGAATTTGCAGGTCGCTGTCTCGTTGAGTGGAATCGACTGTCCCAACGTGTTTCGGAGGGAGGGCACGAGTTCATATGTTCCTTCGGGAAGTGCGTCTGTGTCGACATCCAGGGAGGGCACTGTGCGAGATTGGTCGAGGGAAAACTCGCCGAGAGAAATTGCGGTCGCGTTGTTTGTGGTGGCCCTCCCTTTGAGCGCCAAGCGGAGCCCATCAAGCGACCTGGCACGGACGGTGAAAGGCAGCTTGAAAGAGCCGCGAGAATGAACTCCGCCGTCGGGACACTGAAATGACAATGACGCGGCCTGAGCTTTGAGGAGCTTTTCCTGCCGAATGTCACCCGGTAAAGTTTTTGGAACGACAACATCAAGAGCCAGATTCCTTTGAAGCAAAGTCGCACGAACTCGCCCTTCAAAACCCGCTGGCAAAAGGAAACAACCCTTCTTTGTCAAAACGGATGACTTGTTTCCTGCGCCTTCCCCCACTTGAATTCGAAGAGAAGAAAGCTCTTGTGGTGCAAGTTCTCCCCCGAGTTCGCTCAACGGCTTAAAGGCTGTTTCTTGAGGCGTGAGAAGCTTTCCGTCGGCGAAGGATCCACAAGACGCGAGGAGTCGATCTTCCTTCAAAGTCACTTTCACGACGTGACCTGAGGAACTTGATTCGGTCGATTTCGAGGGAGCCCAGACGGCCGCCTGAGAGTCGAAGAGTCTGGCCTGAATGTGAGAAACCGGAGCGTTGCCGAGGAAAAGACATCCCAGGGGTGAGACCCTGAGCGAGCTTATGTTCCCCTGAGGAGCGACAGATTGGGCCACGAGCCTTGCACCATCCTTGAGGTTCAAGGGAGACCCGTCGACGCCAAGGATTTTTACGATAGGGCCGCTGGCTTTAGAGGCTTCCCCGCATTCAAAGACGATTGGGTCATAACCATTGTCGAGAGAGCCGGAACAGGAAGACAAAGTCCACAGGACCATGATGGCCAGACCCCGGGAAAGGCAGGATGCCAAAGGGCTTCCGAATCGTAGGCTCTTCATTTCCACCACCTGTGGGCAAACGGTCTTCACGGAGTTTTGGTCAAGCGCACGTGACGACTGTCAAAGCAATAGTCACGCCAAAAATATCCATCGATAAATCAGTGTGTTACTTTGTTTGGTTTTGTTTAAGGATTTGTCGATGCTCACCAATTCAGGAAGCGAGAAGTCCTGATTGCCTCATCACGAACAATGAACGCACGCCTCTTTTGGGCGGCCTCATAAATTTTTTTCCCGAGAATCGGGATCGGCATAAAGTGGAGGGCGGAGGCACGCTTCAGGAGGGACTCAGTTCATCGGTGTTCCAATGAACGTACCAAGCGTCGCCTTGTGTTTGTGACCCAAGGGGCCGGAAGTGCCTGATGAACCCGCAGTGCCTCCGGTGGAGCTCGAGGGTGTTACTGTGCCGGAAGTGGATGCTTGTGAAGAGTGCGCATCCGAAGAGTGCTCTTTCGTTCCGCTAGCGCTGGCAGGATTGGTCGTTGCTGTTCCGCTCTCCTTATCGCGCGGAAAATACTTGCCGAGGCAGTCACGGTTCTCCTGCCACACGCGACTTCCGCGCGTAACTGTCGCTATGCCGACGCGCAGTGTTTCTGCGATCTCGCGTTGGGCGACTCCAGTGGAGATGCCGTCCAGTATGGAAAGACGCTGGGCGATGGATTCGATCTCGGCCGGCGTGAGCACCGCTCGCAAAACGTGCGCGAGTTCGTCCACGGTTTGGGTGGACAGGACGAAACGCGACAGTTCCCTGCATTGATTCTCGAGGGATTGCATATCCGACCTCAATGAGACTTGCTTTTGAAAAACCCAGACGACGTTGTGTGATTCACTAATGCAGGGCTGGGGATTTTTCAAGCGAGGGGATGCACAAACTCGGCTCAAGCTGCCGAGTTTGTATTCTGATCACGATCCGCTTGCAAAGAAGCGGTTTCCGCCGAACTATTTTCCGCAGTTACTGACCCAGGCTTTTCGCCGGGGCCCGTGCTCGCGCGGGGGAGGTAACAGACGACATCAACGTAGGACAGGACGTTGCGCACAAAGTGCCTTCGTGCGCGAACGACCGACTTGCGGCGCGAGATGTCGAAGCTCACAAGCGGTGTCACTTTATTCTCAGGCGTATAGAGATGCAGGCGAAGATAGCCACTCCGGGTGTCATGGTCGTATTCTATCACCGCCTTGCCAAGAGACGCCCACGGATGCGTCATCTGCGAGAAACGGTGGCACACACGCAGACCGGTGACACCCACGAGGATGCGCTTCACTCCGGTAACATGGACCGCAAGCAGTGCGAGCCACGGCACGACGACAAAGAAAGTGAACGCTGCGGAGAGTGTCGCGACGTTTTCGGTTCCCCCCGAGAGCAACGTCGGTGAGAGCAACAGGAACGCGGCACACCCCATGAACCCGTAGATCGAGATCCACACCTGCGCCATCGGGAAGGCAAAGTACCAACGACCCTCCGACGACAGCTCGCTGTAGACGATGGATTCCTTCTCTTCCATCGCACGCGTCTCGAGCTCGGCAAGTTCTTCGTTCGAGAGTGACCCGGTCTGCGAGAGTGTGTGCAGGAGGAGGAGCGATTCGTCGAACATGCCCCACGCATCAAGAATGCGTGCTTTCAGACGTAAAGCCTGTGAATTGCGCGGCGCGAGCGACAGGATGCTTTCCAGGATGCCCAGCGCTTCCGGCGCATCCCCTTGGTCCAACAATTTTTGAGCGTCTTTTACGTGCTTCATGAGAAAGGGTTCGGCAGGTCCAGGACACACCCTGAGACAGTCGCGTGCACACTGGAGCGCTTGGGTTGACGCGAGGCAGGATTTGCCGCATGCAGCGGCATGTTACGTCTAAGGGTAAGGTTGTGCTCGCGCTGTTTATGCTGCGTGGTCGTACGATGTGCGCCGAAGTCTCAGGGAACCACCACCGTCACAGCGGCCGGCAAAACTTCCATTCGCAGATCCGACCGACCGATGATTTCACCATCGCCCCGTACCGAGAGTTTGGCGCGATTGGGAATCAGCACCTCTCGCCGCGCAGAAAAGAGCTGAACGTAATTTGACTCCTCGTGGCGATTGCGCAGGAAGGAGAACAAGAGACTGACGTATTCCCAGAATCGATTTGCCTGGATGGCACAGATGGCGACCCGTCCATCGTCTGCTTTGGCGCCAGGGGCCCATTGCAGTCCGAGTGCGCCCATGCTCCCTGCGCTTGCTATCATCACGGTTGAGGCCGTCAATTTGTGCACGAGGCCGTCAGTGGAAATCGCGAAACGCCAGGCTATGGGATGCCGAAGGAGTTTGAACACCTGCCAGATGTAGGCGAGCTGGCCGTACTTGCGTTTCACTTCGGGTCGAGTGTTTTCTGCAATCTTCGAGTACACGCCCATGCTTACGTGTGAAAAATAACACTTTCCCTCCACCCGCATGGCGTCCACGGAACGGGTTCGCACACTTGTCTGCCCATCGCTCTTCTGTAAAGCGGATGAGCGCGAAAGCGCTCCGTTGGCAAACACGGTGTCCAACGCCGCCTCGCTTTCCAAAGAAATGCCGAGTTCCTTTGCAAGGACATTCGCCGTGCCGCCGGGCACGATACCGAGCATCATCGGCGATCCGACAAGGGTGCTCGCTACGGCCGACACCGTGCCGTCGCCGCCGCAGGCAACAATCACGGCGTATCCGTCGGCATCGGCTTGCCTCGCGAGCGCATCGAAGTCATCCTTCCCGTTCGTCATGTGCACGCGGAACGGGATATCGTTCTCCCGCGCGCGTTTCTCAAAAGCCGCCGCGACGTGCGGAGCATCGCAGCTGCCGCCCTTGGGGTTGACGACGAGCAGCGCTCCGAGGCGCGACGAATGCTGATTCTGTGAAGACGAGGCCACTGGCATGAAAATTCTCCATCTCTCGGACCTACATTTCGGACCTTTTTTCGAGACGCGAGTCGGGGAAGCTGCGATCGCGTTCGCAAAAAAAAGCGCGCCCACCATAACAGTCATCTCAGGCGATTTCACTCAACGCGCGAAACGTGAACAGTTCGAACAGGCCCGGGTCTTTATCGCTCGTTTGAAGGAGCTTTGCCCAAACGTGATCGTCACTCCGGGCAACCACGACATCCCGCTTTACCGAATGCCGGAGCGCATCCTGGCACCGTTCGCGCTCTACCGCGAACTCATACACCCACAGCTCGATCACTTTCAGTTGCTCCCCGGATGCGCCATCGCGAGTCTCAACTCCGTGCGTCCCTACTCCCGTCTTACAGGCGGTCGTCTGGCCATGCGCCAACTGGAGGCGTGCCGTGCCTTTTTCGCGCAGGCGCCCGACGACGCCCTAAAGGTACTCACGTTCCACCACCACATCTACCCAATCCCCAGTTTCGCCCCCCAACAAGCACTACCAAACGCACGGGACATTCTTGATGCCCTCACCGAGATGAAACTGGACCTGGTTTTGACGGGGCACATCCATCGCAGTTACATCGGTGATTCACTCGACGTGTACGCGGGCAAGGAACGCCATCGCGGTGTCCTCATCGTCAGCTGCGGAACCACCACATCACGGCGCGGGCGCGGTCCCGAGCGTGAAAAGAACAGCCTCAACCTCATAGTGCGGGAGGCGGGTGCGTTGCGGATCGAGCATTTTATGTTTTTCGGCGAAGAGGGAGCGTTCTTGCCGCTCTCAGAGCACATCTTTCTGCGTCATGGCGAGCCTGGACGCACTGTCCCCATCGCAAGCGGTGACGCGGCAAGTGCACACTCCGCGAGGGCGGCCTCCGCGAGGGCGGCCCCTTTGAGTGCTAAATAACGCGACGAGAACTCCACGGGCCCGAGGCAGTCACGGTGGTCAGAACCGAAGGCACGTCGCGACAGGGCCACCACGGGTGGTGCCTGGGCACGTTTGAACGCGCCCATCCCGACATAGAGAGACCACCATCGCTCGAGATCCGCGATGAAATCCGCAGCGGTGGGAAACAGCCTGGCGATCAGTCCTGGTGTGCAGCCCAGGTCGCGTTCCAACGTTCCGGCAAGGTAACGTTCCAGGCAGTCCGTTGCCTCAAAACGCGTCCAACGTTCGACCCAGGCCGCGAAGAGGCGATCGTGGAACTCGTATGTCAGGGGATCGCCTTTTCCGGCCGTCACATCCTGCGCGTCGGAGAGTTCCGCGGAGGGAACCACATCGAGTGTTGCCGCAGGAACCACCACGCGGTGAAAAACTTCGGCATTGTAATGCAGCGCCATGGCGTACACGTCGTGTTTCCAGAGATCCGCCAGGGGCGCAAGGAAACCGCTTTGGTCGCCATACAGAGTGCTGTAGCCCACAGTGCTTTCGGCCTTGTTCGCGTTGCAGGGAAACACCGCGCCGAGGCTCGCGGCAAGGGCTGACAGAACGCGGGCCGATCGATCGCGGGCCTGGATGTTCTCCCGAACGAGGCCTGTGACTTCGAGTGCACGAGCCCCAGGACCAAATGTCCACCCCTTCATTTCGTGCAGTGTGAGCGCAACCGAATCTTCGATAGGTGCTTCCAGGAAAGGACAGCCGAGGTTTTCGGCGAGCGCCCGTGCCGCATCGCGGGTGAGCATGGCATTGAAGCGCGACGGCATGTTCACAAGAAACGTATTTTCGACTCCCAACACCCGAGAGAAAACGCACGCGGAGAGAGCCGAGTCGATGCCACCACTCACGCCGATGACCGTGCGTGCGATGTTCCATTCCTCGCACACGGCGGCCAACGTCGCCTCAAGCGCCACGCGTTTTTCCGCCACCGGATTCGTGGGACACGTGTCCAAAGAAAAGCGGGCAAGTTTTGATGTCACCGCAGTCCCACCAACGCCTTGATCCATGCGGACTGTCTCGTCCAAAGCGCAAGCGCCAGTGTCGGGATCGAACGAAACGATCGCCAACTCTTCACGGAAAAATCCACCTTCGTAAATCAATCCGCCATCCGAAGAAAAAACGAAGCTGCCTCCGTCGAGACCGTACACGGTCTTGCCGACGTTCTGCGTGCCGACGCAATTCACGTAGAAAACCGGCGTGGCGAGCGAACGTGCCTTGGCCGAAAACACACGGAGACGTTTGTCTCTTTTGCCTGCTGTGAATGGTGAGCAGCTCAGATTCAGCAGTGCGCGTGCGCCGTGCTCCTTCACCAGCACATCTAAAGGGTGGTGCGCGTAATCCTCGTCCCAGCCGTCTTCACACAGGCAGAGTCCAGCCACGAATCCAGGGCTGCCCAGTGACTGTGCCCGCACGAACTGTCCCAGGGGGACACCCGCCGCGAATGCGAGCGAGCGGTTGTCCGTGAAGTGGCGCGTGTCGCTGAACTCGCGGTAGTTTGGGCTGAGTGTTTTGTATGTGAACGGCAAACCCGTGCGCGTGTGGGGCTCGAAGCCTCCCCGCCGCGCATGATAGAGCGCGCTGCCGATGCGCACGCGCCCGTCTTCTCCGCGCGCCGTGCGATCGATGCCTAGACTGCCAAACACGAGTGCGATTTTGCCGTCGGCTGTTTCCGCTGCGAGCTGGGCGTGCACGTCCTCCAGTTCGGCGAGGAAGCCCGCGCGTTCCCATGCGTCTCCCACGAAGTAGCCGGGGATGCACATCTCAGGACACATCAAGACGTGCGCGCCTTGCAATCGGGCCATCTGAATGTATTGTTTCAGTTCTGAAAAGTTGCGACGTGGCGACTGTGAACGAACGCGCATCTGTGCGAGACCGATTTTCATGTCTGTCATGAACGTCCGTTTCTCCCCACTGAAGTGTGGCTTCCGAATGTCCCACTGTCTCTCGTGACAGCCCCACCGTCAAAGGAGTTTCCGATGAAGCGTCTCTCGTCGCTGTCCTTCGCTCTCGCTTTCTCGACGCTCGCCCTGTCTTCCTCTGCGCTCGCAGTGGTCGGCGAAGCGAAAGTCGGCGTCATTCTGCCGCTCACCGGACAGACCGCGAACTTCGGAAAAGACTCGCTTGATGGCATGAAGCTCGCCCTAGAGAAAGACACGAGCGCTCCTAAATTGAACCTGGTGGTTGAAGACACTCTCGGCACGCCCTCGGGCAGCGCCACTGCTGTGAACAAGCTCATAAGCTCTGACAAGGTCAGCGTGGTCATCGGCGAAATCTCCAGCTCGAACACCATTGCCGCCTCGGCTCCGGCGCAGAGCGCGCGAATCCCTCTCCTCACGCCCGCGTCCACGAATGACGCCATCACCAAGGGCAAGGACTTCATCTCGCGCATCTGCTTTATCGACTCTTTCCAAGGCGAAGTCATGGCGAAATTCGCATCGGCGGATCTCAAAGCGAAGACTGCGATTATCCTCGTCGACTCCGACTCCGACTACTCGCGCGGCCTGCGCGACTCCTTCAAGGCGTCGTTCACCAAGTTCGGCGGCAAGGTTCTCGAAGAGATCAGCTACTCCCAAAAAGACACCGATTTCAAAGCGCAGCTGACCAAGGTGCGCAAAGGCAAAGCCGACGTGGTTTTCCTGCCCGGCTACTACACGCAGGTGGGCTCCATCCTGCGCCAGAGCGCACAGTTGAAGATCAAGTCGCAGTACCTTGGCACCGATGGCTGGTCGGGCGAAGATCTGTTCAAGATCGCGGGTCCCGCAGCTGCCGGCCACTACGTTTCGGCCCACTTCGCATCTGACGACAAGGACCCGAAGGTCCAGGCGTTCGTGAAGGAATACAAGGCAAAGTACAATCGCGAGCCTTCCGACATGGCCGCCCTTGGTTATGACGCGGCGCTGTTCATCAAGAACGCCATCCGCGTGGCCGATGCCACCGACTCCACAAAGATCAAGGATGCCATCAACGGAACCAAGAACTTCCAGGGCATCACTGGCGTTATCTCTCTGGACGGCGATCGCAATGCGGTCAAGAGCGCGGTCATCACGAAGACCACGACCGACGGCTTCAAGTTCCACGCGCGCGTCAACCCGTAACGCCATGCGCACAGTGATGAGGCGCGCTGCTCCATGATGGATTTTCTGCAGTACCTGCTCGACGGCCTGGCGCTGGGCTCCGTGTATGCGCTCATCGCCGTGGGCTACAGCATGGTGTTTGGTGTGTTGCAGCTCGTCAATTTCGCTCACAGCGAACTTTATATGCTTGGCGCGTACCTCGTGATGCTGCTTCTGTTGCAGGGTGCTCCCCTCTGGGCGGCGCTGCCTCTTGCGTGCGGTGGCGTGGGACTTTTCGCGGTGCTCATGGAGCGTTTCGCATACCGCCCCTTGCGTGGCGCAAACCGCTTGGCTCCGCTTATCACCAGTGTGGGCATCAGCATCTTCCTGCAGAATTTCGTGCAGGCGGTTTTTTCGCCGAACCCTCAGAGTTACCCGGTTCACCTTCCGGAAGGCATCATCGAAATCGGTGAGGATCTCTTGTTACGGCAAAGAGATATCATCGTGTTCGCTCTCACGATCCTGCTCACGCTCGGCCTCGAGGCATTCGTGCGTTACACCAAGCCCGGAAAAGGCATCCGCGCTGTGGCCATTCATCCTCAGGCCGCGCGCATCGTGGGTGTTCCTTTCAATCGCACCGTGTCGCTCACGTTCTTTATCGGGGCGGCCATGGCCGTCGTGGCGGGCGCTCTGCAAGGCATGGCGGTGAACCAGATCATGCCCTTCATGGGTGTCAGCAGCGGTCTGAAGTCGTTTGCGGCCGCAGTGCTCGGTGGCATCGGTGTCCTGCCGGGCGCGTTGCTCGGAGGGCTTGTCCTGGGAATCGTGGAGAGCCTGCTCGTGGGGTATGACTTGTCCACATTCAAGGACGGCGCTGCGTTTCTTATCCTGATCCTCGTGCTGCTCGCGCGCCCTCAGGGCTTGCTCGGCCGCAAAGTGCTGGTGAAGGTGTAACCCATGATGGATTTTCTGGGTTACCTGTCACTTCCCGTGACTCTGCTTGCCATCTTCTGCATCCAGGCAATGAGTCTCCAGCTCATCCTTGGTGGAGCAGGTCTCTTGTCGCTCGGTCATGCCGCCTATCTCGCTGTCGGCGGTTACGCGGCGGGCGCGGTCACGGTGTTCGGACTTCCGGCGCTCGGCATCGATCCCACTCAGTACCCGCTCACATCTCTTTTTATAGCGATGGTGGGAGGCATGGTGGCTGCCGGAGTCACCGGGTTTTTGGTGGCGCTGCCGTGCCTGCGTCTGCAGGGTGACTACCTCGCCATGGCAACGCTCGGTTTCGGTGAAATTGTCGTGACCGTGTTGAAGAACGTGGAAGTGCTTGGAGGCACGCGCGGTTTCAAGGACATTCCGCGCCTGGTGAATCCAGGTGTGCTGTGGATCTCCGTGGCACTCGTGGGCGCATTTCTTTACCGCCTGTACCGGTCCCCGCTCGGTCTTGCCATACTCGCCACGCGCGACGACGAAATCGCAGCGCGCTCGCTTGGAATCTCCACGAGCAACGCAAAGGTGTCGGCATTTGTCATCGGCACGGCTCTCGCAGGGCTCGCCGGCGCATTTCACGTCCACACTCTCCAGTTCATCAGCCCTGACGCGGCGGATTTCACGCGCAGCGTGGAAGTGCTGCTTGCTGTGGTTCTCGGCGGTATGTTCTCGCTGCCCGGTTCGATTTTCGGTGCGATTATCCTTGTATTCGTGCCTGAGCTGCTTCGCTTCGCGCCCGCATGGGTCGCGGAAAAACGCATGCTGTTTTTCTCGCTCGTGGTGATAATCATCATGGTGCGAAATCCAGCAGGCCTCACCGCGTTCGTGAATTCCTTTTTGCTGCGATTTGGCCGCAAGCGCGGCACGCCGACTCCCTCGGGGGGACCATGAACTCTGAGAACCCGGCCAACGCTGCAGGCTCCACGCAAGCCCTCCTGTCCATCGAAGCGCTCACCGTGCGTTTCGGAGGGCTCGTGGCCCTGTCCAATTTCCGACTCGAAGTTCCTGCGGGCGGCCTCATCGGTCTAATCGGTCCCAACGGTGCCGGAAAAACCACTGTGTTCAACCTCGTCACCGGTGTCTACAAGCCCACCTCGGGCAGTGTGCGTCTGCTTGGCCGCAATGTGGAAGGAAAGTCGGTGCACGCCATCGCGCGGTTGGGCGTCGGCCGCACCTTCCAGAACATTCGCCTTTTTTCGGGCCTGAGCGTTCGCGACAATCTCCTTGCCGCTTCGTCCTATCGGATGCGCTCGGAAACCATTGGCTCACTGCTCCGTTTGCCATCCGTGCGCGCGAGTGAACAGCGCCAGGCGCGTAAAGTGCAGGAGATGCTCTCCTTTCTTGAACTCGAAAAGCACGCCAATGACGACGCCACGTCGTTGCCATACGGCAAGCAACGCAAACTCGAAATCGGGCGCGCGCTTCTTACGGAGCCACAGCTTTTGTTGCTCGACGAGCCTGCGGCCGGAATGAATCCGACCGAGAAGGAAAGTCTGAGAAGGCTCGTCGCGCAGATCGCGGCGCGGGGCCTCGGAGTTTTGGTGATCGAGCATGACATGCGCTTCGTGATGAATCTCTGCGAGCGCATCACGGTGCTCGATCATGGCGAGATCATCTGTGAGGGTCCGCCTGCCAAAGTGCAGTCCGACAAGGGCGTCATCGAAGCCTATCTGGGTGTTGACGCCGATGCCGCGACCACCCAAGCGGCGCCACAGCCTGGCGCGGGGAGCTGAAGGTCGATGTCTTTGTTGGAAGTGAAAAACCTGAGCGTGAATTACGGAGCCATCGCGGCTCTCCAGGATGTCGACTTCCGAGTGGAGGAGGGCGAGATCGTCACCTTCGTTGGAAGCAACGGCGCTGGCAAGACGACCACCATGCGCACGCTCTCGGGCCTCGTGGCCGCGCGTGCGGGGCGCATAGTTTTTGAGGGGCGCGACATTCTGCGCGAGCCTTCGCACGCCATTGTAAGCCGTGGACTCGTTCAATCGCCCGAAGGGCGCATGGTGTTTCCGGAACTCACCGTAAAAGAAAATCTGTTGATGGGTGCGTATGCGCGAAAGGTTTCGCGTGCATCCCTTTCTTCGGAACTCGAGGCCGTTTTCGCACTTTTTCCGCGCCTTCTGGAAAGAGAAAAACAGCCGGCCGTTACGCTCTCGGGTGGCGAACAGCAGATGCTCGCCATTGGGCGCGCACTCATGGGCAAGCCACGTCTGCTGCTTCTCGACGAGCCGTCTCTTGGCATTTCTCCGCTTCTCACGCAGCAGATTTTTTCGAAGATCGCTGAACTCAATCGCGGTGGTCTCACCGTACTTCTGGCGGAACAGAATGCGCGAATGGCGCTGCGAATCGCGCACCGCGCCTACGTGTTGGAAGTGGGCCGCATAGTGAAGGAGGGGGCCGCCTCCGTGCTTGCAAACGATCCGGATTTGCAGAAGGCCTACTTGGGCGGCTAGGCTCTGCCGGCCGCACTGAGCCCAACGTCACTCCGAGGTCGCCCGTGGTTTCCCCTCTTGTTGTCACCCGTCGCAAAGATCTGCGCGAAGCTCTCGCCGCTTCAACCGGCCGTGTGGGATTCGTTCCCACGCTCGGCGCGCTTCACGAAGGGCATGCATCGCTCCTGCGCGCCTCGCGTGCCCGCACCGACACCACCGTTTTGTCGGTGTTCGTGAATCCCAAGCAATTTGGCGCAGGCGAGGACTTCGGCAAGTACCCACGCACGTTCAATGCCGATCTCGCGCTTGCGAAGAGTGAGGGCGTGGACATTGTGTTCGCACCCACCGCGCAGGAGATGTATCCCGAAGGGTTCCGATCGCATGCGCGCGTGTCGGAGATGGACTCGGTCCTCGACGGCGTTTTCCGGCCCGGCCATTTCGACGGCGTGTGCACTGTGGTGCTTCTGTTGCTGAACCTGGTGGGTGCGCACGAAGCGTATTTCGGCCTCAAGGATCTGCAGCAGGTGTGTATTCTCAAACGCATGTGTGCGGACCTTGCGCACCCCACGGCCATCGTCGCGCTGCCCACCGTGCGCGAAGACGACGGCTTGGCTCTCTCAAGCCGCAACCGTTACCTGACGGATGCCGATCGGGAGGTGGCGAAAGCCATTCCGCGCGCACTCGGCGAAGCCGCGCGCTGTTTCCTTGCGGGCACACGGGATGTGAGCGAGCTCGTGCAGGCTGCGCGAGGTGTTTTTGACTCCGCTTCTCTTTCACCTCAGTACCTGGAAGCGCGTTCCACGAGCGATCTCCGCAGCGCGGAAGGTTCGCTTGAAGATGCGTTCGCACGCGGCGATCATGTCGCTCTTGCAGTGGCACAGATCGTCGGAACCACCCGACTCATTGACAACATCGTGTTTGCGCCCGACGACGAAGCTCGCACGACACTCGAAGATCTCGCGCAAAGGACGTCCACGTGACGACACCCACCCGTTCCATCTTCAAAACGGCGGGAATTCATTTTACCCGCTGGATGTGGTTTTTCTGGCCTCTGAAATTTTTCATCCGCGTGAAGGAAAGTCCCGAGAGTTTTTCGCGGGAGAAGTTCCTTGCGAGCGTGGGCAATGCCGACGTGATATACGTCCTGCCGCGTTTTGTGCTCATAGATGTGTTCGTGTTGTGGCTCTCGTTGCGCGGGCACAAGCTCGATCGTCCGCGTGAAGGCGCTCTGCCGGGGCGTTTTCGCCATGCGGCGCTGCTTGCCATCCGTTATCGGAAGGGCCTCATCAATCCTTCGGAGCCTCGCGAGG
>Ga0163152_10003978_pt1 | contig 18714 bp, 40 predicted proteins | sample OliLakLV19MP8IB2_FD_148635 | JGI IMG/M metagenome (GOLD analysis project Ga0163152, IMG submission 148635) | Freshwater microbial mat bacterial communities from Lake Vanda, McMurdo Dry Valleys, Antarctica - Oligotrophic Lake LV.19.MP8.IB-2 | ecosystem: Environmental > Aquatic > Freshwater >...
CGAACATATGTTCGCCTATACCCCCCCCGGTCGAACGTGTGTTCGCTACGAACGTGTGTTCGGGGAACGTGTGTTCGGGGCGAACGTGTGTTCGGGGGGAACGTGTGTTCGGGGAACGTGTGTTCGCCCTACCTGGGAAATAATGGGACGTGACGCGAAGAATGCCCCCGGGTTCACCGGGGGCATTCTTCGAGTCACGTGAGTCCGGTTACTCCCAGTCGAGTCGATCGACGCGCTCAATCCCGAGCTTGAGCGCACTAAGCCGGACCTGAGTTCTCTCGATTGTCCACGACTGGCGGCACGACTGGCACGTGCGCTCGTACCGTTCTCGTGGCACGGCGACGACGACGAACCTCGCTGCGCCCCCGCAGCACGGATACGTCGTCCGCAGTGTCGTCTCTGGGCTCATACGAGGCTCGATGCGGGGGGCGCCCATGCGGCCGGCTTGAGCCCGCCGTAGGTGACCCAGGCGTCGAGCGCGTCGACCAGGCCTCGCAGTTCGGCGATGTACATCGGAACCGGTACGTCGAAAGCCGACTCAATCAGGCCTCGCAGTTCGGCGATGTACATCGGCTCCGGTACGTCGAAAGCCGACTCAATCAGTTCCGCCGTGAGCACGCGAATTCGGTCGATATCTGGGCTCATGCGAGGCTCGATGCCGGAGGTGACCATGCGGCCGGCTTGAGCCCGCCGTAGGTGAGCCAGGCGTCGAGCGCGTCCACCAAGTCTGCCAGTTCGACAATGTGGGTCGGAACAGTGCAAGTCGGCGGCGTCGGCTCCGGCTCGTCGAGAGCGAAGTCAATCAGGTCCGCGGTGAGCACGCGAATTCGGTCGAGTGTTGCGTTGGGGTCCATCGGAAGCCTTCCGGTTGCGGTTACTTGACCGGAGCTTACACCCTCCCCCCTCCCCAGAGGTGCCGCCTCCTGAAACACGTATGAGTAAGCTGGTCGACCGGAATTGGGAAATAATGGGACGTGACGCGGAAGGTCCCCCGTCCCTCTCGCGAGGGGACGGGGGACCTTCCGAACAGGTCGGTTACGTGGGTGGTGCCGTCGGCGTCGGCGTACCGATGCGAGGCGGTATCGGCGAGGGGCCGACTGGCGCGGCTGGTCGGTAGGTCGGCGCGGTATCGGTCTCTGGCGCTACCTGCGGTGCTGGTCCCGCCATCGGTCGTCGGGGCGCCGTCACCGCGCGGACGTATGCCAGGCGAGCTCGCGGCACGCGGGCTCCGCCGGCGTCGCTCTCGGCCCCTATCGGGTCAGTAGCTCTCTGTCGGTCCCAGAGGATCGGCGCTCCACCGTAGAGCGCCGACGGACCCTCGGCCGATAGTCCTTGTGCGCGCCGACGTAGCGTGAGTCTCGGCTCACGCGCTACCGCTGGTGCGTGCGGCCCGCTGTAGGCGCGGCCCGCAGAGTGAAGGTCCGCGATCGGAATAAACGCGGTGCGAACTTGGCGCTGTACGTTCGTTCCGCTGGCGGCGTCATACCTCCAGACATTCATCCGCGTCAACGGTGGACCGACGACGTGAATCGTCTGCGGCGTGATCGCGGCGCTTACGAGCGACCACAATTCGCGCACCTCACGAGCGTCACGCGTGAACGGGGCTACGTGCACTGCCGACGACGACCAGGCCTCGGCCTCGCATCGCCGCGCCCACGTCTTCACGTGCTCGGCGATTGTGTCGCGGTCGCGACGCAATAGGTCGGCGAGCACTCCCCATTGTGGCCGAGACTCGACGTGACCGACTCGGTCAATCGTCCATCCTGAGGCTGCGATTATGTCCACTGCGGACACGGCGCGAATAGTGGTGCGCGATGTTGACGCGATCGCGACCGAAGAAGTGAGCGCGTTCGGATCGCGCACCACGGACATCCCGCGCGCCAGCGAGTCGAGCGCCGCGACTGCCGACTGCGCGACTGCGCGACCGCGCGACCCTCGTCGTATCGGCGCGGCCGCATGCATCGAGCGCGTCAATGCGTCGGCGTATTCGCCACGGCCGAGAGTGTCGGCCCCGTGCGCACGCAAGATCGAATACTCGGACTCTCCCGCCCCGGATTCGGTGTGGCGAATCCGAGGACCTTCAACATGTAGGCCGAGGGTCGCGCCCCCGGATCCGCGCTCCACCGGGACGGCGCGGGAGAGTCTCGGGCCGGACGGCGCGTATTCGACGATCGGTATGGCGCCGCTCGGCGCGTCGGTCATATCCGGGGCGGTGAGTCCTAGGCGCTCGGCGGCCGCGAGACTCGTTGTAGCCGGATAGTGCCGCCCGATCGGACGGCGCGTGAGTACCGTCGTAACCGTGCCCGCAGTCGCGGCCATTACGGCGCGTGCCCGCTCTACCGATCGCGTATCGGTCGCGATGAATGCGCCAGAGCAGATACGCGACGCGAATATGCATGCGTCGGAGTCGGAGAGTCCGTCGGCGGCGTGAGCCGATATCGGGCGCTCGGAATATCGCCGCGCGCCCGGTGTACGTAACGCGGCGTCGACTGATCGCGCGGCGCGGCGCTCTTTCTCTTCGGCCCGCGCGGCGCGCCGCAATTCGTCGCGGAGCAAGATCGCCAATTCGCGCGTTGTCAACGCGTCTAGATCGTGGCCACGTTCTAACGCGGTCGCGATCGCCGCTTGCCCAGCCTCCAACAGTTCTTCTTCCGTCGTCGGAACTGACGACATCCGTTTTGCGGATAGAGCGGCCGCGGACATTCTGGCCGATAGGTCTGTAGTGGTCATTAGTCTCTCCCTTATATGGGGGCATGGGGGCCTCGTGGCACCCGGTGCGCCACAATACCAAAATTCCCGCGCGTAGTGCGTATCCGGCCCTACTCCTTCAGATCGAGTGAGTCCCGGTTCCGGTTCCCCCGGTTCCGGTTCCGGTTCCGGTCAGTTTGGCAGTTGCACGATGTCTCCGAGCAGCGTGGTGGTCCGTCGGGCGGACCCCCGAAGCCGGTACCGTGCGCGAGACGATGTGGGAGGCCCCAGGAGTCCCGAGCCCCAGGGAGCCCAAAACACGTCACCGCGTCCCGCACCACTAAGGTAGGCGGGAGACATCGTGGAACGGCCAACAACCGTTCCCAATGGGAGCCCCGACTTCGGGGGCAGCCGCAATAATGGCCGCGTCGAGTGCACTCGACGAGAGAACCCGAACGGGGCTCCCCACAGGCGGGCTTCCTGCTGGTTGGCCATCAACCAGGAGGAAAACCCCATGCAGCACAGTGAAAGGCCCACGCCCGACTCGGAAGAAGCCTACCGGCAGCATCACGCCGGGATGGCCAGACTCCGCATCGTGGCCGCGGCGCACGCCCGGACCGAAGCGATGGCCGCTGCCGCGCAGCGGATCAAGATCGCCCAGATCCTCCGGGAATCGCCGCAGGCCGGTGACTACGCCACGGTGGCAACACCCGTGCCGTTCTCGCTCAAGTAGCATGGGAGGCCATCACCGTAACAGGTGATGGCCAACCAGGAGGACGCCCGTCCTTCAACCGTTGGGCCTTCCGATGGGGTCATCAACAACCATCAGGAGGCCATAATGTGGACCGATAACCCTACCATCACGGCCGCCATACATGCCCGTGAGATTGCCTTCCAGGAAGCCGAGAAGGACTGGGACAAGGCCATGGAGTCCCTCCTCAGGGACTTCCGGGACGCCAACACTGCAGCCCTCGCCGACGACGGCCGGGCGGCCCGAGCAATCATCCAATCGGGGATGTCGGCCGTCCAGGCAGCCATCCGGTCCTACAAGGTGGCCTACCAGTCCTTCTGGGAGGCCAACGAGGCAGCCCGCATGGCCTACAAGGAGGCCATCGGTACGTAGGTAGGGGGATCACCCTAAGTAGGGTGATCCCATCGGAAGGCCCAACGGAATAGGCGACCCAGAAATATCGGGTGAAAGCATCCGAAACCTTTTGGGTTGCCGTGAGGAACCAGGGGGCTTACACATGCCAGAAACTGGCATCAAGCCCGCTGATAAACCCGTCAAGCCCAAACATCAGGTCGATCCTGTAGCGACCTACCTGATGGAGTATCTATGCGGTGCGCGGTGTGAACGTTGTGACATCCTAAGGGATCACAACGGCCAATGCCCATGTGAACGCAACGCGACGTTCGATGAACGCGCAGGCGAGATCATGGCATTCGTCGCGGAGCATGGAGACCCATCGGACAGGAAGAAACGGTGGATCGAGTCGGCAGCGGCATCGGCAATGAAGCGGGCATCGCTTCGGGCCGGATATCGCGACATCCCGAACAGGGAGACGCCGACCATGACGGAACATCAGCGGCTCATGGCGGATTTGCGATTCGCCAATGGTAACGCGTTGGAATGGAAGGACTTCCAGCCATCCGGCGATGAGTTACCGCTCTAGGGCGGTAACCCATCGGTAGGCACCCCGGAAATATCGGGTGAAAGCATCCGAAACCTTTTGGGTTGCCTACCGATGGTCTAACGGCCATCAACGCACGGCCCTTCCGGGCAGCGAAGACTCCATCATCGGGTGGAGTGTTCGCTGCCCGGAAGGTATTCGGGCAGCCATGAGTTCCTCGAAAGGAACATATTATGGCTGCGAAGCCCAATAGTGTCTCAGTGCTTGTCGCTGGGGCGACGATCATCGCGCCGGAGAAGGCGAACAAGAAGGGTACCGGAACCTGGTACCAGGCGAAGTTCGAGACTCCTCTGCCGGACGACGGTCGGACCCCGGAGGAGATCCTCGCATCAGCCGCCCGTACCGTACGGTACGACGGCGAAGTGCTGCCGCTCTCCTCGAACAACAGTGACGACCGCGGAGGCATCGTTGTGACCTACGACGCTCCTCGGTTCCACCGGAACGGCACGAAGATCGCCGGTTCGGGTGGCCGTCCCACCGTCGTGTTCGTGAAGCGCATGGCATTCGACAACGTCGAGTACCAGATTCTCGTGATCCTCAAGGTTTACACCTTGTCGGCCGGGAAGAAGTTGCGTGTCACCGTCCAGATGTCGAAGGCGATCTCTGGCGGTTCGTTCACTCCGGTGGGGAACGTCGAAGGGGCGATGAGCCTCTAACATGGGTTTGTCCGGAAGGGCCGTGCGTTGATAGCCGATAAGGCAGTCTTTGGGTGGAACAACCCTTACTAGGCCATCGATGGCCGAAGGATGGTTGAGATGGAGCAGACAAGGCTTACCGATCACGTACAGAATGGCAACTGGTGCTCGTGCGGCGAGAAGTGGAACGACTGTTTCGTAGCGTCAGTTGCAAAGCCATACTTTTGGCTTTCTTACCACGCCGCCCCTCAGCCGTAACCTTTTAGGAGGTCAACGTGGACATCGAAACGGCTATGGCTATCCGTAACGCCGCCTACAAGGCAGCAGATAAGGCTTACGCCTCTGCAATCGCAGCAGCGGACATAGCTCACAATGCGGAGTGCTATAATGCATCTCGGGTTCGTCGGGCTGCCAACGAGGCAACCCTGAAAGCCTTCAGTGATGCTCTCGACATGCGAAGCCGCACTGAAAGGTCGCAATGAGGAAACTGGCCCATTGGCACTCAGATCGCCGAAAGCCGGGCGAATCATCTTGCAGACTGACCAGTTCATGTGAAGCGTGCGACGTAATCTCCGATTCTCGCGGGCTAATGGCCTATGATGCATTTCCGTTCCTCAACGGTCGGCTATGGGCTGGGGGAGTCTTAGAACTGCCGCCGCTCCGATGCCAGTCAGGCGCAACAGGCTACTAGGCCATCGGTAAATGCTGGGTAGCACATCCAAGGTCTTTTGGGTTGCGAGAATGTAATTCTCCGCCGACCGACAAGATGGGACAAAGCATGATGACTTGCTTGGGCGACACGAGATCGCTCTCGTGATCGCGCGGAAAGGCGACTTGTGCGCGATCGAGTTGACCACCAGCTACACGCTGGCAGCGGCCGACAAGGTGGAGCGCGAGACGGCGTGGCGGCTCGGCATCGTGACGAGCGCCACTCGCGCCGGTGTTGTGCGTACAGCTGCGTACGAGTGGCAATGGCAGCGCGGAGCGGACGTGGCTCGCGAGGTGTACGCCGGCGGCCCCCGACGGACTGTGGGCCTCGGCCAGATCGTCACGCATCCTGCGATCGGCTGTCCGCGAGACGAGATTCTCGACGCGGCCAGGGGCCTGACGTTCGCCGACTTCGACGAGGTTCGGGAGTTCCTGGCGCGCTGGACGCCGCTCACCGTCCGTAGCACCAGGTAGGCTATGCCTTGTACGCTTCTACGCCGATTCTGGCCCGACAATTCCTACAAGATGGGAGATGGGACATACCATGAAAATTGCCACATACGAAGAAGACTACGCCGTTTATGCTAAGGCAATAGAACTACGTATGGCGTGCCGGGACGTAATGCTCACTGCTCGTGATGCGGTCTATGTGGCAACAGTCGCATACGACCTGGCTGAAGCCGCCTTCGACGTTGCTCAAGCAACATTCCGTGCACAGTGCGCCGAACGGGACTACTAGGACAGAACGTAGAACCTAGCTAGGCGCTAACCTAGCTAGGCTGTACGAACTGCCCGACTACCCGAAGGGATATTTACCGTGACTCCGGAAAAACGGGAAATGCTCGCAGCAAAAACGGTTTTTGGCCAACTCAAGAACCTGGCCGATGATGCACGCTATGTCGCAGACGAGGCTCGCAATATGGCCGACAAAGCCTATGGAACCTATTTGGAGGCTTGCGTTGTAGTAGCTAGCAATGCCGCCGATGCGGCTCGCAATATCGCTGAGGCGGCTCGCAATGCATACGGTGATACTTCCGAGGAAGCCACTAGAGCGCATGTTGACTACCTAAAGGCCTGTAAAGACGCAGACGTACAGGCACGTGATGCGTTAGCGGCACGCAATGCTGCACGCAAAGATGTCGATGACGCACAGGTCGGTTACTAATCCAAAGCGGACAGGATTCACGACGAAAGGAACTGCATATGGACGCGGAAACCGAGTGGATGATTACGCGGCACGGACGCCCCGTCGCTGTCATTCTCGGAATCAACGAGTACGAGTCGATTCTCGAATCGCTGAACATACTGTCCGACGACGACACCATGGCAGCACTCGACGAGGCACGAGCCGATGGCTGAACGTTGAAAGGTGAAGGGAATGGACTCAGAAGAACTCACAGGCCAGGACTTCACTGCCCTGATCGTCGATCAGTTCGGTGAAGGTGAAAGTAACCGGGTGTTGACTCTCGTCAACAAGTGGATCGAGCGGGGCGATACCGCTCTGATCTACCGCAATGAAGAACTTGGGCACCCCAACTGTGGCGGCATCCAAATCGTCAGCTATGGAGGACCGAAAGCCCAGATAGAAAGGGCTCAGTTCTCGGAACCTCCAATTGGATTACCCGACATCGGGGGTAGCATCAACTGGCGGTATCGCCTGTTTGCGCGACATTCGGGCCACTAACACGCGAAGGAGGAGCAATAATGGAAAATGCAAAGGTCTTCGACTTCGGCGCCGGTAAAGTACCTGCGCACCGCCACGAGAACGGCGGCGGGTGGGTAGCGGAAACTGCGTACGTCGAGCCCACAGCTTTCGTGGGGCCGAACGCTCGGGTGTACGACGAGGCTCAGGTGTACGACGAGGCTCGGGTGTCCGACGACTCTCAGGTGTTCGGCAATGCTCAGGTGTACGGCAACGCTCAGGTGTCCGGCAACGCTCGGGTGTCCGGCAATGCTCGGGTGGGCGGCAATGCATGGGTGTTCGGCGACGCTCAGGTGTGCGACGATGCATGGGTGTCCGGCAACGCTTGGGTGTTCGGCAACGCTTGGGTGGGCGGCGACGCTCGGGTGGTCGGCTAGATAAGTAGCGCAGCTTGTTCGATTCGGGCGCTGCGCACTCACGAAGGAGGAGCAAACAATGGGGAAGCGTTATCGGTCGTCCAACGAATGGGTACGTTCATACCTTCCGATTCCTGACGGTCCTTGTGCCATCGACGTGTGCGACGCAATCGAAACGTACTCCGATGGGCGAGATGTTCGATGGACGGATGGTGTTTACCGTGTGCGTTTTCTGCGCAAGGTAGACGGTTTCAGAGGCAAGACGTTCATCGGAGAGATGGCGTGGGCCGACGCTGAGCGCCTTGCTCACGACTCCAACATGGCGTGCCTACGACAAGGGAGGTGAAATGATGAAGAAACCCGACGCCGACAAGTTCCCGATCAGACCCGCCGACCTCCTGGCTGTGAATGATATAATAAAGCCATGGCAGGTCCGCTGTCACTGCGGTTTCTTACACTCCGAACACAAGACCGATGCGGAAGCCACGGGGGCCGCACTCAGCGCCAACGAGTTGGCCGTCGCCGACCTAAAGTCTGAGGCCCAATACACCGTGGTGGAGTTACATCATCCAAACCCGTGATCGCAACTGCCTACGACAAGAGAGGTGAAATGATGAGGAAACCAGTCATCGGGGATCGTATCCCGACAGACGCAATTCCGGCCACAATGAAAGATCTGGAACTGTTGGCACGGAAGATCAACGGCCGCAACCGGATCCGGTTGGAGAATCCCGCACGTCTGACATCGGAGGATCTCAAAGGCCCGTCATCGGAGATCTCCAAGCGACCCAAGCGACGGCGGAAACCCGTCACTTTGAAAGGTTGAAACATGTCGACTCTGACCATCTCTCCAGAAGCAGTCAATGTGCTCCACAAATGGATACGGATCTGCAATGAGTTGCCATCGGCCGACTTCACGGCGGAGGGTAACGAATACGGGTCCCGATCCCATGAACTGGAGGCTTGGCAGACTCTCGCACGTAGCCTTGTAGGCCTCGTAGCGTTAGGCGGCACAGTGATCTCCACTGACGACTCCATGGTCGAGGGTTACAACGAACAGATCGCGTACGGACTGGTAAAACACAGTCGGGGTGACGGTAGAGTCACCTGGGGCATACATACGTAGGCTGGGGTTTCAAGGGTTAGATGCCAGAAAGGAAAGTTCCTCTATTAAGGGGCGACAAAAAGCTATAGGGCCTACCCTTATAGCTACAAATCGTCCGTCTGGTAGGCAGGAAACCGCATTGAGGCCGCTGAGTGGCTATAGCGGGGAGGAACTTTCCTTTTTGGTATCAGATCCGATGCCGGAAACAAAGGAGCAATATGCCAGATCCGCTCAAACCGTGGCAGGTCCGCACGGACGGTGGGGTTCTCCACACCGAATACAAGACCGAAATCGAAGCGTTGACAGTTGTCGAACGCGCCAACATCGACGCAGCTACACTCGGTGTCAACGTGCGATACAACGTCGCGAGAGCAGGAGCGTAGAAGGTTTGCCTGTAGGCTGGATCTCTCGTGAAAGTTGAGGGTAGGCCTTAAAACCCGTGATGCCGATCACCAGAAAGAGGCACGATGCTCCATCCGTACCACTTCGACCTCGTCCAATGGGCCGACACTGAGTCGCCATGTTCCGAACATGGACTTGGCGATTGTGCGATCTGCCACAAGCGGCAAGGTGAATGCGAGTTCGGGTCGTGCAACGACACGGCATCGCCCCCCGGAGTTTTGTGTACTTACCATGCTGCCATGTGTATCAGGTATGGATGGCTACGACATAGCGAAGCCAAATGAGAGTTCGCTGTGATGCCCAGGTGCGATTCACATACAACTCATCCCTATACGGGGAACGCACAGACATTGTTTCTGCATATCTATTGGCAGCACATGAGGGAGTGCTAGCCATCAAACATGGACGAGTCTCGGGGTACGAGGGTTCGGCGGCCCCCTGCAAGATCACCTCAGTCGAACTCGTGAATCCTGATGATGCCATACCCGAAGGCGAATGTTGCACTTGCGACATTTGCAAGATGCCAGAAAGGAAAGTTCCTCTATTAAGGGGCGACAAAAAGCTATAGGGCCTACCCTTATAGCTACAAATCGTCCGTCTGGTAGGCAGGAAACCGCATTGAGGCCGCTGAGTGGCTATAGCGGGGAGGAACTTTCCTTTTTGGTATCAGATCCGATGCCGGAAAGAAGGCGACAGTGCAACAGCCAGTTACTATCCTTGATATAGCCAAGTTCCTCGGAGTGGAAGAAGGGGAAGGAGGTCAAATCTCTGGTGGCGAGTTCCTGAAATACGGTCTCCCCATCATAGGTGGGTGCAGTTGCGGTACGACCGTAGCAGTCTATAACGCTTACCCGACAAGGTCGGGATACCTGGGGTGTTCCGGATGCGTGGGTGACGATGGGTGGGAATCATGCGACCAGGCCATCCGCGACATCTTCGAGGATTCCCCCGACGATGTACGACTGTTAGCTGCGGACGGAGAATGGGCATGAGATGGCAGCAACTTATCGACGGGACGATTCTCATCGTTGGGATATTCGCCATTATGCGAATGTTGCAATGGTTGGAGAAAAGGGAGAGCAATGAAACCCGGAAATACCATGAATGACCATGAGGCGCACCCAGGTACCTTCTGGACCGCACACTACGGATCATGGGCACAGGATGCCCGCATTGTGTTTCGGGTCAGAAACGATCGCATACCCAAAGAGAGAGCCGCCGAGAAAAACATCATGCACTATGATCGGCTATATCCCGCTACGCCCGAAGAGATATCAGGATGGAACGACACCCACCGTGACCGTCGGTGCGGTACAAGACGGAAAGGAGCTAAAGTAGTCGCATGACCAACACGTGGTTCACATCGGATTTACACCTGGGTCACGAACGCATCGTAGATCTATGCTACCGGCCATACGAATCCGTAACGCACATGAACGAAACACTCATCGCCAACTGGAACGATGTCGTGGGACACGACGATACTGTAATGATCCTCGGAGACCTAGTTATGGGGACAATCGCAGAAACTCTGCCCCTAATATCTCGTCTCAATGGACACAAAAGTCTCATCGCAGGAAATCATGATCGCTGGTGGGGTCTAATGGGTGCCACAGAACCGAAAAAGGTTGCCAAGTGGGAACGTTGGTCGGTCGCATATGAAGATGTCGGGCTGGAACTCGTAACCGACAAATGGGTAGATGAACGCATCTCGGGTAATCATCTTGTCCGCATGTGTCATTTCCCGTATGTTGGCGATCACACAGAAGAAGATCGTTACGTTGAGGAACGCCCACCCGACGATGGACTGATTCTTCTGCACGGTCACGTCCATGATGGGTGGAAGGTCAACGGGCGACAAATCAACGTCGGGGTAGACGTACATGACTATCATCCGGTTGCAGAGTCGGATATCGTCCGGCTCATTGAACAGATTGTTTAATGTTTTGCGTGAGATGCGCGGAGTTGCTGAATCCACCTAGTGTTTCAGTCGGTCGCAAGGCTCCGCGCATTTCACTCAAATCATTAAACCGGGAGAACTCTATGCCAACCAACGAAACTAGACTCCAGTCGGCGATTTATTATGACACCCACCACATCATCCACGGTGGCATCGAGTTCGAGGACTCGGCTGGCGTGTTTGTCCATGTGCTGATGAGCGCAGACGACGCACGATCGTTGGCGGAGCATCTCCTTCGCGTCCTCTCATCGCAGAGGAACGCATTTAGCTAAGGCGGCTCTTCTTCCTCTGGATCAGTCGGAGGGAGCGGTACCTATTCACCAAATGAATGAAAGGAACGGACATGATCGACACTACAAAGCGCGTCGTCATCGACGGAATCGTCCTCAGGTCCAGCAAGGACCTGGCCACGATTCGATCCACGCAGAACGGCGACGAGACAACCCTCGTCGGGATGGTCGACGCTCACGACTCCCGGTACTTGGCGATTCGCCAAGAATCGCAATGGGCAAACGTCGACACGAGCTACCATCTGGTCGAGGTTTCAACACTGGGCGAACTCGCTCCGGCATGGACCCACGACTACGCACTGGACTACCTGGACGGGGTGTAGGTCGGCTGGGTTCCTAAAACATGAAGGAGGGAAGTAACGCATGACGAACATTATCGCTGTCAGCGGAACAAAAGGCGGCGCAGGTTGCTCAACGTTCGCTGCCGCTCTCGCCTTGAGTAGCACCAACCAACGTGCGACGTTGATCGACACGCAGGGAGACCTGCCCTCATTGCTCGGCATGACGGCAAACGGAGTTGGTGTCGGTGAGTTACTGAAAACCGACGAGTTCGACCCTGGCATCTTTGGGAACCTGGCACACAAAGTGACGGACAACGTTGGGCTCATATCGCGGGGCAACATCGCCCTAAAGGACAACATCTCCAAACGCGCCGTCGCACGGTTGCTCGAAGCGTTAGGATCGGAGGATGGCATCGTTATCATAGATGTCGGAGTCCCGACATCAAGATGGCAACGGTTGTTGTGTGAAGAAGAACTCGCCATGCACGTCATCGTCACGCGGTCCTGTTACTTGGCATTACGCCGTGCTGTCCATTCAAACGTATCCGCGTCTGGCGTCATCGCGTTCGAGGAAACTGGACGATCGCTTCGTTTATGTGACGTGAGCGATGTGCTCGGAATGTCTGTCATTGCATCGGTGCCCGTCACTGCGAGTATTGCCCGCACCATCGATGCAGGCATATTCGCCACCAGGCGCCCGCAGACACTTACCGACGCCGCAACAACAGTACTCGAAAGGATACTAAATGTTCGATGAAGTTGATGATGGCCCTCGTCTCACTGCGGGAGATCTGGTAGCACTCAAAGAAGCGCAAACTATCGTCGCGTTTTGGCGTCCTGACGGATCAGAAGGTCCAACCAGTGGACTTAGGCTCTGTCAAGACATAAGACTCAATAACGATAAAATCGGACAGGACGTTTCCCGGATCGAGAAACGAGGGATATGGACGCGAGACAGTCTCGATGAATGGGGAATCTATTACAAGCGCATCATTACGGCTGGAATAGTACCTGACATAACGATCTATGCTGGAGGAGGAGACCAAGGTTCATCTGTTGCTCATGAAGCGGTTGGCCTATTCTCTTCTTCCCGATACCATCCTAGCATCCAATCTGTGGTCAATATACTCAAAGTCGGCGACAAGATCGGGGTTGTTTTCGTTGGCAATAACAACAACGAAAACCTCACGAAACTTGGATGGTGCAGAGACGAATTGTCCCTTCGTGTCCACCGGAAAGAAAAACGAGTAGGGACGTTTCTCCTCGATGTTTACGTCGGCCCAAACAATACTACAAGAATGATCCACTAAGTGGATCAATGCACTAATAAGGAGTTGCAATGGAAAGTGAAAACAACGTCATCGAAGGGCTACGTGCCCTTGCAACATTCCTAGAGGAAAACCCGGAAGTTCCCCGTCCGCCGTTCGGAAAAAGGCATCCCATAGTGGCATATGCGGCGGACATCCATGGGATACGGGCTGCCGCCAAGGCAATTGGAGGGTGGGAGAAAGAATACGACGACAATTACCTGGAACTGACCCGTCGCTTCGGTGCGATCAGTTATCAAGTGTTTACGCCTCGCGAGGAGGCGTGTACGCCAAAGATCACGGAGGAAGTTACGGAAATGGTACCGGATGAACAGTGGATCAATGCACAAATGACTGAGATTCGGAAGAACGCCCCAGTTGTCTCAGTTACACATAGAGTCGTAACGGAGTGGAATTGCGAACCTCTCCTCGCCGACAACGTGACAGCGCCCTCCGAATGACCGCGCCGAAGCTCGGAAGTGAACGGGTCATCGTCAGCGCGCCGATGAGTTTCGCCGGATCGGCCCGCCGGATCTGGCGGCTCACCGAGATTGGCCCGCCGTGGCTCAAGTGGGTGCTGTGGGTGTGGGTCGCTGCCGCTCTCGTCGCGGCCGCGTGGACGGTGATTGCCGCCTGGTACCTGGCGTTCGGCCTGTTCCTGGTCCCGTTCCGGCTGGTCCGGCGTGGCGGCCGGAAACGGAAACGGGATGAGAGACGACACCGGGAAATACTCGATGTTAACAATAGCGGTGGAGAACTGGACACATGGGAGGATCGAAAGATATGACCACAATCATCAAGGAAGACGCCGTGAACGCATACGCTGACGCGTGGCTTGCGGATATGACACTACCCGAGGTATCCGAAGAGGAACGCCAAGTGGCGCTCGTGCTCTGTGGATATAACACTCCGAGTCACGGTGCGCTAATGGGTATCAGCGATCAGGCCCGAGCGTTCGCCAATGCTCACTGGGGCAACCGATAGATCACGAAGGGAATCTGAGCAATGGGTAGAGAGATTCGACGCGTCCATCTTGACTACGAACATCCGCGTGACGAGAGCGGCGACTTCATCCCGCTTTTCGAGTGTCGACTTTGGGAAATCGACCGTACTGTTGTGTTTGGTTCGTGGGAGGAGTACGTCGCCGCACGGAACAAGAAGTACCCCGAGGAAGCGTCAACCTACGACCGATCGATCTACATGCCTACTTGGCAGGAGTCGGAGCGCATCGGCTGGTGCGTGTACGAGAACGTTAGCGAGGGTACGCCATGGTCACCCGTGTTCTCGTCGCCGGAGCACGTAGTTGCCTGGCTCGTCATTGAACACGGTTACAGTGACAAAGCGGCAGCTTTATTCGTGAAGACGGGGAGTGCAGTGAGCTTCGCGTTGATGGACGGCAATCTCACTGACGGCATCACCGCGATTGGTGAGATGTGATAACTCATTGTCCATACTGTGGACATGAGGGATGTTCTCTTAAATGTTCGGGTCCCGTCGAAATGGACATCTGTCTCATTTGTGGTGGCGGGAAGGACTCGGAACTAAACGAATGTGGTGGATGCCGCGAAATGGCATTCTATCATGGCGAATAGACTTCGGCGAGTTCCACTAGGGGAGGAAATCTAGTGTCAAATAGTTGGAGTACAACACTCCTCACGAGCATCATCACGCATGAATACGAAAGTGAATCCGGGATCATCACATCCCAAATTGAGATTTCCGGTAACCGCACACAAGGGCACATTGTGGCAGCAGTCCGACATGCCTACCCAAACATCCAGGACGTCACCGAAACCCTTGCCGCTCTCGACGGGCAAAAAGTAACAATTCTCCAAGAGTCAGCTAACACGTTTGGGGCCTCAATGTTGACAGCGTGGGAAGGAACACTGTTCAAAGACGGGCAAGCCCTTCTGCCAAAAGGTAAGCGAACAAAAGGCTACCGGGTGGATGTGTCGAGGGTGCTCGACATTGTTCCCGGATACAGAGTGGGAGTATTCAGGCACAACGTGGATGCAGTGAGGGCACGATACCCGGAGATTCGGGAGTTGACACGGGAACGTCTTGAATCTCTCCCCAATCGTGGGTCCAACTGTACTCTTGGAGTGTTCGGGAGCATGGAACTCCAGGGGGCGAACCGATGCTACGACGCTGTGTGGCTGATCCATAGCTACATCAGCGGCGACGACATCGCCGAAGGCGTATTGTATGTCCGTAAAGACGCCGGGTACAGTGAACACGGTTCGATCTACGGGACACAACTCGAACAAATGGGTGGCGAGATCATCGGAGATATCAGCATCTCACTCCAAGACTCCCTTGACATGATCGATCTTGACCACGACGACATGTTACGTAAGGTCATGGAATCACGGCACATTGTCAACGCATGAGCTACGACATCTGGCTCGTCATCGATACAGGAGACATTGAACCCGTCTCGATCGGGGATAGTTGGAATTACACGTCGAACTGTGCGCCAATGTGGCGTGAAGCGGGTTGCGATCTTGCCCTATGTAGTGGTCGTCCTGCAAGTCATGTCGGTATCGGTATTCGACACGCACTCGAACGGATGAGTGCCGAACCGGCAAAATATGAGGCGATGAACCCGAAGAACGGTCATGGCGATTACGTTTCACTCATGGAAGCCCTTGACCGTCTCGCCCATATGTGTGAGACGAATCCGCGTTGCTCTGTCTTGGTAAGCAACTGACAAGGAGGTAACTGTCCATAATGTTGAGCAACTACATCAACCAATTTTCCAAGTTCGACGAGTGCAGTTTCAGCTTCTACCTTATGCGATTACGTCGCCCGGGGGCACGAGGCGTCCAACGGTTAGGACAATGGGCATTTAATCTCCTGTATGAGATCCGTCCGGACCTAGCCGGTATGGTTCGCGGTCAAATGGACCTTGACCCCTACTACGAAGACGACAACATGACCCGATTTTTGGGTTGGGCAGAAACCAATTGGGATGGATAGACCTGGCGTGTTGCATGTTCTCGTGGGTATCCCCGGAGCAGGGAAATCCACCTATGCTCGTAAACTGATACTCGAATCCGTAGTTGACGTGATACACTCATCCGATGCTATAAGATTAGAACTGTATGGTGACGAAACGAACGTTTTGAACCATAAAGAAGTATTCGATATCGTTCGTCAACGAGTTGAGGCAACCTTCCAAGAAGGAAAATCGCCCCTTGTGGATGCTACTAATCTTTCTCCAGCGGATCGAGAACCTTACCTGATCCTCGCTAAAAGGTATGGGTTTGTTCCTCGTGTGTGGCTTTTCCAGATGCCATTCTGCCAGTGTCAAGAACGAAACATGGGGAGAGAACGCGTTGTCCCGACAGATGCAATGGAACGGATGTATAAAAGGTTCTGGGAGAATTGTTCCCCCGAACAACTCGCCAGAGAAGGATGGGAGGTAAACGTTGTCCGTGATTGGTGAGCCAACACAAGGATATCTTCGAGTGCGGAGGGTGCAAAGGGGAATTGAACTAATCGAGGTCACAGAAGGACCGGAGTGGACGGAACGGATCGAATGGCATTTGTTAGATATGAAGTCGTGTGAGTACTGTATCCTCGGTCAGTTATTTGGTTCTTATTCTACGGGACTGAACAGGCTTTCCATAGAGGAAAGTGAAGCATCCGGGTACGGTTTTGATGTCGTAGCGACAGAGGTTCCTGGTGAATTGGGTTTAGCGTGGCGGACATTTCACCCGTGAACGAGTTGTATAACTTTGGCAATGGTCCTGTACTGGCTCATCGTCATGTCAACGGTAACGGGTGGGTGGCAGATACCGCTCATGTCGACTCGACCTCCGAGGTGTCCGGCAACGCTCAGGTGTCCGGCTTCGCTCAGGTGTCCGGCAACGCTCGGGTGTTCGGCTTCGCTCGGGTGTCCGGCAACGCTCAGGTGTCCGGCAACGCTCGGGTGTCCGGCAATGCTCGGGTGGGCGGCAATGCATGGGTGTCCGGCTTCGCTCAGGTGTCCGGCGACGCTTGGGTGTTCGGCGACGTTCGGGTGTTCGGCAACGCTTGGGTGTCCGGCGACGCTCGGGTGTCCGGCGCCGCTCTGGTGGGCGGGACCTCTCATGCGATTCGAGCACAACGGAAAAGACCGATGACAAAGAAAAAGGCAGATTACAACGACACCACTAATCTCATCATTCGCTACATTGAAGAAGGACTAGTAGACGACCAATTCAACCCCATTTACGTAGCACTCCGTGACAGGAGACGACATATCCAGGATTCGGTCGTTAGACCGAATTATCTAGCTGGCGAAACGGTATGCTTGAAACCAACCATCGACTCATATTACCCCAAATACGTTGATGGTGCCATCGTTAAAATCGAATTCGTTCATCGAAACCAGTATCAAGGAGTGATATTATCATTACCCCCTCACAAACGGAAAAATGTGATCTACGCGGTAGGGTCAACCATCTGGATGCTTCCGACATGCATCCAGATGGTTGATAACACGGAAACGAACAAGAAACTAGCCGATATTAGAAACAAATACCTGAAGGGAAACAAAGAAAATGGGGATCTGTCCTCAGACAAAGGCACGTAACAATGTTCTCGCTACCCGCAACCGACTTATCAAAGAGTTGGTGGCTACTGGCGAATTCACTCAGGAAGAAGTCGCTCGCATGTTCAGGGTGAAACAACCGATCGTGTCAATCGTTGTACGAAACAAAAACTCGCATAAAGCGGCGAAGTGAAACGGAGCCTCGATGACGCGCATAGACACACTCACCTTTGAGCAAACCGCACTCATGCCGATCGTGCGTGATGAGTGGATCATTCACGGCCATAGTACCGCTCCTGCCGATCGTGCGACTGCGGAGGCCGGGGTACTGCTCGCCTATGCTGCTGCTGGTCTTCCAGCACCACAGAAAATCTTCTGGGTCGCGTCGCCGATTGGCGGAGCGATAGCCGACTCGTGGATCGCCGAGTTGTTGACACTAGTTAGGGATGACGTCTCGGCTGACGTCAGGGATGGCATCTCTGGCGTCTCGGCTGGCGTCAGGGATGGCATCTCGGATGACGTCTCGGATGGGGTCAGGGCTGGTGTCACGGATGGCGTCAGGGCTGGCGTCAGGGCTGGCGTCTGGGCTGGCGTCTCGGTTGGTGTCAGGGATGGCATCTCGGATGGCGTCTCGGATGGGGTCAGGGATGGTGTCAGGGCTGGTGTCTGGGATGGCGTCTGGGATGGTGTCAGGGCTGGCGTCTGGGCTGGTGTCAGGGATGGCGTCTCGGATGGCGTCAGGGCTGACGTCTCGGATGACGTCAGGGCTGGCGTCTGGGATGACGTCTGGGATGGTGTCAGGGCTGGCATCTGGGATGGCGTCTCGGCTGGCGTCTGGGATGGTGTCAGTGCTGGCGTCTCGGATGGCGTCTCGGATGGCGTCTCGGATGGCGTCTCGGCTGGCGTCAGGGATGACGTCTGGGCTGGCGTCTCGGATGGCGTCTCGGCTGGCGTCTCGGATGGCGTCAGGGATGGCGTCTGGGCTGGCGTCTCGGATGGCGTCTCGGCTGGCATCAGGGCTGGCGTCAGGGATGGTGTCTGGGCTGGTGTCA